>Ga0056128_1006163_pt1 | contig 15145 bp, 10 predicted proteins | sample WorMetLIZISLAND2_FD_71113 | JGI IMG/M metagenome (GOLD analysis project Ga0056128, IMG submission 71113) | Marine gutless worms symbiont microbial communities from Max Planck institute for Marine Microbiology, Germany - Olavius geniculatus... ...
GCCATCCCTCCGGGGTCGGTTAAATGAGTAGTAACCCATTATATGGGTTACGGAAGGTGGGGACCTTTGTACAGCTGACTGGGGCTGCCTAGCCGGCCGCTGCGCCAGCTTGCAGGCTGCACGCGGTGGCTGTGTGGCCGGCGGCTCTGGTTAGTGACGAAAGCGCATTAGAGTCGTGTTCGCAAGGATGCGCTATACAAATTGACGAACTTTACCTTTTTTGTTGGCGAGTGTGACGTTATGGTACCATCACCCGATCCCTCAAGTATGACGTGTTGGTCCTTAAAGTGACAACTTGGAAGGCCGCAACCTGATTCCCTAGCGTGGCGTCCGACTCCGATCACGCTAAGTCTTCACAGCAGCAGTGTGTAATACAGTAATACAGTAGCGGATGGACCAAAAAAAGTGACACCTTTTTCAACTACGTCAGAATAGGCATAATAGGCATATGCTAAACAAACTGTAAAACACCAGATATTTGTATGCTGTTTAAAGAACAACTGTAGCATTTGCTATTATCATTCACATACAGTTTAGACGAATCCAAGCAACGTGAGGAAAATTACAGTTTATTTGCATAAAAACACAACTTGTTTACTTCGGCAGACGAACGTCATTTAATTAAAATGATACGTCGGAAAAGAACGATTGCAAATGTAATTTGTCTAACAAGAGACGAAATTCGGATATTACAAGGATGTCATTTTAGCCTACCCTGTAGATACACAGTACTGTTCAGATATTTCAGTATTGTTACTAGAAGCAGTGCGGTAAACGCCGGTAAAAGTAATAGGCCTATAGCTAAATATTTACTTATGAAAATAAATAAATATAAATATAACAACATAATGCAAATTAGATACAAATATTTGGCAGTATAAATATATACACCTAGGCCTAACGACCTATTGGTAGGCTAACTATGAAGTCCAACGCCAGTCATGCATATGCACCGTTTCCAATTATTAGCGATAAACCCTCGCTTCACACAATTCAGTTTAATATTGTAGCAGCCTACAGATTTTAACGAAATTTCGAAAACGCAATCCGGTGGGTTTATACTCATAAAGGCTGGTCGTAAGTCAAGTGTACAATGTGAAGGTCAACAATGTTGATGAGCTGTGCCAGCGTATCCAGACTGTCTAGGACGAACTTGACTAGCGTGTTACTGATCAAGCTGTGGCGCACCCGCTTAAGAGTTTTCGCCCGTCGACCTAGCCTACGTCGAGTCCAAAGGCGCCCAGTTTGAGCACAAATTTTAAACTTGTTCGAAATGATTGTTTTCAAAAATATTTACAATTTTTCAGACAAAAAAAACAATCTGTCGGATATTAACGATTTCAGAGTAAACTCATTCGCAGGGTTATCGCTAATGTTGAAACACGGTGAATGTGGCGAAACAACAAAGTGCGGCGGTCGATTCATGGGCGTAGGTAATTTGTAGCAATCGGTTAATCGGTTAGACAGAATATAACGACAATTGAACGTGAAGAGACGGGTGACAGATATACGCAGTTTAGATATCACAATCGAAACAAATACAGTATATACACAAAATGCCAGCACCAGTAACTTTAGCCAATTATAAATAAGTTGATAAGTTTGATGGAACTGAAGAAGCCGCTGGACCCCGTACAGCCAGCCAGAACAACATCATCATAGAAATTATTGCATCAAGAGAGAGATGATCACCGACGCCAAAACCGGGCACAGCAACTCACCGTGCAAGTCGCTAATAAGATAGAATGCAGAAGGTCATTTTATGAAACGATGATAACATCGGTTGTTGTGTCAAATTAGTCACTGCTTCGTAAACAGGTCGTCAGCTTAAAATGATCGCGAACGTTAGACTGTTACTTGCTGTTTCCTTTAAGCATAGCACAAGCAGTTGTTTTACGTGTCCTTTATAAAGAACCCCAGTCAAATATCTGAATAAAGTAGCTAATAGCTATGCGACAGAAACAATGGAGTTCAGGCTGAATATTTTTAAACTGGCAAAGCTAACACGATAGCGTTTGCCTCGTTTCTAAAGGTTCCAACGGTACAGCAACCGAAAGCTGTTTTCGACGACCCTACCGTAATTTGACGCCTATTCTCACGAGAACTTCCTCGCATATCTGCATAATATTTTGCATTTTGGAAATTGAAGTCCCTGGTGAACATTTTGGTCCATAACAACATATGGGGGTATCTGCATTAGTTTTCATGTTGTTGTCCCCTGAATTCAGACAAAAGAATTTAGCCAAGCCGACGCAAATACATTAAAACAGCATTTCAAGGTCATTCAAGGTCACGCATATAGAGTTATTCGAAAGGCACTTTATGTTGCTGTATTGGTTTTATTTTTAAGGTTATCTGAGGTCGTTATTTTAGCACTAGTCGAAAGCTGACGTCCCGCAAAAAGCAATCAGGATCGACTTCGTTTAGTGTTCATCATTATCACCATCAGCAGCAGCAGGTGTTGTTGTTGCCGTAGCTGCTATAACTACCTTCGCAACCGCAAGAACCCGTTCTGCGGTGTCCACAGCATCCACGTACTCTGCTTCGGCATTCTGTGCAGCATCTGCTGTTGCGTCTGTTGCTGCTGGCGACGCAGGATCAGCTTTTACAGCTCTACTATACACGTCCGTAGCGTCCACGTAGATGTTTGCTTCATTTACTGCAGAAAGTACAGCTTCTTTCACCGCTGCCACGGCGTCCTGAACCGGAAGATGTACATAACGAATAGCATCGTTATCGTCGTCATCGTCATCATCATCATTATCATCAGCAACAGCATGTACGTTCAGAGACGCTCTACGTACAGCAATTGCTATAACATTCCTTGAAGCCCCAAAACAAAAGTCCGCGACCATCTTAGCCTCTTGATTTGTTTCGGCATTGATATTGTCGGCCAATGTCTCGAGATCTGCATCTGCTACTCTGGCGCATACTTCTGTTGCGCTTTTGACGGCTCTTAGTACTTTTTCGCACACCGCAGCAGTATCGTTGTTGCTGTCGTCGTCGTCATCTTCGTCATCATCGTCAACATCATCAACAACAGAAACAATAATAGAGGCGAAATCAGCAACATTACGAATAGCATCATCATAACCAGCATCATCATCATCTTCAGCAGAAGCAGCAGCTTCAGCCGCATCAGCAGCATGAACCGCAAGAACAGCAAGACCAGCAGCAACAGAAGCAGCGCGAACGTCGTAGATTTTCTGACGTTTCTGTTTGGGCGTGAAGTCGACGTCGTCAGGCCGTGCTGGACGTTTTCTGCTGGCTGCTGATGGTCCCGGCTGATTGTCGACGGATGGTCCTGGCTTCAACGTGATGATGTTGTCGACGGAAGAGAAGTCGCTGTCAAACCGATGTCGATGACGCGCGAAGTCTGCTCTGCATCCAGTCCATAGACACGTCCCGCGACCAGCCGGGTCGTTCTGCAGACACCGAACCTGCAGCGACCACCACGATGAAATCACGCCAGTGCTGTAGCCAAGGGGGGCGAAGAGAGCAGGGGCCCGCAAATCCCCCAGACAAGACTTAGACATAAACACACGTTTAAACTGCACTAATTATGCTAATTTGCTCAGTTGATTCTCAAGAACATTATTAAGACTATTGCTACCAGATCTCATATTTTGAAACTACAAAGCACCAAATTCAATTTCGACTGGGATTCTGCCCCAGACACCGCTGGGGGAGCTTACAATGCTCCCCCGCGTCCCCTAGCTGGATTTTTGGCGTCCTGCTTTTAACAGGAGGAAGGACAGAGGAACAAAGAAAAAGGTAAAGAAAGGGAGAGGGGTAAGTAAGGAAAATAGACGGAAAAGAAGCGGAAAAGACGAAAGCGGGAACGGAAGCGGAGGGAAAGAGAAGCGAGGCTCCTTCATTCACATTTTTGGCTACGTCGCTGAATCACGCACTGAGCCTGAACTCTGAAGACAGTGCAGGACACTTCATTCAACTAACTTATAGGCCTACTGTACACTGCAACCTTAAATTGTTCAGTTTGTCGTGTATTGAGCCCGGTGTATTTATGCTGTCACCAAAGCGTCAGAGGGGAAAATAAACACTGTTCAGAGCTGCGGCACACAGTTAGCACAAAACCCGGGTGGCCAAAAATTCAGGTTAAAGGCCGAAAGCAGGGACGGAGTTTTTGGGAGGGGTGGCGACGCCGAGTGCCCTCCACACAAGTTATAGTGACTGGGAGCCCTGTAAGTTTCCCAGTGCATGTGGTTCAGGGCAGAGCCCCGACAGCTCGAATGTTTTGCTAACTATTTTATTATGCACGGATATCTCTTGACAGTAAAACTTAGCTGATTGTTACCTTCGCCAAGGAGGTTATGTTTTTGCCAGAGTTTGTTTGTTTGTCTGTCTGTCTGTCTGTGTGTTAGCAAGATAACTCAAAAAGTTATGAAAGGATCTTTCTGAAATTTTCAGGGAATGTCGGAAATAACAAAAGCTACAAGTGATTCAATTTTGGGGGTGATCCGGAAGTAATCCTAGATTCTGGATCCTTTGAAATTTTCGTTAACATTGCTTTTAATGGGGCATAAGGGAAACCGCTGCCAAACCGAATATGGTGCTGCCACCTGGCGAACAACATGGCGTTGGCGGAGGTCTGCGGTCTCTGACTGCTTTTCTAGTTGGATCACTATAATCTACTCACCCGTTCTTTTATTGATGACATGGATGCATTTAGGAAAAAAATGTCGCCTCCAAGAGATCTCCAGACGAAACGTTGCATAACGACCAAATTACTTAAACGATATTTGATGCACGTGCGTAGGCAAACCACACAAGCAAACTTCCAGCTACCAAATGCAACGTTATTTCCGTGAAAATTCTCAAACATGTCTATTTCTATACAGTTAGTCGATCTTGATAAGCTGCATTTGTATGTTTCTAATAACCGACAAACCGACTAGCCAATAGTGAGTGTGCAGCACCAGACCTGCAGAGCTTCGACGGCGATTTGCGCGTGCTTGTCTTGTCGAAAGACGGTGTCCATTCTACAGATGGGGCATTTTCTGACGACGTCTGCCTCCGGGGTGGGCGTGTGTCCTGCAGGCGCTGGCGTGCGAACGACGTATTTCAAGATACATTTCCGACAAAACACGTGACCGTTCTGACACCTCACAGCTCTCTCGGCAACGTTCAGACTGAAACACAAACAAACAGCTTTACCATAACAGGTTGATAGAAATCGTTTCGCTATGGTCCAGAAAAATATTCCCATTCTTCCGCTTTCCGTGAGAAAAATCTACGTTTCTAATATGCCACAAATTTTGCCTAGAGGCGTTGAAGTATAACAAAACAAATAGAGACTGGAATTTCGATCATTATTAAATCCCCCCCCCCCGAATTCGTAACATGTTGCCTTCGATCTTCGATCTCGGGCAACATATTACGAACTTCGTGTCAAAAATTTTCAATAATGACCTCAACGCCAGTCACTCTTTGTATAATATATAGCGCCAGTAAAACGTAAAAAACGTAAAGTCCTTCCCGAGCCTTAAGGCCCAGTGGGCGGCGCTGATCTCTGTTTTCTTAGCCCTCAGCCAGACACCAGTTCTTACACTGGAAGACCACGGATATTGGGCTAATGCATCGCGCGGTGTGCCCGTTTACGTCCCAGCTTTCGCTGGTACTCATTGCGCCTACCACGAAGGGATGGCCAGGCTGAATTGACCTGGGATAGCGCCAGTGGTCAAAATAAAAAAAGCTCGTACGAGACAGACGGGCGGACAAGGCGCGTAATGCGGCTTGTGGGACGGCCGCGTAATAAGCAGACAGGCTAACAACAGTGTCGTTAAACTATAAAACGTTTTAATTAATGGAGCATAGTAAATTCTGCAGTTCTTGTTTTTGTTCGATGTATTCTAGATGTTTCATATTCTATTTCATGTCTTCAGCAATAATACAGATGTTGAAAGACGCTTGATCTCAACAGCATCTGAAACTCCCGACGTTATTGTGACGTCATATTAACTCTGTCGGATAAGCCCTAGCTACTACATTCTACTAGCTGTTGACGATGACATTGATGCAACAAGCGTCAGGGAAATTTAAAAAAGCATTAAAATGCAGTTTTATAAAAAAAATAAATATAAATAAAGTTTGTAACAATAATAATGATTAATATCATTATCAAAACCTCTAAAATAATGACCTTGTCATGTTTAGTTGTAACAGTACATACACAAGTAAACTTAACATCTTACCCTCACCGGCTTACGGTTACGGTGAAGGCCTAATGTGGCTGATTTGGGCGGTGGTGTGTCGATGACGGCCCGCCATAGCCAGGGGCCGCCATAGCTAAGGGCCGCCATAGCCACAATTCCATAGCCAACCAGGGCCGCCATAGCCAGGGGCCGCCATAGTTAGGGTTACGGTTAGGGTTAGGACCCCACATTCCTATAGGCTTAACATAGAATCTTCGCTTGAAGAAAAGGGTGGCCGTAAGGGGGCGCCGATGGTACGAATGGCTAGCTCTGCCACACTTTTCTATAGGCTACTGGGGTTAGGGTTAGGGTTAAGGATAGTGGGGTCCTAACCCTGACCGTAACCCTAACTATGGTGGCCCCTGACTATGGCTATGGCATTGTGGCTATGGCGGCCCTTGGCTATGGCAGGCCACAACCGATGTGTCTGCTGCCTGCACCGCGGGTCCGACTGTTTTCTGGATGGCCGCATATTGTGATGCGGCATTATTAGCTCATGACAATCAGCTGCCACTTCCAATACTGTAATATGCCCGTTTGCACGATCAAGCTGGCTCGACGAACTGGCTATATGTTAGCTATACGAGCCAGCTCGATGTTTGCTCGATCGTGTAAACTGGGTATAAAGCATTTTATGGTCACGAGTTTGACTCGAGCGTATAGGCCTGAGCAAAAAAGCCATGCTGTGTCAAGTACCGGATCCGTACTGTTTTACCTCTTATAAAGAGCAAAAAGTAAAATCAAAGTTTTTTGAGGAACAAGAACATTAAAAATTTCTGTTTTTACGCGCGAAAGCAGCTACTGCTTTCAGCGCGTCTTAGCCATCGCAATTCTGTCTGTCTGTCTGTCCATCCGTCCGTCCGTCTGTCTGTCACGTGGGTGGATTAGTCAAAAACGGCGGAAGCTAGGATCACCAAATCTTTACTGTCGCTGCCTGGAATACTTTAATTTCAGGAACCGTAAAGTTTTTTTTATAAATTCGAAGGGAGACATCCCGAACGAGGGCGCTGAGAAGGGGTGGGCAAAATTTGCGATTTTTGGCCAATAAGTCGCTGTATCTCAGTAACGATGCGAGATAGGGCCTATCTTACTATTAATCACTAATATGAAGTCGTATACTGGCTCTTGATTGGCGCTGAATTCAATGACCTTGAATGACCTTGAACGCCAAAATAGGGGGTTTTATGGATTTTTTGGCGATTTCGGGCTGCGACACAAGTCTATATCATTCACAAGGTGGCGCCACGCTACTATTGTTATGTGATCCAGATAGAAAATTTGGCATTTGTATATTAACTTAGCCTGAACATCACAATTTTTAGCTAAACTACTGAACCGGAACTGCTATAGGCTTTCGCGTGTCTCGTGAGCTAAAATTTCTTGTTTGTGTAGCTCTCAGCCAGACTTCGGTAAGTGCAGTATTTCTTGCAGGGACCATAGATACGAAGCTAATGCGCGGTTTGTCTACTGACGTTCCAGCTTACACTGATACTCAGTCTTACCCACTAAGGGATGGCTAGACTGAGTTGATTTGAGTAGCTGTCCCATTTCTGGTCCCACTCGACACCTTAGGTCTTGACGCTTTGGCATCTTTGCTCTCGTCAGATATTTTTGGTGATTTATATGGTAAGCGTAGTTTTTTGCCCTTTTGCTCAAAATTTTTATTTTTGAAACAAGTTAACTTGTGTCATCTGGACTACTAATCTGGCTGTTTTTTCTGCACTAGCATAAAAATCCGAACATTCCAAATTTTTCTCCATACAAGATCACAAACCTACTTTGATATCAGGCTAACTCAGCCTCCTACTTTCCGTGAGATGGGAAATAAGTAGTAGCTTACGGGCCTGCAAGGTGAAGGCCTAGTGTGGCTGATTGGGGCGATGGTATGTCTGTTTGCTGCAAACCGCGGGTCCAGTTGTTCGCTGACGCGCGCATTAGTGGCCGCATAGTGCGCTGCGGTATCATTAGCTCATGCCAATCAGCTGCTACGAGTCCCTCTCATGTTAGAAGCGCTATAGCAAGTATCGGTCTTTACTTTTTTGCCTTTTCAAAAAAACTGTCAACTTACGGCACACGTTAAAAGTCGGATTCCTACGTGTTCTCTGCACTGCTTTATTTTTGCAAAATTTTAATTTTCTGTTTGCAGCCAGTTTAATAAGCATGTTTGCTGTTTTTCTGTTTCTTACGAAATTAACGTCGACCCGGCTTTCTGCTCGCACTGGTGCTTATAATCGAACAGCTAAATTTCTATACCACCGCGACTGAATGCTCATATTTTTTACGGCGGCGATGAAAGTGACGAACATGAAAATGGCGGACCATCAAAATGTCCAGGCATGAATTTGACGGACATGACAATGGAGGACAAATTTAGAGTAATTGGCAGGACAGGACACGAAGTAGCCTGACATGAAATTGACGGACATAAAGTTAACGGACATGAAAATGCAGAACATGTTTCAAGTGGCTGAATATATAGGCCTATATTTAGTACACTTCGGTTTATCATTGCTTACCTGTAGACATGTCGAAATGGTTTGCGTCCGCGACTTTCGTGATTTGTGTCTGCAACTTTCCCCGCGGGAAAGTTTTGGTGAAAGTCGGCGTAATGGAATTTTGGTTAGATTCGAGATAACGATGAAAGCAGCGTACAGAAAACTGCGACAATGCCCATCTGTTTGCTGGATAGCCAACTGAGCATTAGGCTAGGTATAGTTAAACTTTTAATATCAGTTATTTTCGAGAAGCTAGCTGGACCTGCACGTGCCTATTATATCAAATGTCCCCATGACCATCCTGCCCTGACTAGCAGATAAAAAGCACGATAGACGCCTTTGTGAAGCAGTTCGTCATATTGGCATCATTCAGTTATTAACTTCCGCTAATTTTGGCCCTATTCGCTTCGATTCCGATACAAATCTGTCCACGAAAAGAACAAAACGGCATCCGTAAGTGAACTAATTACTGGTTTCCGGTACGGTAAGAACGGAGCTAGGGAGGCCGGGGCGCCGAGAGCGAACGGCAAACGAACGTGATTTGTCGTGTGAAATGGCGCCGAGATCTGACGCTATAATTAGACCGCAGGCGCGGCCGGCGAGCGACGCGTTTACGGTGCTATTCATTGTGATTAATTAGCGACAAACGCGTGACATTCAGTAGCATACACGCTAGACTAAGCTTATACGTGACGCCGTCGGCGCTTCGCCGATCGTCGTAAGTTTAGCGCATTCTCTGCTCGGCTAAGCAGAATGCTGCCGAGAATCTTGATCTGACTGACGATTGCTTTATAGCGAGTTAACGTCTGCCGCTGAAGCACGTCGCTATCACAGATGCTCGCAGCACTGACATCAAAGTGGCAATACGAGTACATGCGGCCGCTGGTGAAAGCTGTTTTATTTGCATTCCGCTCGAAAATGCACGAACGTATATGTAACTAATGCCGGGAATCTTTTCTTATACGTGTTTAGACCCCTACAAATGTCCTCTTGCTGATTGTTTGGAATTCGAAACTCATATGATTATGAATGAGTTGAAATAATTTATGGTAGAGTTTTTTACTGACAGACTGGTAGCCGTCGTGGCGTAAACAGCACGACAATTCATAATTAGAAATGTTGTATTAAACATATAAAAACAACGAAGTGTTTGTCAGTTTTTACAATATTAATGTGCACCGACAATCATGTATAGACCTACACATTTTGTACGTATTATAGTGCATATTTTCTATATTGACCTTCAATGACCTTTAATAATTTTGAAGAAGTTTTTGCTGTCACAGAAACTACGCAAAGATTTGTTACTGGGATACTTTTACTTGTAACCAATATCCTCTCTAAAATACAAAACTACTAAAACCGCAATAACATGTAGAGGTCGTACAAGGCCACCAGCAACAAAAATAATCCACAAAGGAATCCCCATCTCTCATTTTGCTCACTTTAAACAATATTGCAACGTGTGTAATGTTTGTGACTCAAATAGACCTGAACTGTCACTATTCACTCAAAAAGATAGCCCGTGTTTTATTACGCGCGGAAGCTTTAGCGCGTCTTAGCCATCGCGATTCTGTCCGTCCGTCTGTCCGTCTGTATGTCTGTCACACGGATGAAAAACTGTGCAAACTAGGATCACCAGATTTTCACTGTCGCTTCCTGGAAGACTCTAGTTTCAGAATCCCTAAAGCTTTTCTATAAATTCGAAAGGGGTCACTCCGAACGAGAACGCTAAATGAGAAGGGGGTGGAAAAATTTGCGATTTTTAGCCAATAATTCGCTGTATTAGTCGCACCGGTAACGGTGCAAGATAGGGCCTAGGGACGTTACTATTATTCATTAATATGACACTGACTCTCGATTGTCACCGAATTCAATGACCTTGGATGACCTTGAACGCCAAAATAGGAAGTTTTGTGGATTTTTTGGCGATTTTGGGCTGCGAGACACATTTCAAGAGCGAATTACGCCAAAATCAATTGAGACAGACATAGACAAGCTGCGTATGAAATTTTCAGCATTGAACGTAAATTTTGTCGGTCCAAGTCTCAATTTTCTAGGCTCAAGGAAACCTGCTCACGAGAACATCAAAGAACGGTACCCCCGTAAAAGTCGTCATTTTACCGTTGTTGGACAGTCTTTCGTGAAAGCGGTTGCAGATCACCATGGCATGCTGCCTATCACAACAAGCACTAGTGACTAGCTTTTTAGACGTATCAACATCGATGACTTTAAAAGACCTTAAGCTTCCGTTAGACGGATTTTTAATTGATTTTTGAGATCTTCGGCTGCATCGCACACTCCAAGAATGAACTTCGACGAAATGGCTGGAGATAGACTGACAGTTTGCGATCAGGAACTACTATAGGCTTTTGCGCGTCTTGTGAGCATTAGCTCAGTTTTCTTGTTTATATACAGTTGCAAGAGTTTCTGAATATAGTGTACTGAGTAACCGTGCACTTAGAACAAAACAACAGCATAACGTGTTCAACTGTTCACATGTTATTGTCATCGAAAATAGCATGTACATTTTGAATTGAGTAAATGCTGGCGTTCAAAAATTGCTATAACTAGCGCCCTGATATGCTTATATACTTTTGTCTAGGCATCAGGAATGTACCTGTAGCCTACTAGACCTAAATGTAATAATCGTACATGTTTAAAAATCAGTAGTAAGCGTTATATTATGCAATCAATAAATGGCATGAATCACATGGTCGACTTACGCCTAGGCCCATGTGAGCGTGAAAATTAATCTACATGTAGAATAATTTGCAGCACAAATACGCCATTATGGTAAACAGCTTATCGTATAGGCTATATGTGCCAAAATTAAACCAGTGGGAACATAGTGGGAACAAAACATAGCAGAAATGTAGCGGTTGTGCCACGGACTTCCAAAGGCGTTTTTAGAAATAGTGCAAGTTTAATAAGGTATAGAAATTGTGTCACAGTCAGGCTATGTTGGCTATGTTGGCTAACACAGATTCGTTGCTGGAAATAGTGATATCATAAATGTAAAAAATACGTTTTAAACGTTTTTTTTAAATTTTTGCCACGTTTTTTTACGTTTTCAACGATTTTTTTTATTTTTCACAACGTTTTTTTTATTTTAAAAAACGTGCATTGAAATACCTATCAAGAACTTTAAGAAGCACTTTTGGAACCACAGGAACGAATTAATAGGTCATAGTGATGGTAGTTTACTTAGTTAGTCCAAGCGTCATCGTCGTTCGCGACGGACAATATCAAGCAAGCAAGCCAAATATACCAAATAAAAAATTTTTTATCTAGTATGTTTGATTAGTTTAGTGCTATGGTCTTATGACCACACGGTTAAATTAAAATTAAATAAAATTTTCTTTATCTAGACTATAGTTCCAGGTATACTGCACCGACAGCATTAAGCATTAGGCAAGACGTTAAACAAATTTCAGCCAACGTTTTTATTCAATGTTCTTAAAGGTTTTTTTAAAAAATTTTGCCACGTTTTTACGATTTTTTGACGTTTAAAAAATTTTTTTTGGAACTTTTTTTACGCACGCCATGCTCCATCATCATTTCAGTATCAATAATTATCGTTCCCTGGACACACCCACATTCGCTCCGCTGAAATGTTGTATGGCTATGGCTACAATGTACGAAAAGTATACAGTAACACGTTGCTCGAAGTTACGCAACAAGATATCGAAATGCTAATCAAATTACTTAACGATTCAAACTGCTTCGTTAATATTATTTTTAAAGTGCGGAAAATGACTACAAGCAAATTTGATGATTAAAATGGAAGTCTTTGGTTTTAACGTTGAGCCTGAAACTTCGTGCAAAGTATAAACGGGAAAGCGTCATGAAATCGCCAACAAAATCTCATTACTTTGAGCTAATGTTTTGTGCTTTAATCTGATGAAAAATGCGATGCGCTTTTGGAGATATTTTTTCTTACAAGAACTGATTACGCACTGATGAAGAGGCAGAGAGACAGACACGGACGACCAACAATGCATAATCAACCGGCGTCCGCGTCTGAGCCGAAATGTTTTTTTTACAACAGGACCGTCAATACCGATGCATATATTACGCAGTTTCTTTCACGAATTCTGAAGATTTTGTTCTCGTTTTAATCGTCCGTGCTGACAGTTTATAAGCAAAAATACTTGGAATCAAGGTTTATCCATAGCTTATATTCTACTGTTTTCTTCGATGCTTTGCGATATTCCATCACTTTCATGATTTGGTGATGGCCATTTTATCACAGTGTAGCACGGTAGTGCGTAACACTGCTGTAAGGGCGACTATCAAAGTCAACGGGAAACCCCAAATTTTGGGTACCCGTGGCTCCCAAATCCCTGAATCAATCGACTTAAAATTTGACTTGGATGATTACGTCGGCGGTCTGACCCTACGTGCCAAAATGGTACAAATCGGCTTAGCGGGGTCGGCGCGGCAAAGAGGTGAAATATAATGTTTAATTGGGATTTTTTTTGTACTTTTCTTGCCAAGCTCTGGAGAACACGTTTTTGGGAATATCGCCGCATTTTTTCCACTGGATGACGTGTTTCGGTGGGGATTGATTTTCTTGGGGGTCTCATCATTTATCTTTCATATTTTCCCTCTTAAATCTCTCCAAAACGGAAAATTTTGGGCCCATTTTCGGACTTAGAAAAATTACAGCTGAAAATGCTTAACAATGGAGATGCTCATCTACAAACTCATCTTAATCGTCATCGTAGCCTCGCCAAAGTGGCATAGTGAATAGGCAGTGTGGCCTCGGGAATTCCAAATATGCTGTTATTTTGGACCCTCTGCCTACATGTCACGTGACACGGCGCATGCGCAGTGAACTTTTGGCCTTTAACATGGGCAAATGCAAGTTCGAGGCTTTATATCTCCCTAACGGTGCAAGATAGACGCATGGTTACAATGGACCACCCACAGGAAGTCGCCCACCGCGAGTCGAATGGTCACGTGACCGATGACGTCACGTGACCCCGAAAAGTCAAAGTCGTGACCCCATTATATTTGAGGCCCCATATCTCCCTAACGGTGCAAGTTAGACGCATGGTTACAACAGACCACCAATAGGAAACCACATATGCCGAGTCGAATGGTCACGTGACCACGTTGAGATTCCGTTATTGGCCAAAATGTTGAACACTATTTAACAGAGCCATCGTCAAAAGTATGCTGCCTCGTTTTGTAGACCACAACAGATGCTAGATAATTTCGTAAACCGCTGAGTTCCACGACTGGGCAAGGACCAGGGCGGCGAGTTTGAATTTCGAACACGATGTTTACAACAGCAACAAGCACGTGCGCGGCGTGCTCGGTGGAGTGACGTCATCCCGCGACGTCATCATCGACCACCACGGCAACTACTTGCGCCGGCGCCGCAGCAAGTTCAGTAAGTGATGCAGCGAGCCCGAACCGTTGCAATCGTTCGTGTCGCACATGTAATAGCAGAGTTGGACGACCTCGTTGGTCGACTGTTCGGTGCCCGGTACACAGCCGGCGGTGTGCGCCCACATGAGCGGACTGCAACTTCGCGTGAACGACGTCAAGCTGCCTGTACACGCCATAACCGCACATCATCCGCAGACATTGCACGAAAGATTATCTATGGGATTGGGCTTTTTTGATGCGTTGAAAACTGAACTATAACTTGTAAAAATGTCTAAAACAGAATCGCCCGGATGCGAGTTATAATTAGTTCTATGTTTCTGTTTCAGTACTCTGTGTACACGACGAAGCTGGTTTGACTAACGCTCGTCGAGCTAGCTTCATCGTGTAAACGGGGCATAAGTTTTACATCTATAGGCGCTCGGCGGCGAGATGCAACGACAGGCGAAGCGAAATCATTGGAACGTGGCGTACGACTGCATTTTGTATGCTCGGAGGAGAATCTATTCACGAGAAAAACCTAACGTTCAAACGTTTGTCTTTTGTTCTTTTTATTCATCGCGTGCAATAATATGTTCACATTTGTCGTCGTCGTTCAGTGCCTTCTTCCACAAGAAGGGTTGGCGGCGCGTAGTATCCTTCTCCAACAATCGCGATCTTCTGCTGCTGCAGCCACTTTATTGATCTTCATCCCAGTCCATTCCGTGATGTCATCTGTCCAACGTCGGCGTTGTAGACCACGATTTCTGTAACCTGGTACACATCCTTGAACCATTTGCTTCTCAATCACATTGCTAGTTCGCAATTTCGCATTTATGCGAAACAAAGTGGATCACGCGGCTGAGCGTAAAGTTCCGCGTTTTAAGGCGTTATACAAGCGACGCACACGATGGAAGAGTTCAGTACTGTTTGTCTTAAGCACGTGCAGCGATCAAGAAGATCAGTAAAGAGACAAAAGTACTAATCTATCGTACTCTGGTCCAGTCCATACTGCTGCACAACGCCGAAACTTGGACTCTTAAAATGGAGAATATACGGTCA
>Ga0056128_1006164_pt1 | contig 15144 bp, 7 predicted proteins | sample WorMetLIZISLAND2_FD_71113 | JGI IMG/M metagenome (GOLD analysis project Ga0056128, IMG submission 71113) | Marine gutless worms symbiont microbial communities from Max Planck institute for Marine Microbiology, Germany - Olavius geniculatus... ...
GAAGTCTGCTGCCAATGCTCGTTGACGACTGCAAACGGTTGCTTCCATTTGGATTCGTATTTCAGCAAGACGGCGCTCCTGTGCACACGGCCCTCCTGCGCACACGGCCCGTTAGACACAGGACTGGTTGACGGCAAACTGTACTGACTTCATCGCAAAGGACCAATGGCCACCAAATTCACCCGACCTCAACCCACTTGACTACCATGTGTGAGGCGCAATGCTTCAGGCATTTTACTGGTTCATAAAATGTCAACTATTTCTGTTTTAAACCTGTTGTTTATCGTCAGTTAGTAAAACTCGTGATTGACGTGTTGTGAAATGTAAAAATTCGGTGGGTGGTCGCGCTTAATACGAAATAACTCTGTCAAAGTTGGAGATAGTTGAATAAAATTTTGCAGGTTAGCGTAAATCTGAATAAATAATAAACGTGTAAAATTTTATTTAAAAATTTTTAGCCGTTTCGAAAAAAATTATCAGAAAACCTCGGGGGTAAAATTTTTTGTCGCACCCTGTAGTCAACATTTTCTTGTATTTTTTTACTCCTGGTACTAGAAGTTTCCTGGTCGGAATGACTAGAAGTCTGGTGCATTGTCAGTTTCAGCAAATGCCTCGCTCATCAAAACAGCATTAAATCACTGTAATAAAACAGAAATGCACTGCTATTTCTTTCATATTCCGGTTATGTAGATTTTCATGACAAGTTGTGTCTGAATTGAAGCGTTCATTAATGTAACACAAGAACCACATGATAGACAGTGCATTAAATTAGGAAGGGAAAAGGAGCCAATAGCACATTTAGACAATAGAAATTTTGCTGTGAATATCTGCAGTTGTATTATTCCTATTGTTCATTTTGTGTTCATGTCATTTCTTATACACTGTGTCTCAAAAAAAACCGGACCCCTGCTACTTTTTGCAATAACTCCAACAGTCCTGGTTCAATAGCAATAGATTTTGACAATAATAATCGTTAGAGAATCAGCACTTCAGCATGTGTTACTTTGCGAGAAATTTTAAGAACAGAGTACCAGCTGAGGTTTTCCTGTTTCACCAACAGTAGAGGCAACTGCACTGCAGTACTCCAACGAATTAACAACGTCAGTTACGAAATCATTAAATGTTATAACGCCAACGTTTGAAGTTGAATGAACTGTTGATTAGCAACATCAGTCAGAAATTATAGCAGATGTTCAAAGTGCTGTCCCTTTACTCGAACACAGGCCCGGAAACGTCTTCTCCATTCGTCGATTGCGTCATCGACAACGGTCTGCCGTAGGCCAGACCAGACCTTCACCAAGCGCTGCTTCAGTTCATCCACATCTTTCACCGGCTTCTGGTACACACACTGCTGTACACGGCCCCAAATGCAGTAGTCAACAGAGTTGAGGTCAGGGCTGTTGGCCAGCCAGAGGTCAGGTGGGATGAACGCTGGTGTCTCACGACGCAGAAACTCAATCATCGCACGTGCCCGATGTGCGGGTGCATTATCCTGCTAAGCTGGTACCTCGTTTTATGAAATATCGTAAGCCCGTAGAAACACACTACGATATTGATTACCTTTTGACGATTTTCTCAGCTAATCATTATTATTATTAGGCACAGTTTGTTGGAGTTATTTCGAAACGTAATAGGGGTCCGGTTTTTTTTGAGACACAGTGTAGATGCAAAGTTTAACAAATATGTGATACTGTATGTGCACTGTGTTCAGAAAAAACACCCTAAAATTTTTTGTTTATATCTCCGTGGAATTTGATTAGATTTCCACAAAATTTTCAGGGAATGTTCAGGAGGGAACTAGTATTCCATCGGTGTGAAAGTTAGATATTCTTTGCTATCGATGACATCATGCTCACGTCATATTTTTGTATTTCTAAATTATGGGTTTTGCTTTTGAAGACAGACATTGATAAATGTTTGTGAGTCAGCAAGAGTTATGGAGCCGCAAGTTTGTGCAAGATGTTTCTGGACATTGGACAGAGAATTGGATATTGATGAAATAAAATTTGTAAATAAAAAATTTGACATGTCCAGCAGTATCAAGCTGTTCAACTGACAGCGGGCAAATGGTCATCCACGCAGTGACGCAGTGCATGTTTGCCTGCCAACATCAACAGAGTTAAGAAGAAGATAAAGCATGAAAACAGTTCCCAATGCATACTTGCATGATGGATTAGCATATTTTTGGGTTCAGTCATCACACTGATCAATTTATTGTTTTAACATTTCATCAAATGTCACCCTTCAATGGTAAAACTCATAATTTACAAATGCAAAAATATGATGTCAGCATGACATCACTGGTAGCAAAGAATATTTAACTTTTATACTGATGGAATACTGAAAATTTCGTGGAAATCCATTTTCCATGGAGATATAAAAGAAAACACAAGGGTGTGTTTTTTTCTGAACACAGTGTAGTTAACCAAGTATTTACTTAGTTATTGTTACAAACTTCTTTAAGAATTAAGACTTTGAAGTTATGTAATTTCATATGTTTTTGAATCACCGCTAATTTTTAAAAATTTTTTAATATTAACACAAGTTGGTGTATTTTAGTTAATTTTATGATTATTGTGGATTGCCATAAATAATTGTAGTGTGGTTATTGGAGTGCAGTTTTAATTATTAATTTTGTTTATTTTGATGTTTTCCTATGTGTACTATGTACAGAGAAGATGGCATTGACAGCATGAAATTTTACACTGACCCCGACTATTTTCTGGAGTTATGGTGTCTTGAAATTGCCAAGGACACTGAGAATCAGATGAAAAGACACAAGCAGCGTGGCAGGCGGACTGCTGTGAGTACAACTTATCACATCAAACGAACTAGTTACAACTGTATATTTTTGAAGTATTTGTTATAAATTTTTATCTATTGTACAACGTTTTTAATTACCATCAATATTTTGGCCTTATCTTTGGGGATTTCCTTTTCATCATGCAATGCACATAGTGCCAAGGGCAGTATTACTGTCTGTTTGTCTGTACTCTGTAATGTTCATGTATCTTAGCTCTGTAGATTGTAGTACTTCAAAGTAATTACTCAGGTATTTACCAATATGCCTAGGGTTGTCACTCCTCATAGACCCAACATTCTGCAACTTAGTCACGAAGGAATGTCTTATTTTTGGCTGGAATAGAATACCACAAGGTGCTTAAATAAAACATGATATGAATTTTTTTTACCGATCAATGTTTTCAGACATTCTTATGTGGAAAAAATATTTTTGTTATTTAATTCTGTGGTTCTGTTGAAAAGGTTTATTGCTAGCTAAGACATGATTCTGTCAATCTGTAGCGACCAAGCAAGGAGCCGAGATCAATTCGTGCACCAAAGATGCAGCATGCAAATTATGCAGAACTACGACATGGGCCGGAATTTGTCGACAACCTGCGTCGCAATCATCCGGCGAATAGACAGAGCGCAGCGGGGGAACCTCGGACAGCGAAAGCTGACGTCACCCGAACCAGATCCCTACAACAGCCTGCATCAGACGCACGGAGATGGAACGTCAATGAGCGTGCTGCATATCAGCCATCTGCCAACCAGTCACTTGTTTACACTCCTGACAGTCTAACAGCCAAGCAGGGCACAACTGATTTGAACCAGTCATTACCCGTAACCCAGTCGATGCGTCAGACAGATCTGAGATATCAAGCAGCCGCTGCTGATGGTGGTGATATGATGCCCAACATCAGCATACGTCCTACTGGCCCACCACCATCCGTATTCAGTACATCTTACGTCAGTAACAATGTCCCGTTGACAAGTAGTGTCGATGTTGTTAGACCAACTGTGCCCCCAGTGTCCTCCGCAGCCCAGCAAGTTGTTGCAGCTGATCAGTACAAGTCACTGAGAGACAGTTTTGACCTTCCTGCACCACCGACGCCACCCAGCACCAAGACAACGTTGAGTGGCAATGACCAGTTGCCAAGCCCACCATTGATGATTACGCCTCCACCGGATGCTGACGGACACTTTTCCGCTCTACCATTGCCACAGTACGTGCCATCTCCCGAGCTGGTTGCCGCTGCATTGACCGATGACCAGGCTGGAGTGTGGCATGGCGCTGCTGATGCTGCTAACGTAGCGTCTGCCATTGCTGATACCAACTCCGACTCCAGCTCTTTGATAGCAGCCCAGCAGACAGAAGCTGACCAGCCATTGGTCCGAGACACACGTTCCGACCTGCTGGCGGCAATACGTGAAGGTATTATTTCGCACTCGCTGCCATAGATGTGTATTTTGTTTTAGCATTACATTGAGCTTAGTAATTTGATGGGTTTTGAAATTTCTTTGACTGTTGTCTGGATGTGTTTTTCTAATCCTGCATATCACTTATATGACATAGTTTGTGTGTGCATTTTAACCCTTGTACCACCACACCCCCTGATGTCAAATATTTTTTTTGCACATCTTGTTAGGAAATAATAAAGTTATGTCAGAAATAGCTATATTTTTTTTAACCAAAACCTGACAGTTCTTTACTACATTGCATTTCTAATATAAAGCCAAATTCACAATATGGCCTTAGGATCCAGAGCTAGGCACTGCTGAACACACTAAGGTTACCATTACTGTCAAAAATTTTCTGGCGCCATCGGTCACATTACAAGTCATTTCAAGTTGACATGATATAATTTTCCACCCAGCAGTTCTCTCTCCATTCTCAAAACTCATCTGACCAGTCACTGCTGTATATTGGTGATTGAACTTGTGGCTGAATGGGTGCATTTGTCCATGTGAATACTGACTGCAGCTGAGACGCTGCCTTAGATCTACTTTTTTGGCTGGTGGCACTTGTGCGACTTTTTCATCAGAATCTCCAGCAACATCACTTGCTAGTCTTGCTTCACTCTGTGATTCATGACTGTCAAATAGGATCGCATCACTGTCACTGTCATCAGCTGATTCAGTGCTGTCAGGGTCACTGAAGATTTCAGCCTACAGTCTTTAGACATCCACGCACAGAACCTGTTCTACTCCTCGGGACTAGTAGTCTCCTAGGTACTGCTGATGCCATTTACAGCAGAAATGATAGTATAAAAAGTCACAAAATGAACTAAAATCAATGCTGAAAACTTTGTATGACGCTGCTACAAGATGGTGAAGTTTGGCTTGGTGCCTAGATGTGACGGCTGCAGCAGACATGCGACGTCACCACTGGGCTGCAGACGTCACTTGCTGCCTCGCCTAACTCGGCACAGACCCAGGCTAACATTCCTCATACACTTCTGGCTAGTTCCCTAGAAGGCAGCAGCAATGTGTCTGTGTGTGAAACCTACTTTCGACCGTGCTGGCGGTCAATGCCTGTAGACGTAAGACGTATGATTGTGACTATAGTCGGTTCCGGGGCCCTGCTGAAATGCAGTGGGAACTGAAAGGGTTTGGTTCCTGCGGTATAAGGGTTAAGTGAGCTAACTTTAGAGCTGGGCAGTATTGTTTAGCCTGTCATACTGATCAGCTGATTAGGATCTATGCAGTGTTTGCTTTGCTAGGCTTTGATGTTTGGTGGCTCCCGTATTTTGCTACCAGTTGTGGAAGGATTTTATCGGTTTATGTCTGATTGTTTGCTTTTGCTGACGTTAGTTGTTATCCAACTCTGCTGATGCGCTGCACTGGTCTTGCTGATCCATCCACTTTTGCTGTATGGGTGCTTGACTAAAAAACTAAAAGGCATAGAGAAACCAAGATCAATATGAATGTAACCCAGGCAATTTTTAGCTCAAAACTGCAAAGTTTGAGGCCACAGACATCAAAAATCTCCCCAGAATGATGCAAGTTTGTGTCAGTCCTGAGTGTTTACGAGCCAGTCTGGGCAGTGGGCACTCTATTCACAGCTTTTAACTAACCAATATAATAAAGAACTTGCAACAGTTGTTAGCCAATTACTACGGAGATGCCTAATAGGTTGACACCAGGCAGATGTAGTTTTCTAGTTGTGTCGCGGCTGTGCAGGGATTCAGTTGCGGAAGGTGGAAGAACGAAGGCAGAAGTCAGCTCAGAAGCAGCAGCATGCACCAAGTGGCAGCGGCCGACTCGACGTTCAGGCCATCATGGAAGCCGCGTTCGAGATGCGTCGTAAAGCTCTGGAGGAAAATGATTCAGAAGAGGACGACGATGCAGATGGCCGATGGAGTGATGATGACTGATGTTGATAAAGTGAACAGCTTCGTGTAATTATTTGTATATAATATGCTCAACTTTGCCTTGAGTAACGTTACAGCAGTCATGATTTTTAGTGGTTTATAATGAAGCATTTCGTTTATGTCGGTTAGACATTATTGTAATGGCATTTCTGTTAAAGAAATTAGTTCTTGTCATTCAGGTATTTAGTATGTTGTATTCTTTGTTGACTAGTTAAAAGCTATATGTGGCTTGAAAGCATTTTAGATTCCGTTATTGAATACTTTCTGATTCTCGGTGAACCAAAAGTATATTGTGTTGTCTTTTAGCAGGGTATTTAACGTAACTGATGGGTAATAGACCTGTGTCCGTTTATTGTGAAAACTTTCAATTTGAACTACAATGTGTCTCGGTCGTGTAATTAGCATAGATCATGCAGCATGTAAGTTGAGCATTAGTGGCATGAATGTGCCTTGTACTGCTTGCTGCTGAACTGTGTAGCTAGTCAGTGTTTGCTTTTTATGCAGAATTTTTTTGCAGTTATGCAACATTTATGTCGTCAACCAGTAGGTCATTTTTCAGGTTTGCCTGGATTAGTTGGTGGCCCTCTAGGACACTTGGGGATTGCTGGAACAGTATTTTTATTGGATTTCAATTTTGACTCCCAACAGCAGCAGTCAAAGCATGTTTTACTAAACTATACATGTTTGCACACAAAGAGAATGTAGATTTTATTTACTGATAAATTTTGACAAAGTTGTTCAAGTATCTCTTATCTCTTTTCTTATTACTGTAATGGTGCTAGAAGAAAAAACACGTTTGCTTGACTAGTTGGATCATATCTGCTGTTTTGTATTTATTTTGTACTGTTTTGGTGCTACCGGTATGTATCGTTTATGTAAATATTATGTATGTCGTACATATTTCTTATGTATTATCCCACCAGATAGCTTGGATGTGACCATATGAATACTGGGACGTATTCTGGATCACTTGGGCAATTTTGTACACACAAGTCATGCCACGGAAATCAAGTTTGAGATGTCCCTTGAGAGTCTGTCCGTCCATCTGTGTTTCTGTTTATCAAGGTGAAAGTTGGATGAATCAGATTGCCACTAGTGTTGCCACAGTCACCGGCATTTTGACGCTTTCTCTGTAGCATATGTGATGATTTGGCTGGCACGCGTTAACGTTAATACGGTTGCATTCATAGACCTCTTAAACTAAGGACTGCGGTGGCCGTTCTTTTGTCTGCGAACTTGGGTCCATCGGTATTTTTAGTTTTTTACTGTAACTTTGTCAAACGTGGTCCATTTGCTACTAAATTTTTTACTAGGGCTGGTACTGATTAAAATTTTTTTAATCGATTAATCACCAAAAATTAATCGCAATTAATCGATTAATTTCGAACAATTTTTCAATTTTGTAGTTAATGCAAAAAACATGAAAACTGCAAAACGCAAGTGTACTTGTTACTGTTCATAAAAGTTTGAAACGTATAGGCTTACTTGTACACTATGCAGTCAGTTAACACGCATTTCAGGCTTTCAGCCAATCACGCAGACAAACAAGTGATGTCACATTTTCGGGCAAAAGAGCAGCATGCATTTTGTTCACAATGTAGCTGCTTTCAACCTAATGTGCAAATGAGTGATGTTCACATGTCCAAAATTTAATCGAATTTTAATCGATTAAAAAAAATTAATCGAACAATTTTTTTAATGATTAATCGATTAATTAATCGTTAATTTTTGCAGCCCTATTTTTTACACATGGTGCCACAGACAACATGAACACATGCTGCAAATTTGGTGACTGTATGAATTCTACTTTCTCGTGTGTGCTTATATTGTCGTTAAACCGTACGTACAGACATATGGTTTAGCCACAATATATGCACACACGAGAAAGTAGAAATTGTACTGTCACCAAATTTGCAGCATTTGCTCACGTTGTATGTCACATTATGTGTACATAATTTTGTAGCAGACAGACCACGTTTGACAAATTTATAGTAAAAAACTAAAAATACCGATAGACCAAAGTTTGCGGACTTGAGCATGGCCGCCGTCAGTCTTTATTTTAAGAGGGCTGCGGTTGCATTACGTGGATTAATACCAAAATGTTTGACCATTCACTTAGTATTTTTATTGTAGCCTTAGCCAGAAATTGGAGTTGGGGGTGAGAGCCAGTGTTGGCCCCTGTTGGGTTGTCACAAATGCGATTTGCATGAAGAAGCTCCGAGAATGCATGTAACGAGTACACATTTTGATATTTTTACTGCTCAAACTTGCATTTGCAACTAAAGTTCAGGGTGGTCAGTACTGTCACCCTTTGCCATCCTTCTGGCTATGCCACCAACTTTTATCGATGCGGTATTTAACCAGCTACTGAGGCCCAGCAGACAGCTACTGCTACTAACAGTTACAGCTACTGAGGCCAGCTCAGCCTGGCCATCCATACATGGGTAGCAGTACTTGCTGTGACTGCTGAGCATGGTTATTTTTTCTACTGCTATGAAAGAAAACTACTTTCACTTGATGATAGGCACTGATAGGGCCTCTGTGCTTTTGGTTGTCGTCTGTCCCTGAAAACCGTGCATCCCTGAAGTTATTCCTCTGAATTTTTTTGCAGTTACTAGTTTGTTTTCGAAGTCTTACTGGCAAAAAACTGTTTGTATCAAATCTCTTAATCTGCATTATCTTTAATTTAGTTCTTACAAGTACTAGTTAAATTTCCGCCTCAATCCATACTTATTGGCTAGTTTGCGACCAGAAGCACAGGAATTTTTTAGGTCAAAGAGAAGGGCTAGTCATTCATTTTAATATGGTGACTTAGTCATTTTATGCTAGTAAGAGTATGTTTCTAAGTGTATGTGTAGTTCATATCGCTACATTTGACCACATGAATTGCATAGTATCGTTTGTCTAGTACGCATATAAATGTTAGTGTTATCACTTGTATTCATGCGACCACTTGTCATAGCTTGTGTATAACTGTACAGTTTTATTCTATGAATGGCAGCTTGTATGTTTTCATATTTTAACCAACATATATTGAAATTGTTACATATGCAGTATACTTCCAGCCTCCCTTAGAGTAGCCTGCTGGCTGCATTGTTCGTGTTATTATTAAATCATGTGTTTGCCAGTTGCAGAAAGTTTGCATGCATTAGTACTTTATATTCTTTATTTGTTTATATTTCCTGTGCTGCTGCAATTGAGCAGTTAAGTCATTGGCGACTAGCTGTCAGCTTCTAGAAATATTCTGGTGAGTGAACCTTGAGTAGTTTCCAAGTGTATCTTCTCAGAAACCAGTTCATTTGGATGAAGCACTGCTAGTTGCTATCCCATACAGGCCACTGAGCCATAGATCAACAAACCATATAGTCTCTGATGCATGGCCAGTACGCCAGACCCGTACCTTCCCAGCCGTGGAGCATCACCATCTAAAACTGGTATCAAACAAATTATACTGCTTTGTGACAGAGGCACGTGTGTGTGAATAACTTACCCAGAGTTGTTACTTGATAACAAATTGGCTGGGAGTCGAACTGATGACGTCTCGATGGCAAATGCAACACCTGAACAACCGAGTTACCAAGATGCCACCGACAGTGCAGAATTGCAGAAAATGCATACTTTTTCCGGAAAATTTGTTTCAGTGGTTTTGTTAACGGTGTGGAAAAGACTCTGCCAAGAGCCAGCTGTTTGTCCTCTATGCCATGTTTCGTTGTCTTCCAGTTCTCTTATACTGATTTTCACTAAATTTGGCGTGAACAGTTGAACACATGAATCAGTGCATGTGTGAATTTTATCTGCACAGGATTTGCAATTCTTTTCCATTAATGGTCGCATTTTGCGCTGAAGTGCGAAAGTATTTTTGGCTGCCCTTTGTGTACACAGACGCTCATAGATTATTTGTTGAGGTGATTGAATTCATGCTGTTCAGTATGGAACAAGCGATGAAGTTGCCTTTTGTTTATTAGTCAGTTGTGCTCTGGACTGTACAATTTTCCAGTAGTTGATGCCAGAAATTGACCAGTGGTACTAATGTTGTGTCACCATGTCTATTCAGGGCACACAGTAGCTTTTGTGGAATCTATTTACAGCAGGTTGTGATGTACCTATCAGTGGTGGATCCAGATGGAGGTAGGATGGGCGGACGACCCCACTCCCTCTATTGACTGGATGCATTTTTATAACAAAGTGAAAATTGTGCGCAAAATGCATTAATTTGGCATAAAACTTTGAAACATTTTCTCTCTCCTCCCTAGCTTCCAACCCAGTGAGTAGAGGGAATAGACCCCCACACTCTTTGGCGCCTATGGCACTTCGACCCTATGTCTCGACGCCTTTGGCGTCTCCTACCCGGCCTCCCCCTTTTTCCAAAATTTTGGATCTGCCACTGGTACGTATGTTGAACATGTAACTGCTCCATCACTCGCCATCAAATGAGTGTGCATTGTCTTTCCACTGCAGTCTCTAGTTTAGTTCAGCGTGTTGATATTTTAATAATGTAGACCTACATGTACACAGATGTACATACATATAAATATGTTACCGGTATTAAATATTCAATTCAATTTTGAACGTTGCTTACAGCCTTTATTTTAACATTGTGGTCACAAAGGTGTGTATTTTTAACATAAGGCCTTTGTGACGGGTGCTTAGAAAGTTTTGAACCTTCACAGAAAAGATAGGCCCTATACAGTTGAGTTTGCTATTATTTTTCAACACATTCGCTTCCTTAGTCAGTACACAGTTTGCAGTCATACAATAATACTTCTCATTGCCCTTCGCTACTCTCTGGTGGCAGAGTTCATTTTGTCATAGATTAAACACAGAAGAGAGGTTTATTCAATTTTGAAAAGAGCTGGTAATCACTTGATACCATGCCGGGAGAATATGATGGCTCATTTTAAATATTCAGCGTCTGTGATATAGCTTCTTGTTTAATAATAATAATGCAATGTACAATGCTAGTCAGAAAATTTTACGCCCCCTCCCTGCAATGTTCTGAAGTTTATTTTTCAAAGATTGAAATTTTTTAGCCATATTTTGCACGCATAATCAGATCTCAGTGCCAAACTACGAAGTTCCATTCATCTATACGTGACTATGTCATACTAAGCGTGATCACTAGAGGATTTTTACATTTCATTTGAATATCGCTTTTTAGGCCTATGTGTATTTCATTATTAATGTAGGCAACACGACATCAAAACAGCAGCTCGTAAGTTTAAAATCCTACGGAGCCGGACATATCGTAGGTCTTAATCCAAAAGTTGTAGACCAGTCGCCGACATCTTGTCCACTAACAGCCACTCGAAAGAATGGCTTGCATTTTTCAACCACCTGAAGGCGTCAAAATAGTTTCCAGCGAAAACGTGGCGGAGGCCTGGCCTGAAATTATTTTATTCGCAGTGCGGCGGTAAAAAGATGTTTTTTATCCCCGTCCCGATATTAGGGAATTAAAATCAAGAGACATTGTGCTAACTATGGAATGTACGGAACACGATAAGAATGCTTTGGCAGGAGACGAAGGTCTGGCACGCATGCATTTAGATTTTCGAACCGCTTGTCACAGCTGTCGGCATCTAGGCCCTTCTATCAGGCAGTGTCATTCATAGCAAAGCTGAAACAATTGCACACGCTTGTACTCGTTGCAGTTATTATCGCAGTCATGTTCATAAGCCTTTTCGAAACTGCACGAAAGGAAAATAAACAGGTGCTGAATTTTGGGATTTCCCGCAAGACCAAAAACTTTAGAATACAGACTTGCTGGGCGTGTTTCTTTTCGACACGCTGAAAATGTTTAAGGGAACAACTTTCGGACATGCCGTGGAATTCGAACCTGAAGGCGCGCACAAAGCGACGTGACTGAACTTAACTAAAATGACATGGTTTAGTTTTTGACGAACTACCCATGGACAAACAGTAATGCATTACAGTAGGCACCATCTAACGGCGTGACTACGCTCACGTATGCGTCAATCGATTACCAGCGGGCTTGCCTATTGGTCAGTTCGTCAAAAACTAAACCGTGTCAGTTCAGTTCAGTTTAGTTAGACGCCCTGTGAGCGTCTTAACGATCGACACACAAAGGTTTGTTGTTGCGAGTCGTCGTAAAGATGCGATCACGCTTGCAGCGTCGAACTCTTGGCTTCCTGCTGCGGTGGTCTGCTGGCGTCGAGCGGCGCTTGCGACGACGTCCCGGGCTCCACGGGCTGTTGAGGTAGTGCCACTGAGCAGCTATAGACGCCGCGTTCTCAGTCTCGCAGTGACCTCCCAGGTTGTACTCGCACGAGCGTTTCCTGCTACTCAGAGCACACGCACGTCGATCAGTCACGATAGTATAAACCTGGTCTAAAGTATGCTGGATATCTTCACGGACCACTCTACTATTCATCGGATCTCGACACCAATCAAAAGCGCGTAGGCTAATGTAACTTCTGTTAGTAATCAATAAGTTTTATAGCAACTGCAACCCTGGTCCTATCCGTTTTGGATAAGCCTATACATTGCGGGTTTTCTGCAAACTCCAAAATAATGGTGCCAAAATTTGAGGATGTTTTACTAGAGCCAATACCCAATCTAAAGTAAGTTATTTTTGTGTTGACTTTTTTGTCTTCTCACGTAATCCAACGTTAAAATGACCACGGTAGGCTACATCGACGTTACAGACGGACGGACAAGTTACGACGGCGATACCGCGCTTTGCATTACATACATTCATCTGGCGGTGAGAGCGAACGAGATGCATGATGCTAGGCTTGATGAAACACCTGCGTCCACGTTGGCAAAAACACAGATTAAAGTGACACTGTCACATCGCCAAAGCTGTAGAAGGTCTTTACCTAAACTGGCAAAAAACACCCAACCTGTCGTGCAATGTCAGACTGTCAGAGACTTCTAATCAATCGAAAAAACGACAATCGGATCAAGTAACGCAATGCAACACTTTCGTCGCTCGCCGAAATTGCAACAGCGAGTGGGCGATTCTTATTTTAGTGGCAGTGTGGCGCAGATCGTTCCAGGCTCGAGTAGAACGTCGTGTCGATGGCACTTGCAGCGTCGTCATGTCGGTAGAACGCAGACGACGACGTGCAGGAGCGTCGACAGTCAGCTGGAGACTGTTAGCAAGGTAGGCTGGCGCTGTACGGTATGCCAGGACACATTATCGAAACTGGATACGCTCGGAAACACGCAACCAGACGAGTTCCCGAAGCAACTTTGTTGCTCTGACCTTCTGGCTAAAAATGGGAGCCGAGCGGTGGCATTCAATACCGACTGCAACTGACACTGCAACCCCCACAGTCTGGAACTCACTACCCTCTAGCATCCGCAGTTCTACCTCTGCAGACACTTTCCGTCGCCTCCTTAAAACTCACTGCTTCCAGCAGGCCTACTGCTCCCTCAAGCGGCTCAGCCAAGTGCCTCAGTTTTGGCACTGGTTGACATTGTGCACTTTAAATATGCACCTATTAACTTACTTACTTACTTACTTACTTACACTGCATGCTTCCTTACCGGTTGGCTTAGCGGTTTAAACCGCTTAGCCGTTAAGCTTACGGCTGTCCGGACCGCTAAGACGTCTGTCGCTGGTAGTAAGCTTCATTTTTGAGACCCAAAAGCAACAACTTTTACGTGATTTGTAACGACATACGATAAAATACCGTTTTTTTCATGAAGGCCGTACTATTACTGTACATTAATAAATCATATAGCCTAGGACATGTAGCCTAACCAAAATTACGTCTCCCGCGTACACTATTAAATTTGGGCACCGGCACCGTTAGGTTCCAAATAATTTTAGCTTTTCTGACGGTCCAAACCGCGTCTAAATCGGTGCAGCCGTTCCGGAGATAACTCTTGTAATTAGGCTTATCCTCTCAGCTCTACGTAGTGGACCTGCTGTAAACACTCATATTTTCTAGTGCGGACGACTCACATAATGAAATCGTACTTCCCTATAAAAGCGACTGTCGTCGCCTCGGGTCCTCATTCTGGTCGGGAGCTCTGAACGGAACAGAGCTCCTGTAAAGACCAACCGTTAACTACAATTGCCGGCCGGTAAGCAGCACACTGGCCCGGTGTTAACGGTAGCATATCGGTTCCCGGTAAGCACATCGGTGCTCCGGCTACCGATACCGACGCCAGCACTCAGCGCTGAATAAGTCGCGGCTACAGTGGTGACACCAGTCGGGTCCGTAGCTCGGGGCTGTGCACCACTGACACACAGCCGAAATTATCCGCACCCCAAAACCGGACCCGGATAATCGGGAGGCGATTCTTCCGGTTAAGCGGTGCCGTCCCGTGTGGGTCCCGCCTCTAAAACGGTTGGGGTTGCAAGGTCACCGAAGTTGACCGACTGGCAACTGGTCAAGTACGAAGATGAGCACCGGAAGCAGTGAGTCAACTGTCAGCAGTATGTCGCACCGAAGCGGTGGGCTATTCCGTAGAAGAAGGTCTTCCGGAAGTAGCAAGTCAACCGACATTGTCACTGGAACCGGTTAGATGCCGCACCGACATGAACAGTGAAAGTACCCTCCACTCAGCTCGGAGCGCGTCATCCAGCCGCCGAACCGCAGACCCAACGTAATGAGACTGCCGATCCATGCAAAACCGCTGGCCCTGATGACATAGATAGAGACTTTTGGTTCTCACTATATGATAGCCTTGAGTCTCTAATATTTCGTGACACAATTTCATGCCGCTGGGTAATTGGAGGTTCCCTCAAACGAAAAACGAAAGAAAGGGCACTCCCCTAAAGCGTTATTTTACCGCTATTGGCTGCTCTAGAGTAAAAAACGGTTGCAGATAGGCACAAACATGCTGCTCATCATAACAAGCACTAGCAACGAGCTTCTTAGGAATGTCAATTGATGATCTTGAATGACCCTGAACCCCCTAAATAAAAGGTTTTAGTGAATTTTTCGCGATTTCGGGCTGCGACACACATTTCAAGAGTAAATTGCGCCGAAATGGCTGGAGATAGACAAAGACAACC
>Ga0056128_1006165_pt1 | contig 15144 bp, 8 predicted proteins | sample WorMetLIZISLAND2_FD_71113 | JGI IMG/M metagenome (GOLD analysis project Ga0056128, IMG submission 71113) | Marine gutless worms symbiont microbial communities from Max Planck institute for Marine Microbiology, Germany - Olavius geniculatus... ...
AGGCCCGGAGACGTCTTCTCCATTCGTCGATTGCGTCATCGACAACGGTCTGCCGTAGGCCAGACCAGACCTCCACCAAGCGCTGCTAACCTAAGCTGGTACCCCGTTTTATGAAATATCATAAGCCCGTAACACACTACGATATTAAGTACCTTTTGACGATTTTCTCAGCTAATCATTATTATTATTAGGCACAGTTTGTTGGAGTTATTTCAAAACGTAATTGAAATCCGGTTTTTTTGAGACACAGTGTAGTTTTCAACGAACTGACCAAAGGGCAAGCAGGGCGAACCCGTTGGTCATTGGTTGACGGGCACGTGAGCATTGTTACGTAGGTCAGAGACGCCGTTAGACGGTGTCTACTGTAATGCGTTACTGTTTGCCCATTGGTCAGTTCGTCGAAAACTAAACCGTGTCAATTCAGTTCCGTTCAGTTATACCTTAAGAAGATACCGTCTCATTGCTATAGCATGGCATGAAACCGAAGATGGGCAGTTACGAAATTACATTGAATTAGACCTACGTAATTTAAATTAAACAAGAAAATTCAGGGATGTGGTCTCGGTCTTGACGTATCGGTGTCGAGACCGTCTCGAAACGTTGCCAACTTCTTACTAACGTCTCGTCTCCGTCTCATCTCGGCCTCGGTCTAAAAGGTGTCGGCGTCTCGTATCGGGTCTCGGACAGCTTAATATCGTTGATACGTTTTGTACAGGCGCGTGTCGTGCATTGCTTTAATTTATTTGCTACCCAATTTACCTAATCTGCGGACGAAAGGCTGAGTTGACCTTGGTGGCAGGTTATGTACCGAAATGGTTTATCTGTCCGCAGACAGTCACCCATCCAAGTATAGTAACTAAGTGATAGCAACTTGTCCGGGAGTCGCAAGCTCAACGTTCTAACGGTTACACCACTAAGCATAGTCTGCTGGCTGTCAACGGACTTTTAACGCGCGGACAATGACCATGTCCGATGAAACTCGAACGTATAGCCTACGCGTGAAATGCGGGAACTCGTTTTACGCGCAAAAGCAGTCTGCTACTGCTTTAGCGCGTCTTTGCCATCGCAATTCTGTCTATCTGTTTGTCTGTCACACGGGTGAATCAGTCAAAAACGGTGCAAGCTAGGATCACGAAATTTTTACCGTCGGCTGCATGGAAGACTCTAGTTTCAGGTACCGTAAAGCTTTTCCATAAATTCGAAGGGGGTGACCCTGAACGAGGGCGCTAAATGAGAGGTGGGTAGGAAAAATTTGCGATTTTAGCCAATAAGTCGCTATATCTCAGAAACGGTGCAAGATAGGGCCAAGGTTACTAATAGGAAATCGGACACGGGCTTTCGATTGCCACCGAAAACAATGGCCTTAGATGACCTTGAACGCCAAAATAGAGGTTTTTTATGGATTTTGGGGCGATTTTTGGCTGCGAGACACATTTCAAGAGCAAATTGCGTAGAAATCAATTGAGATAGACATGGAGAAGCTGCATACGAAATTCTCAGCATTAAACGCAGATTTCGACGGTTCAAGTTTCGATTTTCTAGGTTTAAGGAAATCTGCGCAGGAGAGCATCAAAGAGCAGTACCCCAGTAAAACGTCGGTATTTCAGCGTAATTGGCCAGTCTTTCGTGAAAACGGTTGCAGATAGGTATGGACATGCTGTTTATCACAGTAAGCGCTAATGACGAGCTTTTTAGTCGTATCAACCCTGAAAGACCCTGAACTTCCAAAATAAGGGGGTTTTAGTGATCTTTGCGATCTTCGGCTGCAGTGCACACTCCAAGAATGAACTGCGACGAAATGGCTGCAGATTGACTGAAAGTTTGCAAACAGGAACTGCTGTAGGCCTAGGTTTTGCGCGTCTCGTAAGCATTAACTCAAATTTCTTGTTATTGTTCTAGGAAGACGTACACATTACACTACACACTTGTTTGTACACAAATTGCGCCGATTATCGTTGTTGTACAGTGTGTATAAATAGCACCGACGACGCATAAGTCGCGGCCGGTGGGCAGACCACGCAGGTAGCTGCAGGGCCGTACGCAGGGCAAAGTAAAGCGCTGTTAGCAGCTTGTGAAGCATCATCATCCGTCTTCATCTGTAAGCAGCAAACGGCAATATGTCCTTGACTGACGTGCAGAACGTTGAGTGATAGTAGAAGCACGATTCCATGCAGACGTTTTGAACTTTTCAGTTTTCACCATGAACGCATCAACCCTACTCTCCGTCGCACGCAACACACGCGACACGCGTGCGCACTGCGCACTACTTTTTCGACGCAGGCGACGCAAGACAAGTACGCAACGAACGCAACGAACGCAAGAACAGCTCGCAATGGACATAACTGACGCAAGCGACGAAACGGCCAAAATGAAAGAATAGAAGCGATGTCTATTCGTGCGTTGTCCTACGTTGCGTGCGATGGAAAGTGTGCTTTAATGTCTTACGCCACGCTGCGATATTGCCTATCTGTGCTGACGCGATAAGGTTGGCGTAGGATAATGTCGCAAAAAGACCGACGTCTGGCTGCAGCGTAGTCTACATTGTGTGGGTAACAGAAATGGAAAAAATGCACAGCACAGAGCCACAAAGTCCGTGAAAGGATGCACACAAGCTGCAATCTACATTGTATTGTGAGGACTAATTTTGTGCAGCAAGAAAGTTAATGTCCTGTTGAACAAGTGAAGGTGGGGACGAATATTCGCCCCATTACGAAAATTGAAGCCGCAGGCCGAAATCGAGGCCGAAGGCCAAGTTGAAGCTCGAAGGGCCGAAAATAGAGGCCGCAGGGCGACAATAGTGGCAAAGATTAAGCGAACAGGGAGCAAAATGAAAAATGAGGTGGCGATAGGCGTGCGTAAGAGTTCGGAGCTCGCTGAAGAAGTCTCAATATTGATTCGAACAATGATGCATACTGAAATGAACAACAATTTATTGGTGATTTTTAAGCAGAATCTGACGCTGGTCGAGACGAGGTTATTATGTAGCAGAGGAAATTTAAGCATGTTGTATTAAAGTAAGCTATTCACTGTGTAATGTGTGCGATATGATACGCTATCGAGTATCAATGATTATCGTACTCAGGCAACAAATCCTGAATGGCGAGGTTTTGTGTGTATTTATTACGCCATCATCTGCCCGAAGCATTACTGGTACACTATAGTCTACATTTGCATTCACTGTTCTATAAGGCATTACCAGAAAATTGTAGCTAACGCTGTAAAATGCAAAATACCGCAAATGCTTTTTTATCTCAGCGCATCGTTATAGGTCTATAGGATATACAAGCGCAGCTCTTCGGGCACGCGTGGTGAAGCTAAATCTTGAAACTTTGTTTTAGTTTTACCACTGATCGATATTGTTTTGTATTATATGGATTTTTAACTCTAGATGAACACATTGTTTCGATTCTTTATATTCTATATAGACCTGCACTTTAGCAGCGTTCAAAAAGTTGCATTTATCACGTTTTGACGCGCGAAAGCACAGGCAAGATAGCGACTTCGGGTTTCCGCCGAATGATTGCTGAGAGTATCTAGTATTTTGCGACAATATTTTATGCCGCTGGGCGAAGGGGTCCCCGCGAACGAGAGAAGAAAGAGGATCACTCCTTAGAAAGACGTTATTTTACCGCTATTGGTTTATCTAGCGTGAAAATGGTTGCAGATAAACATAGTCATGCTGCTGACCATAACAAGCACTAGCAACGAGCTTTTCATTGGTGTTAACATCAATGACCTTGAATGACCCTAAAACTTTAACCCGCGATTTCGGGCGGCGACACACATTTCAAAAGTGAAGTGCGCTGACAGGGCTTGAGACAGACCACGACAACCTGCACATAAAATTTTTAGCATTCAGTGTAAATTTTAGCAATCTAAGTCTTTCTACGCTCAACGAGGCCTGCTCACAACGGTGTCAAATAGGGGTCCCTCTAAAAGTGGTTATTTTCCGCTATTGGCTCGTCTAGCACGAAAACAGTTGCAGATAGACACAGACATGCTGCTTTTTATAACAAGCAGTGGTGAAGTACTTTTAGTGGTATCGACATCGATGATCTTGAATAACCTTGAACTCCAAAAGGGGTTTAAGTGATATTTTTGCGATTTTCGACTGCAGAAGAGTGAATTGCGACGAAATGGATAGAGATAGACCAAGGCAATCTGCGAACTGCTATGGGCTCTCGCGCGTATTATGAGCATTAGCTCAGATCTCTTGTCTTACGCGATATAAACAAGATTCCATCTGCCATATGAGCCCTAGCCTATACGTGGTAGCAAATGCTACGTTCTGTGGGACTGCGCGCGCTATTGGAAAAGGAACGCGGATAATGCCGATGCAGTCTGATCATGGAGGTTCTAAAGATTATTTACTACAACTACAAATGTCTCTGATCAAATACCGGCATGTCTGCATGGCTGGGGTTAAGAGTAAAACGAAGCGCGTTTACCTGTGTCGGGTGCATGGCAGGTGACACTGCGTGATTTCATATTGCAGGTGACGCTCCGTAGCTCTTAAGTAAGCTACCATTAAAAACTACATTGACAACTTTTAACGTTTTTTAGTAGTTAGACTGCTCGTACGTAGTAACGTAAGGCCTTATAAAATTATGCTTTTACTTTTTTTCTTTTCTTTTTATTTTTCACCTTTCTTTTTCGAAACCGGACAGCGGACCAGGACCAAAATTGCGGCGAAAGACCATTCTTACCTGAAAAGAATAAAAATCAAATTTCAACGAGATCAGTTAAGGATTTGAAAAGGGAGGCGCATTTAGATTTTCCAGTCAGACTTACGGCGCCTTGCGGTCTTACGTTGGGTCCTGCTTTATATTTTTAGTTATATTTAGCCAATTACTTTTCAGTAATCAGCCAGCCAGTCAGTAATTTCGTTGTTGTGGCTTGTTTCTTTAGACGCCCAGGATTCGGATGACGACAACGATGGAATCCCGGATGCCGTGGAGAAGACGCTGAAAGGCGTGGACCGGACTGTGGACACGGATCGTGACGGAACTCCAGACTATCTGGACTCAGACGATGACGGAGACAACATCCCGGACTTCCGTGATCCGGACGACAACGGCGACGGCATACCAGACATCCAACAAGACACCGACAAGGTGATAAGGAGTTTTTTTAGTGAAAGACAGTAATATTAACTCGGCCAGAAGACACACAGTCATAGCCATGGTCAAGGCCATCACATAGTAAAAACTTGCAAAGCTAAATATAAAAGATTTAGCAATGAACTCTTGTTTTGTGAATGGAGTTACGTCCGCAATTTTGGTTGTGCCTTTTGACTAAACAGATGTCTATATAGTCAGTAAGGAGCGTAGAAATTACCTCACAGAAGAAAAAGGTAAATTTTGTAGGTTTTTGATTTTTGATCTGGCCACGATTTTGGTTTTAACTTTTCTTCAGAGGCTATATCTCAAAGGCCAAGCCTAAGACCGTGAACTAAGATCACTGGTGAAAGATTAAATTATTTTAAAAGTTTTTTTTTCAGTTTTTAGCTAGGCTATTTTGGATTTTTTCTCGTGTTATGCATTAACGTTAATTTACTTGTCGGTTGTTTTTTGGTGTATTTTGACAAATTTTGCAAATTTTCCCGTGTGTTTTCAGTTTTCTTTCAGTGTCTGGCATTCGTTTTTTAAAATTTTTACTTTTCTGTCATTTTATATTACGTTTTGTTACTTAGGCAACTGTAAAAGCAGTTTCTGCTTGTCGTGCTTGCCACATTAATTGCTCTGTGTGAACTTGAAGTTGTGATCTGTTTATTTTTGCTCATTAATAATAATGATAATGATAATGATAATGATGCTGATGCAGGACGGTATTCCTGACTACCTGGATGCAGACGATGACGGCGACGGAATCGCCGACTGGCTGGAGAGACGCGACTCGGACGGGGATGGAATTCCAGACTCCGAGGACCCGGATGATGATAATGACGGCATTCCCGACCACCTGGATCCGGATTCGGACGGGGACGGGATCCCGGACCGGATTGATATGGATTTTCGCGATACGGACGGCGATGGAGTGCCGGATATCTTAGACGAGGACGATGACAACGACGGAATACCGGATCACCTTGATTCTGACGACGATGGCGACGGTATGCGATGATAATTACTGTTCAGTTTTTCTTTGACTAAACTATGAATAGACTTCGTGGAGTTTGGTTTTAAGCGAAATAGCTTGCGCTGCAAGAGCGATTCCGCCTATAGCTACACATTTTCTTCTGTAGCGTGGTCTGTCTGTCTGCCTGTCGTCTGTCACGTTCGAGCTTCTTGTTTAAACCGTTCAACGTATGCATGCAGATGCCGTTTAGCAGGCACACCTATGAGATCCAGTGACACAGTAGCAGAGGAAAAAAGACGAATAAAACGCCAAAAAGGAGAAAAGGAATCGATCGAAAAAAACCAAACGGGAGAAAGGCAATACCTGGCGCTTGTATAGAGTTCGTGAATTTTCTATTAAATTATGACCTGAATACTTGATTGTTTATCATCGTTATAGGCTTGTTGTATCACAGGTATACCGGATATCTGGGACCCGGACAGTCGGGACACGGATCACGACGGAATCCCGGACTACCTGGACTCGGACGATGATAATGACGGTATTCCAGACATCGATGACGAGGATGACGACGGAGACGGCATCCTGGACTTCATGGATTTCGACTACAAGGACACGGACAAGGACGGCATTCCGGACCACGCCGATTCCGATGATGACAACGATGGGAAAAAGGATGCGGAAGACAGTGATGATGATGGAGATGGAATACCGGACATACTGGATCCCGATAGCAGGTCGGTTATTATTATTATTAGTTTTTAGCCCTCGGTAGGCTACTCCGTTTCCGAGGGAGCCTAAAAATTAACTACGCAATACAAAAGTGGGTACGATCCTCAGTTCGTGCAGTCAGCGGCCGGCAAACTGTCGTGCAACAAAACAGCATTGAAGTGCTGCGCCAAAACATAAATCCTCTGAAATAAAAAGCTAGTTTCTCTAGCATCGCCAGTATTAATTGAGATCTTTCTTCCAAGATCAGCCAGGAGCTGGCGAGCTGATGCGTTGAGAATGAAAACTCCCAAGGTCTTAATGGCAATGGGCTCAAAGATATAACGGGCGCCAAGATCAACATATTTGTCCTCTTTGCGAGTGGCTGCCAACTCTGCTGCTGCATCTGCCTGGTGAAATGCTCTGTCGGCATTATCTAACTTTAGCCCCAACTGGGGCTGGCCATATGGGATCACATACCTGATACCTGATACGGGACACAGGTGAACGCGTTTTAACTTAACCCCAGGTAGGCAGACCAGTACTCAATTTACCTATCCCGGAGGGATGAAAGGCTGAGTTGACTTTGGTGTTGGCTATATGCTGAGATGGTTTACCTGTCCGTCACTCTATTCAGGTAATAAAACCAGTTGATAGTGAGTCGCCCGGGCGTCGAATCCACGAACTCTTGATCACAAGTCGAACGTTCTGACCGTTACGTCATGCAAGCCACCAAAGATTTATATAATTGGCATATTTTGGCCAACCGTTAGGGCGACGCTTTGGCACGATGTGTTGTCTGTCTGTCTGTCTGTCGTCTGTAACGCATGTATTGTGGCTGAAGCGTTGGATAGGGCGATGACAAGTTCCTATGGATTGTCAGCAGTAACCGTGTCTATATCGGCAGCGGTTTGTCCGCAATTTTAAATGAAATGTTTGTGCTTGCAGCCATCACCGCCATGCGTCAAATTGCCGTATCGTATGGTCGTAGGAGTCGATATAGCAGCGTCACTGTAGCTTGTATGGGACAGCAGTCACTCTGGGAAATCGCTTTTTTCCGTGACCGGTATTTGGACGCTGGCCTTCTGTACCCTAGCGACAGCTGGGCTTCTTGTTCATGTGCGTTCTATGGGTGTGTAATGCAGGGACACGGATGGGGACGGAATCCCGGATTACTATGATCCGGACGACGACGACGACGGCATTCCGGACTGGCTTGATCCGGACGACGACGGGGACTCCATTCCGGACAAGTACGACCCGGATCAGATGGACACGGATCATGACGGAATACCGGACGCCGCGGATGATGATGATGACAACGACGGCATTCCAGACCGCGATGACCCGGATGATAACGGAGACGGCATCGCCGATATGTTCCAGGCAGGTGTAGAGCAACGTATGGCTTACCGTACTAACTGACGCGCCTTTGGTACAAGGTTGAGTCTGTAGGCTAAGTTGTGTTGTCTGTCTGTTGCCTGTTGTCTGTGACGCATGTATTGTGGCTAATCGGTACGTCTTAGCGGAAAACTGTCTGAACGTGTAAACATGTTTGCGTGCTACCCAGTATAAATTTATTGCTGGAAACGAGCAAACAACGACCTCTGATTTTTACAAGGTAGTGTAGCGACAGTATTAAGACTAGGTGCACAAACTGCAGTCACTTACGTCAAATTTTTTCGCGATGTTGCTTGTTAAAAACTATTAAAATCGGCCAATGTTTCATAGAGCTATACAAAAAATAAAAGCGAGACACGGTTGCGGTAGTGTGTCATTGTTTTGACTCTGACACAGACAGTGACTCCAATAGCTGACTTATTGCGCCCTGTCGTTGACTCGCAGTTCAGTGTTTTTTAGGTTTATGTTTTATGCACGTTTTTCATGTTTTATTTATTCAGTGGCATTGTTTTAATATTTCTGTTTGAATGGTTCTAGGCCCGCCTGGGTCCGATAGACAAAACCGTTGACACCGATAGAGATGGAATTCCGGACTACCTCGATCCGGACGACGATAACGATGGAATACCTGACTACAAAGGTACGTTCGTCCTTTTCCAGTTTAGCATCTCACTGTATTTGTTCAAAAATACAGTGTCACTTGCTGATAAGTAATAAGCAGTAGAAATGCACCGCTATTGCACTAGCAGGGCTCTAGCACCAACTCACAATAATAGTGATAATATGTGTAACCTATTAGGCTTACTTAGAAACAAGTCCTTGAGTTGTAGACTGCGAAATTTACACGTTAGGTGGTAGGTCCATGTTTAAGCATTCAAGCGCAAAGTAGAATTAATGTTCTCAGCATCTGATTAACATTTGCATGCTTGCATACAGTTTCGTTTATTAGTAACTACAATTTGGAGTTGTTACGGAAAGTTGTAGTTATTAATACAACACGATACGAAAGAGATTTGCGCTGAATCACTCACTGACTGACCAACTGCCGGTGCCATGTAGCACTCATACTAAGATGAACCGAAAACTTTTCGACTGGGATTAAAATGAAAGAAAGTAAAATGAAAATAACGTTGTTCTTTTTTGACGAGCATTAATCTGATATCTGACACTGGCACTACAGAGAGATAACTGTTAAAGTAAAAGTAGTGTATAGCTCTTAACTAGAAATCCGTCACAGAGCTGCCATATGGGGGTCACAAAAAGTTAGCAGCTACCCGACACAGGTGAACGCGCTTTAACCAGAGTCAGACAAGCAGGTGCTCGATTTACTTACCCCGGAGGGATAAGTGGCTAAGTTGTCCATGGTGTTAGTTATATACTGAGATAGTAGGCCTAGTTTACCTGTCTGCAGACAGTTACCCGTCCAAGCAGTAACCACTTAATAGTACTCTGACAGAAGTTGAACCTACGACCTCTTGGTCGCAAGTTCGACATTCTACCGGAAATCCCTCACACAGTTAAGGAGCGTCACCTGCCATATGGGGTCACACAGTGTTAGCAGCTACCCGACACAGGTGCGCACGCCCCGCCTTAACCCCCACAAGGCACAGCCGCCTCCCCAAACCCCACCTCTACCCTTCATCTCCCCTTATTCCAAATGTCTACATCCGCCACTGTAAATGTTAAATAGTAGTAATTAGATGTGTTGTGAATAATGTGATTGCAGACGATGACGACAACAACGATGGGATTCCGGATCACCTGCAGGACAGCGACGGTGACGGAATACCGGACTACTTGGACGGCGACGACGACGACGACGGCGTGCCGGATGTGATGGATCCAGACCAGAAGGATTCGGACAGCGACGGCATTCCGGACGCACAGGATCCGGACGATGACAACGACCACATCCCCGACCACATGGACACCGACGACGACGGTGACGGCATTCCGGATCACCTTGATCCGGATCACAAAGACACGGACGGAGACGGTATACCGGACGCCATCGATGACGACGACGACAACGACGGTATTCCGGATTACCTGGACTCGGACGATGATGGGGATGGAATACCGGATCACCTGGATCCGGACCGCAAGGACACAGATGGAGACGGCATTCCGGATTACTTGGACAACGACGACGACAATGACGGCATTCCGGACTATCTGGATTCGGACGACGACGGAGATGGAATTCCGGATTTTCTGGATCCAGACCGTAAGGTAACTATTTACCTTTTAAGTTAGTTAAATACATCCGGTGTTTATTTCTACATGTTGTATTTATACTTGTATACTGGAATGTTGTCGTCTAATAAAAGATTACTTAATAAAAAGATTACTTACTTATGTGTTGGTTCGTTAGCAGGATTAAAAAGAAGATTACAGGCGGATCTGGCTGATATTTTCAAGGACAGCTAGTCTTGGCCCACTTAAAAATGAGTAGATTTTGGTGATGTTCCGGTTTAGTATCTGGATCCACGACTGAAATGAAGGATTTCTAGCATTGTCCCATAAGGAAAACCGCAGCTGAATACGGCGCAGTCACCTGGCGAACAGAACGCGAAAACGTTGACACAGCGTTAATATAGGTTCGCGCTTTTAGAGTAACGTTGTAGTTTTACTAGTTTTAATGCTTCTAAAGTTTTTTTTAAACGTATCGAGCGTGTTTCTTCAGTGCGTTTAGTAACTGTGCACGTGCATTGCTATTTTATCAAGACAATAGTTATAGGGCTGCTGTTAGTGCACCTCAGAGTGCCTTGGACTCCGTTCATGCCTTGTATTTGTTTTACTATTATTAGACTGATTCCCTCTTGCAACGCAAGTAATTCCGCCTATTCTTATACACATTTCTCTGTAGCGTGGTTTGTCTGTCTGTCTGTCTGTCGTCTGTCTGTCCTGCTTAAATCGATCGACAGATTTAGCAGCGAGCCATGTAGCAGGCACATTTCTGCGATGCAGTGACGCTTTGCGTTAGATGGGCTATTTGATTCCTAGGGGAATGGAAGATTGGCTAGTAGCCAATTGCACTGCACGTTGCAGCCAAATCGTTAGTCATATACTGCCACCTGGCGAATACAAACGAGGAGAACGATTCCGTCTTCAACCAAGTTACTTTGGTCCTTGTTGCTGTTGCCCGCATTGTCTCTGAATCAACAAAAAACTAAAACTGTTGTAATCGGAACTGAAATAAGAGAAAGTCAAATGCAAAACACCAAAATACAGAATCAGCCGGCTATGAGATATATCGAAGCCTGAGATCAGAAAAAAACTAGAAAAGTAAAACTAAAACAGTTTCGTTTGTGTTTTATATCTGTTTCACTGCTATTGCTGTTTATTGTGTCGCCTTTCGGGTTGAGACACCAGGACTGATACCCAAACTTAGTGGGATTTTTTGCCCCACGAGAAATTCACACAAAATACCCAACCTTAAACTTAATCTAATTTAATTAGGTACTTGTTCTTCTAATAATGAAATATTGTACTATGCTTAAGCTTTTGAAATGTTTAAACCTACAAATTTGCAAATAAGCTTAATATTGTGAGAAGCAAATAGAAACTCATATGCATCAACCAACGGAAAACCGGTAGAAATTTTAAAACGCATCAAGTCGGGCCTTTTTACCAAACAAAAACCCTAAAACAGAAACCCCAAAAAACCACCGGGCTGGGTATTTAAAAGCTTTTTTTGGAATTGTGATCGCTTCTAAACGTAAAGAATGAACTGGAACTTACAGGATACGGACGGCGACGGAATCCCGGATCACTTGGATGATGACGACGATAACGACGGTATCCCGGACAGCGAGGATTCGGATGCGGATGGAGACGGGGTGGATGATGATGATGATCCGGACAGACAGGATACTGACGGTGATGGAATCCCGGACTATCTGGATGATGACGATGATAACGATGGAATACCGGACTACCTGGACTCAGACGATGATGGAGACGGTATTCCGGACACGGAGGACTCCGACCAAGAGGCAATTATTGCAATTTGTTTCCTGCAGTGATGTGAAAAATGTATAAATTACAAAAACTCAAATTTAATTTAAATATCTTTTATTTTTTAAAATTAGAGTATGTTTGCTGGAATTGTATTCACATCGCTGAGAATTTCAATGGTTGTTTTGTATGGAACACGTTGCCAAGCATCGTTTGGTGCAGTTTTTCGAAAATAATATTCTACAGGATAGTGGAGCGACACTTTTAGGCGTAATGGAATAATGATAGTTTTGTGCCAAATTTTCTCCAAGTAAAAGAATATAGAAAATCGGTCAAAGTTTGGCAGTGAAATATATAACGTAAGAGGTTGTTTTTTACTTGACAACGTAGACATGGTGCAACGAAGACCTCATTCAGTTCCCAAAGCAAGGCCAAAACGTTATTTAAGGATCAAGAAGTTTCAACGCATTAATGTCACTCACTGATTAAAAATTCTAGCCAAAGAATGTACGATTATGGCAAAAAGAGATTCGAGTATCACTGCCTTAATTTTATTGACACACTTAACGAAAAGTCTCTTGGAGCCATATAACTATATTTAATCATGTTCCATGTTGCTATTGCTTTCTTGTGTTCATTTTTTTGCAACTGTCATAGAATGTTAAACTTTTTCAAGATTTTATAACGCATTTTATTTTAGGCGTGTAATATTTGTTCAACGAACTGTTTTATTTAGGACACAGATGGTGACGGAATTCCGGATTACCTGGATGATGACGATGATAACGATGGAATACCGGATCACCTGGACTCGGATGATGATGGAGACGGCATTCCGGACGTTCAGGAAAAGAAAGCGCCAAAGCCAAAGCCACAACAGCCGAAGCCTCAGCAACCAAAACTTCAGCAGCCGAAGCCTCAGCAACCAAAGGTCAGCTAACTGGACAAAATTCTAGTAATATATAATAGCACAGTTATTACATTTTTATGTATTTAATTATCAGTATCAACTGCATGTACAAGTTTGTTATTTTTGTTTTCTTTGTGTTGAATAATCGAGACATTTTTCAGAGGGAGTAAAAGGGAGCTTTAGTCTTAGGTAAACTTTTACAGAAGACATAAACACTAACTGTTTTACAAACCCGGCAGCTAAATTCGGTGGCATGCAGACATTATAGTAGAGTTATTTTCGTATTGTTTTCCGTTTACAAAAATTTTGAATTTTTAAGCGAATAGCACGTAGTACTATAAATGGCTTCGTATCCTGTGGCCTTGCTAGAGAACTTGCTAACATCTCTGACTACAGCTGAGAAGCCATGCCACGGTCACGCCAGCCTAGTAGCATTTCGTCGTGGTCCATCTGCCTGTACATCTGATGTTGTTCGGCATACGTCTACGCAATATAACTCAATCTTGTGGTCATGATACGCTGTCTTATGACAAGACCGGCCTCAGACAGGCCTTCCTTTTATATTTTTTTGGCCTTGGTTTTTGTTTTGGTCTTGCAGCTTTGATCTTGTGGTTTCGGTCTTAACATTGTAGTCCTGTTTGCGTCACTGATATAATTAACGCTCGTTTTTATCTTAAGTTGCGTGTAATGTCAGAATGATGCATATAGCTGCAGCTACTGTTGTACAACGCGCCTGCACCAGGGCTTCAGCGTGCGCGGTGCACGGATGATCCGCTAGCAGACTTGGATCCGCCACCGTCTCCAGATTCTCGGAATCAGTTCTTATAACAGTTTCAGATGGATGCATGGTGGGCTTATAAATCCGAGATATCTCGTTTGCCGTTGGCGTCCTGGCGCCCCCTCCGTCGGATATTTATGTTGAAAATTGGTTTCAAAAATTTCAAATCTGATGTCTGGGAATCCCGCGTTAGAGGAGTTTGAGGGCAAAATTGACCCGCTTTTTGGATTTTTGTTAGATTTTTTTATCTGTAAGCTTGTCGCCTTTTTGATGTTTTTGACTGATTAGTAGTTTGTGCAAAAAGTCTGTGTGTTTAGTTTTTTTGGACGGGGATACAAGCTATATAACACCACTTCGATCTTTGATAGCAGGCCATCTGTGGGTGTGAGGTTTCCCTATAGCTCTTTTTATACACATAGGCTACGTATTTGACTATTTATTTTATAGTCAAATTCTACTGCGTTGTGGTGTACGATACAGCTTAGAATATGGCGAATATAAAATAGTGATGTAGGCCTACCGTACAAATACGATGTACTAAAAAGCGTTGTTATAAATTTCGTACGGCCAATTAGAAATGGACATTTGATCACTCAGTTTTGTCAGTTTGTTGATATGTGTTTTATTCTCTCTCTCCTTGTTTGTATTGTAAATTTTGTCGTAATCGCCATTATCCGTTGTGGTGAATAAAGATGTATAATGTCCGGTACTTGCTATAGCACTTTTTACATGAAACGGACTCAAGACCAGAATCGCTTTGCAATCTTGGAAGTGGAAGTCGATTGGCATGAGCTAATGATACCGCCGTGTACAATATCGGACGTGTAGCTTTGTTTTGGGATGCAGACGCAGCCGCAGCAGAAGCCGAAGCTGCAACAACAGCAGCAGCCGCAGCAGCCAAAGAAGAAACGCCACGAATTGTGATCGGTCATACACTGTATCTGCACTTACCACACATCTGCTCAAACTATCAACTTCACCCAGGTCCGGACAGCTTCAAACAACAGTACGCCCTACACTTGCCTCGCGGCAGACTCTGTAACGATAATCGGTGATGCATTTGTCGCTATCACGATTCGTGCTCTGTCTGAAATGTCTTTATAGCTAGAGGCTTCTCTCCCTATATCTGGTGAGCGAAGCTTGCGCCCAGCGAAAAATAAGGATAAGGGGAGTTTCGTTAGAAATGTAGTTCAAAACTTCCCCTTTGTTGTTCACAGGGCAACGAGAAGGGTAGGAAGCAACGTGGAGGGAAAACGGGATAAAGCACAGGGAAGGACAGTAAAAAGAAAAAGGGAAGGGAAAAGGGGTG
>Ga0056128_1006166_pt1 | contig 15143 bp, 4 predicted proteins | sample WorMetLIZISLAND2_FD_71113 | JGI IMG/M metagenome (GOLD analysis project Ga0056128, IMG submission 71113) | Marine gutless worms symbiont microbial communities from Max Planck institute for Marine Microbiology, Germany - Olavius geniculatus... ...
GAGCCGGCATGTTCTTTCATTCGGTTGTATTGGCATCAGATTTCATTCGTGTTGTTACTTTATAGTCAGTGCATCGACACTCATCTGACCGACCCTCCTTTAGGGACTGACAGAGGCTTCCCGCTAACCACTCGGCCACCGAGCTCCACGTAGATAGGTACAGATTTGCTGGATATCATAACAAGCACTGGGGACGTGCTTTTTAAATTTGTCAACATCGATGATCCCAACGACCTTGAATCAGCAAAAGAGAGGTTTTTGGTGAATTTTTTTTTGCAATTTTTGGCTGCAGCGCACATTTCAACTGTGAATTGCGACGAAACGGCTGGAGATAGACCACAACAACCGGCATATGAAATTTGTAGCATTGAACGTAGTTTTTAGCTCTGTAAGTCCCGACTTTTTAGGTTCAAGAAGACCTGCGCAGTTGGGCGTCAAATACGGCTACCCCCCTAAAAGTGGTTATTTTACCGCTTTAGCGTGAAAACAGTTACAGATGGACGCAGACCTACTGCTTATCAGTACAAGCACTGGTGACGAGCTTTTGAACGGTATTAACATCGATGACCTTGAATGACCTTGATCTTTGAAAATAGGGGGTTTAGTATTTTTTTGCAATGTTCGGCTGTGGTGCACATTTCGTAAGTAAATTGCGCCTACATGGCTGTAGATAGACCTGGACAACCTGCAAACAGCAACTGCAAAGGCTGTCGCGCGTCTCATGAGTTTTGCTCAAATTACTTGTAGTATACTATTTTTGTACATGTGTAATACAACAAATAACCAACATTCAACAGATTTACTTTGTTCGATATTTTGTGCCATTAGACTTGCTCATATGATTTGTTTCACAGAGCAGTTGTAACATTGTTGACATGCAGGCAACTCCGTCGCCAAAAGGCAACTTGCATGAAGGTCGCGATCGCCAGGCTGAAATTATTGCGAGAACGTCTTCGGTCGACGGGCAGTTCACGCGCTTCAAGGCTCTGACCGAGAACGAGTATTCCGAGTTCTGCGAGAAGCTGCCTCGCTCCGAGCTGTACCGGTGTCGCGGCTGTGATTTCGTCCATCGCTTCCCGTCCAAGGTTCGCCGTCACTTCCACTACCGACACTCGGTGGTTCCGCCGTACCGCTGCGGTCACTGTTCGTTCCGAGCGGTCGAACGCGGCAAGGTGGTGAAACACTGTGCTTCGGCTCATCCCACCCGACGTCTCTCAGTGCTCACCCGCGACGATGAACTGACAGTCCAAGCCACTGCTGCCGCTGACGCGGGCGCGGACGAAAACGCCTTCCAGCGTCCTGGAGATGCAAGAAAACCGTACGACTTGTCCGGTCTGAGAAACATCGGTAAACCAACGGTCAGCGGAGGTGAAACTTCGAAAGCTGAGCGAGCCAAAACTACGCCGGCGCCGCCGTCTTCGGCTGCGGCTGATGATGACAGTTCTGACGCGTCGGACGATGACGTTGAATCAGCGGCCGATTCTACCGGGAACAATAACGATAATCGAAACGAAGATATCGAAGAAGAAGAGGAAGAAGATGACGATGATGACGATGAGATAGCAGACGACTTGCCGTGCGATCACATCCCGTGTGAGACGATCTTTGCGATTAACCGTACGACTTACATGCAACGTCCGCCCTCCTGGCGTTCGCAGACAACATCTGAGCGGTCAGATCGCCAGGACTCAAGCTCCAGCGCGCGCCAGTCGAGCATCACCAGCTACTTGTCAGCGGCGACGACGACGATTCAGATCAAAACGGAACCAGACAACGATCATGAGTACCAGTCGGCGACGAACGGCAGCGCAACGATTCAAGCACCCACTCCGCGTCCCAATGCTGCCCCGACGACTGATCTCCGTCGAAAGATTCTTCCACTCAGGCCGCCGGTGACGCCGCCGGTGGGTGTGCCGACGGGTCAGCGGCATTACTACTGCATCTACTGCGGGATGTCGTCGCGCTGGAACAAGCGTGACGTTCGTCTCCACGTGATGCACGTTCATGTCGGAGTGCGGGCGTTCTGCTGCGGGCACTGCGGCTTCGGCAACAGCAAGAGCCGGGCCGTCGTCCGCTCGCACTGCTCCAAGTACCACGCAGGTCGCGAGCCGTCGATCATCGACAACGAGCCGATGTTCGAGGCGGTGGATGTGATCCAGGAACAGGACGGTTTGATAGCGGTAGCTCTGACGTCGTCCGACGGAACGCCGCTGCTCAGTTTGGACGAACTGGACAAGTACTGCACCTCCAAGAACATTAAGTTCCGATCTCCAACCTCCGGTCGGAAGCCATCGGAACCAAGAGCGCGGCTACCGGACCCGAAAACTGTACGCGAAGCTATCAGGAGTTCTTTGAACAACCAATGCCAACCGCACGACAGACCCGATGACGAACAGCCAACGCTGGAAGCGTCACCGGAGAATTCGTATTCTTCAGAGCTTTACAGGGAACAGATGGAGGAGCTTGGTTGTCAGTGGAAATGTAGTCAGTGTGCATTCAGAGATTTGGTGTTTGAACGGGTTGAGAGTCACTTTGTCGAGCAGCACATGCAGCTGAAACCGTACAGTTGTCCACACTGTCACAAGTACTTCTCAGAGTCCGAGGAGGTGCTTACACACATCGACGATAATCACGCCGGACGCGAACGCGAGTTCGTCTCGACCGTCGACGAGAAATCCAGCTACATTCTCCGCAACATCGAGTGCGTCTCCGTCGAGGTAGAGCCCGTTGCGTCGTCCAGACAGTTCCAGACGGTTGACGCAGTACAGGCCAAATCGAACGGGAAACATTCGGAACTGGAAGGCGACACAAACAGCGTTCCACGTACGCCTAACGACGAAGGACATGGCAAAAACATCCACCATTTGAAACCAGCGGAGCGTCAGCAGACCAGAAAGACTTCAGCCACTGTGACAAGCTCGTCAACGCAGGAAAGAAATCCATCTTCAGCCAGCAGCAAAAACATCCTCAGTTTAGGCGAAGAACTTTGTGATGAATCTCCGACGTTTTCAGACAGTTTAACTGAGCAGGATGAAGCAGCGACAAACAAGGCACACAGCGTTGATGAAAACGTAACGTCAGTTGTTCAGTCACATCTGGCAACTGGTGAAAATTTAGGACACAATGAGACGAACGTTCGTAACGATCCAACCATTAGTGGCATCGCGATGACCAGTCTTGTGGATCACGTCATCACGGATGTTCCAGCTGAAGATCGAGATTTGCTGCGACATTCTGAGAATGGTAAAGAACAAGCAACGGGTCAACTGGACGATCTTTTAGTACCATCGGTTACGTCAAAGATCACTAACAACGAAGAAAACGCCGACACTGGTGCTCTAAATATGCCGACCGAGGAACAAGAATCATTAGATTCGTCGCGTAGCAATGAGCGCACCAATGAATCCAATGATGCTCCCGTGCTGTCGATAACGACATCGTATATGAACGTATATGCAGGAAACACAACAGATGATGATCCACCGACACTGACCGAAGAACAAGAATTGGCAAGAGTTTTAGCGCCACGTAGCAGTGAGCAGAACCACCAGTTTGACGATGTTTCGTCATCGTTGCCCTCGAACCCGTGTATCGGCACGTGTGAAGAAGTCCGCAATTCCAGTCTGATCGTTCATGCGAAACATAGTGTCACTGACGCTTCACCAGCCTCAGCCAAGCAGCAACGGTCATTCAATGATACTTCATTTAGCACTGAGCAAGTCTATGACATCCCGATCCCATCAAACTTTTCCAATAACGACATGGACGAAGAAAACAGCGAAGACGTTCAGAGTAATAGTGCGAACGAGAAGACTGATCCAGTTTCAGCCGATCACGAATCTGCGAAATCTTCGCCCGAAGAACAGCCCAGCGAGCAGCCCAGCAATTTTCCATCTCAGCTAACTAAAACAGGAACGGAGACCGTAGATGCAAACAGAATCGCCAGCCACGGAGAAAATCGGCAGCTGTTTTCCAGCCAGATTATTGATGGAGAGTCGTTTTCGATCATCGTGAAACTGAGTCGACCACGCGTTCGCGCTAGCGTTCTACCGCAACATGTCACCGACGGTCAAACAACAACGGTGAATCCGCAAGAACGCGTTGCCGGTGATTTCAAACCACGAAGTAATGGGCCGTCAGAGGCACTGGTAGAAGAACGTGAAACGAGTAACAGCTTCACTGACAAGCCGTTTTCCGATGTCGCAGCACAGAGGCTTGATTCAGAAGATCGCGGACTGGTCAAAAGCGCAGCGAATGACGACGGACTTAGTTCTACTGATTCACGACCCCCGCCAGCACAAGTAAATAATGATGGTGATGATGATGATGATGATGGAATGAACAGCGATTCCTCGACGTCGTCATCAGATGGTGCTAAGTCGCCGTCGTGGCGATGTGATGACTGTTCGTTCGTGGCTGCCAGTGAGTCTTTACTTGTTGCACATCAGCGCAGTCGACAGCAGTACCGTTGCCTCTACTGCCCGGACTTTCACCATTCCTCCGTCGTTCACATGCGCCACCACTGCCTCACGCGCCACCCGGGCAAACCCATCAGCTACAAGCACACCGAACTACCCTGTGCCGACGTCAAAACGCCCACCGCGACTCCTGGCAAAATACCCGCTGCTGCAAGTGCTGGACAGAGCGCCGCGAACACGCAGACTGCTACGCGGCCGAAACTTGCCGAAACACGGCCGAAATCTGCCGAAATACAGCTTAAATTTGCCAAGACATCGTCGCCCCACGCTGCCGCCGTATCGACGCCGCCTGAAAATCATGCCGCAAAAACACCCAGTCCCGGAACCGAGAAGTCGGCGGGCGAAGACTACTGCCTGATGGACCTGGAAGAATCCAGCAACGAAGAGAGCGAAGAGAGCGACAACAGCGAGGACGACGACTGGGAAGAGTACGTGCCGAAGAAGAAAAAATCGAAAATGACGTCGAAGAAAAATAATAGAATCACGTCCTTCAAAACACCGCCGAAAGATGACGGTGCATTTTCAACCAATGCCGACGGTGCTCAGGGAACTATTGTATGCGACTTGTGCAGTTCTTACACGACCTCAAACTCGACCGTAATGCGACATCATATCATGAGTCATTTGCACTACTACCCGTACTACTGTCCGTACTGCACCAGCTTCCGGTCCGTCCGCGGTTTTCCGATCACGAAACACATCCGGATGAAGCATCCGGGGCAGGCGGAACGTTTCGAGTGCAACCCGGACCCGGAGATGGAGACGAAGATACGAAATTCATCTCACCGGGCGAAGTCCGGTCAGAAAGAACACAGAGCTTCAGCGCCAGTAGAACAGATGGATAATTTTCTCGGGCAGCCTCCTCCTCCGCAACTGACGGAACCAGCGGCGCAGCCGAACAATCCTCCAGCATTGGAAGAACACCGTGAACAAGTACTGCCCGCGGTTACAGCGGTCACTGCTGTGGCAAACAAGAACAGAAGGATTCTGTACAAATGCAAGATTTGTGGTCTCAAGACGCACTTGAAAGGCGACTTCCGACATCATATCATGCGAGAGCTTCAGTACAAACCTTTCAAGTAGGTTACCTTTATTCTTATTATATAGACCTAGCTCTAATATGAAGATAACGGAAAGTAGTTCAATACATAGTCGATATACATTTGGGGCTGGAGTTGTTCTCTTTGTTGGGGTCGTGTTTCAGTGTTTGCTGTACTTATGTGGCAAATATTAACGTATATACATTTTTACTGCTAAGACTTTTTAACATTTTCACTTAGGTTGTGCTTATTTTTTATTATTTTTAGAATTTTCATCAATGTTTTATGATATTATAATGCAATGACATGCGTGAAGATGTACTTACAACTATTTATGCAATAATAAATAGATAATAAATAATAATAGATAATAAATTTTTTGCAGCTGTAGATTTTTCTGTTAGCTTTCTTGTTCGTCCACTTTGTATTTTCTGTTTCGTGCGGTCATTAAATTATTTTCTGGATGTCTTCTGCTACTGTCATGCATAGGCCTACAGTACTGGACTGTGTATTAGCCTATACATCGGACTTCGTGTTTATTGACTGGCATTTTCCCAACCTTTTGTGTTGTATTTTTCGCTATTTTTAGTCTGTATTCGAAGCTAATGAATGTAGAAACGTGCTGTCGTGTTTGTAGTATTTTCAGTGTATCTATTCGTCGTTGTCGTAGGTGTGCGTACTGTGATTACTCGGAGCCTTGTCAGTGGAGCTTAGGCAAACATTTCCGTCTGAAGCACCCGGGCAGCGAGCCGAAGACTCGCGAAGTTCGTGACCCGGAAAAGGACGCGCGTGTTGAGGAAATGGTCGAAGAATGCGTGATACAGCTGACGCTGACCCCGGGTGAAGCGGACTCGTCGACCTGGAAGCCGCCGGGTGCTGCGGCCCAGCGTGGAATGAGGAAGCGACCTGCAGGAATGGCAGACCACACAGCGCAGCCGGCGCCACCTCAGATCATCCACCCTGTCATCGACAACTCACCCATACCATTGCTGTCACCGGCGTCTTCAGCGGCATACGATACACCGCCACGGTAATATTACCCGTACGACGTTAAAAAATGGTTAAATGCTATAGCTCTTCATAGGAAACCCATCTCAGAGCTACGGAGCGTCACCCGCCGTATGTGATCACACGGTCTCACCTGCCACCCGACACAGATGAATGCGCCTAGCCTTAATCCCAGCCAGATAGGCCGCTACTCGAGTAACCTACCCCGGAGGGATGAACGGCTGAGTTGACCTAGACGGCTGGTTACATACCGAAATAGTGCAGACAGTCACCCATCCAAGTGCTAACCCGGCCCGGCGTAGAGCAACTTTGTTGATCAGACACAACGCGTTGCCGCTACGCCACGCCACCAACCCAAACGACGTTATTAAAATCTGCCAATGTTTCACGAAGTTATTCCAAAAATAAAAGTGGCACGTTTTTTATTGAGACACGGTGTAGTCTACATGTAATTTACAGTTTATAGACCGTACAAAACGTAGTCGTGAAAAACGAACTCGGCAGTACGCTGCCATTAGGTATACACAGAGCATCGTAGCTTGACCGAATTATAAGCTTACCGCTTGGTAGGCCTAATACCCCGTTTACACGATCAAGCTGGCTCGACGAGCTGGCTATATGTTAGATGGACGAGCCAGCTCGATGTTTGCTCGATTTTGTAAACAGGGTATAACAGAGGTACATAATTATGTGTGAATAACTTTCCCAGAGTTGTTGTCTGGCAGTAAACCGGCCAGGAATCGAACCCGCGATTTCTTCGTCACGAATTGATGCTTAGCTAGGCCTATACGCTCTAGAAATGTAAAAAAAAGAAATTGCGCAGTGGTCGCAAAATCGCACCTAGTAAACGAAATAATATTGAAATTAATAAAAAAACGACGGATTTGTCGCTTAAAGAAGATAATGTTTAGCAGCGTATTACAATGTTTTAGTTTACTGGTTATAGTGTTTACTTGGCACATAATGTTGACAGACCTATGGGAGTGTAGTCTCAACTCCAAGAGTCTCGTTAATTTTACGGTTTTTGTGGAGTTATTTCATATTTGGTATGCGATATCTGTATAACTACAAGTAAATTATTGCTAGCTCCTATCCCCGTTTTCTTGCGTTACTTTAGTACTGTTATCTTTAGTAAACTTTTTTTATTTTTTAAAATTTATATTAATGTCATTAGTTTAGTTACTTCGGCATGTACGTTTGTTATGCGCTTGATTTATTAAACAAATAAATAATTAAAAATAAATAAATTTTATTGTAGGCCACCGGATTTTAGGTCGAAAGAGTCGAAGCTGGGCGAAGAGAAGTGGCCTGAGGAAAAAGCGCCGAAAGTTTACCGGTGTCCATACTGTCCGTACACGAACACGAACGGGAAGCTTTTTTCCGGTCACAAAGTGCTGCACAACACGCCGCAGCTGCGGTGTTCCTACTGCGGACACTTGGACCACTACCCGAGCCGAATGATGAGACACACGCGTCGACGTCACCCCGGCATGGCTGCAAAGTACGCCAGACTCGCCGACGGATCACAGTCCGAGTCCGATCTCAGCCAGTCGTCTTCACAGCGCGGCATCACTGCTGACGACGACGACGCCGACGGTGAGTGTATATAGCATTATTTAGCATAATAGGATTTTTAAACAAGAAGCTTAGCTGTCGCTAGGGAAAAGCGCTACAGCCTATACAGTTCCTGTCGCACTGTACTGACCTTCAAGATCGTCCAAGGCCAATGATTTTTTGTCATTTGAAAGCCAATATGCAACTTTCTATTAGATATCAATAGCAACCTAGGCCCTATCTCGCACTATTTAGCCTTAAAGATCCTGAAGGATCACAACCAACTAATTAACAGTGGTAAATCTATAACTTTTTGCTGGATTCCCAGTCACGTGGGTATCCGAGGAAACGAAGATGCTGACATCGCTGCTAAGGCAAGACTGGATGTTGCCATCACCAACATGAGATTTCCAGTTAGCGATTTGTTAACTTGTGTCAACCAGTTGTGTGTTAAAAAATGGCAACAACTGTGGAACCAGTGTACATCAAATAAACTTTACAGTATGCAACCGGTCGTTGGTCGCAATGTCAGTTCGTCACTGGACCGCTACGACTCAGTCCTTATCAACCATCTTCGAATTGGTCATACAAGACTTACAAATTCTTATCTCCTAAAGGGAGAGAGTCAACCGGTATGTGAAGCTTGCCATTCTCCACTCACAGTCAAGCACATTTTGGTAGACTGCACCCGTTACAGTGTAGCACGTCAGAGATATTTTGGAGTGGACACACTCAAGGACGTTTTTGAAAATGTTGCATCTCACAACATCATCGCTTGTGTTAAAGATATCGGCTTTTACAATCGTATATAATGTTGTTTTTGCTTAATAGCCTTGATCTTAACAAGTATTTTAACTTTGCTTTTAATACATATATTAACTGCTTTTAACTAATTTTAACCACGCATGGCACTGAATGGCCTATTTTGTGCTGATGTGCCGTAAAGAAACTACTCACTCGCTCACGCACCATTTAGCCACATTGCATCCGTGACATAGAGATAGGCCCGTGCCATAAACATTTACGGCGCGTTAAAAATTGTTGGAAAATGTAAGTGATCACAAGAGACTTACACAATCTTTAAGATTCACATATACAAAAATTTCGAGGCAAAGTGGAGATCGAATTTCTCGTCAGACTTCAAAGTTCTAAAGCATCCAGTTAGTCATCAGTCAGCCAATTAATTACTTAATCGTTCAGACCTGGGCTGATTAATCGATTGATTGGAGACTATAGTTTAGTGACGGAAACCAGGTCGAGTGACTCAGTTTTTTTCCTCCGTAGTCTTTCTTTCATAGTTCATGCACTACGAAGTGTTCTGTTGACATAATACTCAGTTGCTAAAAATGGCAGAGAGGCGAGATATAGTTCGTTTAGGCTTAGAAAGCTGGCCGAGATGACAGCGACAGGTGCGTGTATGTTGTGTGCAGACTGTGAGGTGATTGGTTCGGAACTAGGAAGTAACGAGCTTAGACAAGAACATGGCACGCCTCTCAACAGTCAGCTTCCGTTGCGCTGCTTTTACTGCAGCCTGAAGTTTCAGCATCGGTAATACCCCGTTTACACGATCGAGCAAACATCGCGCAAACGTCGAGCAAATGTATTTAAAATACACGTGCTATTGCTCGACGTCTGCTCGACGTTTGCTCGATGTTTGCTCGATCGTGTAAACGGGGTATAAGTTTCTAGTTTAATCATTGGCGTCGTGACCGGAGGAGAAAAAGAGAGGAGACAATTACTCCCATTTCCTCTTTTTTGGCCGTCGAAAAATCGTCGGAGAATTGTCGTCCAGAGGTGGAAAATTCGGAACGAAAAATCTTTATTTTGGGGAAATTTAGGGGCAAAATCAAACTTTTGAACACGCATGATGTCTTCTGTCGGAAACTTGCAACTGCTTATCGGAATTCTGTTGAAAATGTAGAGTCTCTGTCAGAAAATTGAACTTCTTGCCCCGCCATTTTTTTAACCGACGACGCCGCTGAGTTTAGCAGACATCTGAGTCACTTATTATTAGGTTTAGTTTTACGGATTTTGCCTCCGCCGAAGTGAAACGACAAAGGCAGTCCCTTCTGAGAATTCTGTCACAATTCGCCGATCTGCAAATAATTAGTGTATAAACAATTGTTGTTGCATACGTTTCAGATTTAGTACTAATATCGGCATAACACGGAGCTGGGACGCAGTCCTATAATTCGTTGAGTGGACGAGGTCTTTTTAATACAAATATTGCGATCACTGATCACAGTCGTTATCGGTTTAGAATAACACTGACTTCAGCTTTAGCATAAATCGATCACGTTCTTGCTACGCACCGTGTTCTGTGCTGATTGCTGTGCAGGTTCGAGGTTCAGCGTCACTGCGAGTTCAGTCACACTGGTCTGCCAGTGCGCTGGACTGACAACTCAGCCCCTCCACCCTCGCCAGGTGTCACCACCGCCACACTACAACAGCAAATGAACGCCATGGACAGACTCAAGTACGGAGGAGTCACTCTCAGACAGAGCAAGATTTCGTGGAACAGCGTCACAGCAGACAGGTCTTCCTCCGGAGTCACTCTGAGACAACCAACGATATCGGAATGCATGGGCGGAGCGAGACGGCTGGTGCATCCAACACCCTGGGATAATGACACCGATGATGACGATGATGACGACGACGACGACAGCGATGATTCGGAGGTTTGCTGATGGTTTTGAATTACTCAAGTTCTTTATAATAAGAAACCTAGCTGTCGCTAGGGAGGGCTGACCGTACGCAGGTGTCGGAAGGCCAGCAAAGGATTTTCGTGTCATGTGAAAGAGGTTAGTGCTCAATAGGAACCTAGGCACGATCTTGCACCGTTTAGCTACAATACATCACAATACATTCGTCACGGACGGACAGACGGACGGACAGACGACAACTCGTAACAGCTTAACTGTCGGCCCAAAAGCTTGACGTCCGAGGTTAATTTGGAAAGAGAAAAGTATCACTGTATCTCCCTCCGTTTTTTCCCTTCTAACGTTTTTTCTGCTTCTTCCCCTTTCTCATTCTTTTTGGTTTTTTCTTTCTTTTTTTTGTTTTTTAGTCTTCCCTTTCTATAGTAACCGGCCAGAAAGTCTGGGGAGCAGCTGCTGCATTATATTGCATGGATGGTTTAAAGATCCCAACGTATACACTAAACACTACTTGCTAAAAATTAAGATAGATATACACAAGGACAAATACGTTAATTAGAACGTATTTTCAGGCTAGTAAGGCAGCTGGTTCTCGGTCTTCCTGGCCTTTTCTTGCCATCGAACTTGCCGGTCATAACTAAATTTCCAGTTTTAGTGGCTTCTATCCCCGAAATCTAAAATCAAAATTAAGCGCAACTTTTTCCCATTTTGGGCACTTTCTACTCAATTTTCCCTTTTATTTTGGACTTTTTTCTTCCTCTGAGGGGAGTGTTGTTAAAGGTGCAGATTGCCCAACTGGTGAAAAATAGGGGGAAAGTTTTGACCCACACCCCTAACAAAACTCCCCCTGGTGTAGGGATAGAAGCTACTGCTTAGTTTTGATATTTTTGTTGCAGGTTGAAGTGGAGACGCAGACGACGCCGTCGAGTGGGTCTGGTGGTGCTGTTGGCAGAGGTCTAAAGTTTTGTTGTCATCTGTGTGCGTTCGTTGTCCGTTCGGACACACCGTTGGCGCTAGTTGCTCATCTGCGCCAGCAACATCAGCAGTCGGCCGCCAGTCTTCTCACAGCGCCCCGCATCAATTCATCATTCTACTAGTTCAACGGTTCGCCGTCTCTTGAGCTTAGACAAACATCTCTTGTCGACGTCATTATGAAGAGACGTAAAAAATAACTTTCGTGCTTCGTCGCCGTCTTTCCCTAATAGTAACCTCCATCCCTAAAATTTTTACCCGACCCTCAAAAAAATGGTCCAGTTTGTTTGTTTGCTTTCGAAGTTTTAATGAAAAATGTTTGCATATAGTTCGTTTTTTCACTTTTCTGCAACCGGAAGTACAAGAAGTGTTAGGCCTATTTTAGGCCTGACCATGTGCCAGATGAAAGATTTTGGCCATTTTTTCCTCAGATGTCCAGTTGACATTTACAAGGAACAAACATTTATTTCATAATTTTTATAGGTTGCTAACGCATGGCGGCATCGTCATCGTAGCAACGGCAATAAGTCAAAAGCAACTCAAGTCAACGTTTGATGTAGATAAATTGTAAATTTTAAACAAACTGTGTACAATTGCAAATAATACACTCTGGTTTTGCAATTGTTCAGTGCCAAAACGATTTAACAAATCTGTTAAAAAGTTTCACACTGATGATACTGAATATTAATTAGTTCTAAAGCTGTTGAGCAGATTAAGATGGCATGACGTAGATCAATGTAACAGGCGACGAAAGTCGTTTAGCTGCATTTTGCTCAGACTGAGGAAAAAAACTGCTATTTGGGAATCAAATCGTTTCAAAATGCTGTCTGAACTTTTGGAATAGCTGCAATATGCCAGCATTGTTTGTTTACTGATATTATTACCATGGCAGCAAATCACAAGATGTCCTAAGTTTATTTTTTAACAGACCTTAGAGGAGTGTTTTCAGTGATGTCCATGTTTCATAATATTCGTGTGCATAGTTTGTCGTTTCGTTTGCGTGTATTTGACAGTGTAATCTATAGCGTTGACGTGTTACTTGGAGGCAGCATTCAATCGAGCCGTTGCATACATTACAGTGTGGATCAGTGTCATAGCCATGTTCATATTCATATTGCTCGAGTGACCGTGTTCAGGAAACGTTTTCAATCACACTCAGGCTCTGTGCATTGTTTTGCCGCTGCAATTTACTAAACGTTTTACGCACAATGCCAGAATGCGGCTTGTGTAACGTACATTTGTTTTATGTTCTTAATTGGTGTTGTTTTTGTTGTTTTTTTTCCGATTATTTTTAATTTGCAAATAGCTGTTGATACTTGCCACTTTTTCAAACATTGCATTGATTTTCGTTGACTTTCTGTCAGTGGAATTTGTCGAAAAGTCGTTAATCAATTTTTGCAAGCAATTCGAGAATCAGGGCCAATTTTGCATTTGATCTGAACGAATCCAGATTCTTCTGAAATACCGCCACTGCGTATTAATGTGATGCCGTTTAAACGTCAGTACTGTTGCATGATGTGGCCATTGTTAGTGGGCGTTTACACTTTTTGGGTAGTTTCTACTTTATGTATTTACTCACTGTTATCCATTTATTACATTTATTACTATTTGCTGTATACATGCATTTTTATTTATTTATTTATTTATTTTATTTATTTATTTTCCCATGTAAGAATGTATTGAAAGTTTAGAATGAAGACATGAATCAAGTATGTTGACCGTTTTGTGTTTCTTGTTAAAAATAACGTATGTGATTTATTTACGTATTTATGTGTGATTTGTGTTTTACGTTGTGTTTGTATACTTAATTTTTTTATAACATGTTTTAATTTTTTCATTGTTTTACCGATATTGCTATTGTTATATATCGTCTCCGGCTCTGTGTTACACCTATGCATCTCGGTTGTTTAAAGTAAAGTAATATGACCTGAAACCGAAGACCACATTAAAATTAAAATCAAATCAAAATCAAATTTTGCCGCGTATTTGCTGTGTTTTGCCCATTCCACTTAACTGCATTCCCATGAATAAGCATGCCATAGTTTATAAATGTAGGCCTGAATAATGCAGCATTTCTATAATGTATAGGCCTACGAGTATGTGGCGATTATTTACAAGAAACTAAGCCGAAGCAAACAGTATATCAATGCTGTGCGTCGTGTCCTAACCGTAAAGTTAAGCTACATTCACACTGACACGAGTACTGCACGAGTAAAGCGTTCACAGTGCAAGCAGAAACAGACCCGTCCAGAAGGGGGAAGAAGGAAGTTTTCCTCAGGTTCCGCGACGTCTGGGGGCCCCGCCGTTGCTGGAAAATTTAAATTGTACAAGAATGCGTCATTTTGAAAAGCAAAATTTAAAAATTTTCTCCCCAGACGGGCCCCACAAAATGTTTTCCCCAGGCCCCGCTGTGGCTCTCGACGTTCCTGAGCATAGAAATCGCATTATTGTTTAGCAGCTGAGTCGTACGGAACTCGTGTCACTGTGAACGGTCGCTACTGGGATACATGCAAGCTCGTGTTTACTAGAACCCGCGCAGGCGTACGGCTGCTCGAACTCCTACCTGTACTCGTGACAGTGTGAACGCGCCATTAATCCATGTTCCTCGCAGCACGCCAATCAAAGTGCTACATAGTAGCCTAACTTAAATCTTCTGGCCTATGGATTGTGAAAATCGATCTGATGTATTTTGGCAATCCAGTTAGGCCTAGACTACAACACCATAGTGTATTGACTCACATGCGTTACATAATGGACTACAATGACTTGTGTCACTGCCAATCGAATGTTGAAGAAGTCTCAACCGTTTCGTGAGGCTTACCGTCAATGCCTTTCACGTGTACACTGCCAGCAACCAATGCGTGTTCAATTGAATATACTTAGTGTTTTCTAAACAGCGTTGTAGTTAATTCGATCGTAGTGCAGTAGCTATATAGTTCTCGTATCGTCGTCTGTTGCAACGACTTGTAGTTGAATGACAGTTCCTGTATACGGCCTCGTAGAGACATCTGTACTGAAAATGTTGTATTTATCGTGATTCAGGGCGTACATTGTGCATGAAAAGCAAATCAAACAGATGCGTGTGCTTGATTTCGACCAGATAAATCCGATAATTATGACTGTTTTGTTACAATCAATACGACAGTTATTATTGTTATACCTCAACGCCAAAAAAACCTGCACGCAATTGGTCCAAATCGCGTCATAAACACAAATACGCATTGTTGCCCGCGCGACGACCGGGCAACAGCGAATGTGTCAAATGCTGTTTGTTTAAATGATTTATGTTTAATTGTTTTGTTTTGGTTTTGAGATATAACAACTCAGATCTGATATTTTTTAAATATTAATTAACCACCGCCCATGGCGTGCGCCAGCCAGCCGCCGACTGCCTTGCTGTTGGTTTCATATATAGTGCCGTGTCACTCACCCAT
>Ga0056128_1006167_pt1 | contig 15140 bp, 9 predicted proteins | sample WorMetLIZISLAND2_FD_71113 | JGI IMG/M metagenome (GOLD analysis project Ga0056128, IMG submission 71113) | Marine gutless worms symbiont microbial communities from Max Planck institute for Marine Microbiology, Germany - Olavius geniculatus... ...
CATTCTAGGCTAGGCCATAGCCTATAGACGTCATGAATATTAATTCATGACGTCTATAGGCTAAACTCATGACGTCACTGCAGGTCATCATGGCGGCGCGTTTTCTACGTCGTTTTCGTAAATCGTTGACTTCAAAGGTAAATTTTTCCGTGTTGACAGAACGCTGGGCGCCGATATTACTGTCAAAGTTATCATAAAATACTGCACTTTCAGGAAAATGGATAAAATGTATATGTTGATTTTGGTGACCACGGACCTTTAAACATCTATTTCCCAGGTGGAATTGTTTCGAATGGAATTAGTTCGTAGAGCATACAAACGTTTCTGTTTGTCAGCGCTTATGGCGCTCCTGAAATGACAGGACAACTCAGCCTGGCCATCCCTCTGTGGGTGGGCGGGCACAATGAATACCAGTGAAAGATGAGATGTAAACAGGCACACCGTGCAATGCATCTATTTTCTGGCTGGCAGTGTAAACTAGCGTCTGGCCAAGGTCAGAGATCCGCACTTCCCGATGGAATTTGTGACTTGGGCTAAATGCCGTGAACAGTGGAGAGTGTCCGTGTGTCAGGGTCTGAAGCCGTTCGAATGTGGTTACTGCGGCCACGCCACGGCCCTTCGAGGCAACTGTAACCAGCACATCCGCAAGAGTCACTCGGGGATGCCGCTCGTGGTGATCGACCGTCTCGCGCTGCAGCGGCGGGCCGTCAAAGACTACGACTACGCCGGGATCGCTGGAGACAACGTAGAGGAGCAACATAATCTTCACGCTGCAGGGTGGACGGACGCCGAACAGACCCCTGTCCCGTTGAGCCAGCACAGCTGAGAATTACCTCGTTCGGGAAACCCCCGGAGGTGTCGGGGAATTTGAGAGACATCAGGGAATTGCACAAAAGTCTGGTAGGAAGTTCTCTTTCATCGGTATTAAGTTTGATGTCACGGCACATCGGTAACTTTTCGTACCTCTGCTATTGTTTTGCTGCATTACCTGTTCTAGAAACAGGGGCATTTGGTTGCAATTACTCGTTGCATTTTGCTCTTTAGTCATCAGTAGTCATTGCAGAAAACCGTTATCAGTTACTTGGACTTGAAACTGGGTAATAAATTTTTGAACTGGTTTGACTACCCAGTTCTTGCTATAAATCATTAACCTCTGCACTGTTTAAATTTGTTCTTTTGTTGCATTTTATTGTAAATTTTCTGTAATCTGTCAATTCCAAGAATTGTGTGGAAAGACCCGCGACTGTTAGGAAAGATGGCGAAAGTCAGCGAGTTATCCAGAAGTTGGGGAATTTTTTTGTTAATCATTGGGGAAGAAAATTTGTCGGGGAAAATCGTCTGTCATCGGCTTCATGTTTTGTGCAAAACCCGTGTTCAGTAACATGTTAGTGCCTTAATATTCTGCGTGTGTTGCATTTTGGATTACATTGTTGTTTGTTTATTTCTGTTAAATATTTTGTTATCACGCAGCTGGTGTGTGAGAGTCAGTATATAAGCGCAATGCAGAAGAGTCTGGAAAATGTCTTGGAATTTGTCTATTCTGCCGACCATGCTTAATCAATAACTTAGTCTGTCAACTGCGTTTAGTTTGAATCGATTCAAAAACTAGATTTACGCCGCTGCTTCAAGTCGCTGGTTCAAATTGCAGTTTTCATGTAAACGTTGATTTGGCAGTTTTTGCTGGATTTTCAGTGGCCATTGATTCATGTTTGAACTAAACATTCGATCACATACTCACCTCATATCTTTCTTCATACAGTGCCATTAGGTTTTCTTTTGGTCAGCCCTTTTGTCTAGTTTCCTTGCATTCTGTTAGAGCCATATCTAAACTGTTTCAGACCCAGTTATTTCGTCCCCGAAATGACATATACTGTGTCGGGCGGGACGATCAACTCTACTCACTCACTGACTCACTTACAAGTTATATCTTGCGTATATTTTTTCATAGAATATGTGGTCATGTTTCAAGATTGTTGCATAGATTCTTGTTACGGCTGCACCCTGTACTATTGCTCACTGTTAACTGTAGGGTGGGCCAAAAGTTTATGCTTTAAAACAGGTGGAAAATTTGTGGCTTGCATTTATAAATTTGCAAAAATTCACAATTTTAGCTGCATTTTGAAAGTTTATTGTAATTCGTGTTTGCACTTTTCTAGTATCATAACCAGTACTTCTAAAGTTTATAAAAATTTGAGAATTTGAAAAAAAAATTTAAAATTCTTAAAATTCATTCTCAGTCGTCTTTGCCCCAACAGCAACCTGAAATTTTTCATTTATGCCTGAAATAATTAAAAGTTTCTAGCGGCAGTTTAAAACATATTTATAGTTTTGCACAGAAGTTCTCAGGTGCATTAGAGGCTGATTTAACGTTATGCGCTATGTAAATTTACATTTTACTTACTTACTTTACTTACTGTGGGATTGTAAGCTTTTGGCCCACTTCATATAGTGCAGTATTTTTGCTGGTGCTAGCGAGATGTGGCAATCTGTAATAGTTCTAAATCAAGTACTTTTGCGTGTTTTATACATGTGTAATTGTACACCACACGTGATATGTTTGTAGTATGGTTTCTAGTTGGTTATCTTGCGTATTTAAACTGAGTGTGTGCCGTGGGAATTTAATATTTTGTAGTGAGTCCATTGTTGGGTATTTTCTCAGATTTATGTCGAAAATAGTAAAAGTCTGCATGCACTGCAGCCATGCTGAAAAATGGTTATGTCTGGAAATTTTACCATGAGAAATTATTATGGAGCCAGATTTAGTACAATTTCCAAAATAGCCGCATTCCAGGCCTTTCTTAGCTAGCACGAAATCTGGTAAATACCTGTATTGACTGCTGAAATGTTGCTTTGATAGTCGTCATGGCGATTATTTGAAGTGTGAAAATATATTCAGCTTTGTTCGTCATACAGCGACAGCAAAGAAAAAAGCAAGGTGCAGGCGTCTCACTTATCTTGGAGTTTAAGTAATTCTTAAGCTATTCCCTAAAATGTTCTTAAATAAGTAGACTTGTCCTGAAAGTCTTGCAAAAATAAAAATGATTTATTTGCCCGGTAAAATGTGGAAATAATAGCAGATGTCACGTTCAAGAACTGATGCAAACTGTAACTTGTCAGTGACTTGTGTGATGAGGTTTCTGTCATTGTCTTTAGTTAAAGAAGTATTATTGCATTTAATTTTTTTACACTTTCACTGTACATGCTGCAACAACTACTTTTAAAATGTTTTGTTCTGAATTTTAAGGTGTTTTGGTCTGCTGAAAAAAATTTTATTATGCGCAACAGCAGCTCCTGCTGTAGCGCATTTTAGCCATCGCAATTCTGTCTGTCTGTCTGTCTGTCCGACACACAGGTGGATCAGTCCAAAACGATGCAAGCTACGATCACCAAATCTTCACCGTCAGCTGTCTGGAAGACTTTAGTTTCAGGATCAGCAAAGCTTTTCCATAAATTTCAAGCGGTCACCCGGAACGAGGGTGCTGAATGAGACGGGGTGAGAAAAATTTGCGATTTTCAGCCGATACAGCGTTGGCTGAGCGAGACAGGTGGCGCCCTCTGGTGAGTACAAGAAAAACAGTATAGATGTTTAGCCGCCGGTCGTCCGGCGCCCTCTGGCGACTGATTTTGTTTTACTGGGCTTTCAAAGTTCAAACATGCACCACTGTTGCGCATTCGCCTTTGCGTTAGCAGGGCTTTTCTTGTACAGTGAGAGGTTTGTGACTTTTCATCTAGCAGCGTAGCATCGGCACCAGCAGAAATAGTAGTAGTAGCAGCAGTAATGTTTATATTAAGCTGAAGCTGGCTGCTTTAAGACATGTTACTTATGTAACCAACGTGTTTAGATCTTACATAGAGTTGCACATCATATTCCGATATAATTTGGTGTATAATTAGATCGCGCTACAGATTATTAGTTCAGTAGTAGTTGTCTGTTTTATGTGTGCTACTGTTCTATTGGCTGATAGTATTCCATATTGTTTAGTGCTGCTGCTCGTTTTTACGCGTGAGAGCTAGCTATAGCACATATTAGCTAAGGTAATTCTGTCTGTCCGTTCGTCTGTCCTCGTTTCATGTCCCGGTACCGTTCCAAGCCCAAGTTTCGGATTTTCACCGTATGATACCCCAGAGTCTTTAGTATTTCGGGACAAAATTTTATGCCCTTGGTCAAGAGGGGTCCCCACGAACGAGGGGGCGAAAGAGGGTACCCCCTCTAAAAGACGTTCTTTTACCGGCATTGGCGCGTCTAGCGTGAAAATGGTTGCAGATAGGCACAGACATGCTGCTTATCATAACAAGCACTGGTGATGAGCTCCTTAGGAATGTCAACATCGATGACCTTGAATGATCTCGAACCCCCAAAATAAGGGGTTTTAGTGATTTTTCCGCGATTTTGGGCTGCGATGCACATTTCAAGAGTGAATTGCGCCGAAATGGTTGGAGATAGACCAAGACAACCCGCATATGAAATTTTTTGCCATTGAATGTAGATTATAGCAGTCCAAGTCCCGACCGCTACGTTCAGGCATGTCTGCAGAAGCGGGTGTCAAATAGGTATACCCCCAAAAAGTGGTTATTTTCTGTTATTCGCTTGTCTATCGCAAAAACAGTTGCAGATAGGCCCACACGTTGTTGCTTATCATAACAAGCACTGATGACCTTGAATAACCTTGAACCCTAAAATAAGGGCTGTAGTGATTTTTTGCGATTTTCGGCTGCAGAAGAGTGAATTGCAACGAAACGGGTCGAGATAGACCAAGATTACCTCCGAACAGGAACTGCTATAGGCTGTCACGCATTTCATGAGCATTAGCTCAGATTTTTTGTCTAATAATTTGGTAGGTGGCTGGTGGTGATCTTCCGTTAAGAGACATGTCCGGAGCTGCTTGTATGTTACATTGTTATTTGGTTAATGTCTTCGGCGGCGTCTACTACAGTATTCTTTTCACATTTTTCAGCATCGTGGCAGTTTTTTTTTGGTTTTTTTTCTGTTGCCGCAATAACACTGCACTTAGCTGGATGAAATTTTGCGTGAAGATGCGCCTTGACAGCCCCCAGAACGCTGTTGAATATCAAGGTCATAGGTCAAAGGTCACATGGTTTTTTGTGCGTTTTGTCGTTAGCATGACACCCGCGGAGAGTACTTAGCCTTGAGCGAAGGTTTAGCCAGTTATTGATTACTTACATTTTTACTCCTCGCGCGCTATGTTCCTAACGTAGCGAAGAGGAGTATATGCAATCAGTGTAATATTGAGGACCGACCGACCAACGACCGACCTCTGTTCCTGGAAAAGCCTTCCTGGAAGAACTTCAAACGGCCATATCTTCCTAACGGAGACGCATGGTCACTATGGACCACCCATAGGAAGTCGACCCCTGGGAGTCGAATGGTCACGTGACCGATGACGACACGACCCCAAAAGGTCAAGGTCGCGACCTCATTATTTTTGAGGCACCATATTTTGATAACGGTGCCGCGACGTTGAGACAGTTTCCAATAACGACCTCGACGCCAGTCGCTATTTGTATATATTAGTTCGGTCTCAAATTGACGCCGGGTCTCTAATGCAAGTTGAAACGAACGAAAAGCACTTAGAAGAATACAGGAGAAAATAATGCGCGCGAGGAGTACATTAGATTGGTTACAATCTAATAATATTTCTTGTGATTATTGTAGTCTGACTGTTGTCATGGACAACATAAGTATATAAATTGTTACTAGAAGCAGCTGTCCTATCGGAATGAGAATAGTTAAATCGTCCTGACGCAGTTCTTGTAACCAATATCTGCATTATTCGCTATTACGCATGTGATAGATTTGACATAGTCGTCATCATCTTCAGTATTATTATTCTAGCGTCGCTGGTGTTGTGTTTTATACAGTTGGCTTTCATTTGTAATATACTACTGCTGTAGTTTGTTTTGTAACAACGGGCGTTGTTTTTTATTGTTATGGCTCAAAAAGTCTGCCACATGTATCTCGGCATGCATGTCAGGTTCACAGAATATTAACTATAGACCCCTTCCCTCATGAAAGTTTACACGCGAAATAGGTGACTGGAGAAATGGACTTGGGTTTGGACTTTCGAGGTAGCATGCAGTGACGGAAACGAGAAGCTATCTTATAGGCCCATTATAAACTGCAGGACTGGCTTGACTTGGCCGGTTTATTAAACGACATCGTCCTTGCACCCAAACAGTTGAGAAAGTAACAGAGGCTCCATCAGTGAAATACAGTAGCGCAGTATATAGGCCTATATGGTGTGAGAATAAATGGCAACTAAAAATGCTGTTTATACGATATGGACACAGTTATTGCAAGATAGGCTCTATTTTGTAATACAGTGGAATATGACAAAAAACTTTGGCTATAGGACTCTTGAAGTTTTAGTTTTTGTTACCCCTAAAGGCGCGTACCGATTGACATAACTGAACTGAACTGACACGGTTTAGTTTTTGACAAACTGACCACGTTAACGAACAATTGGACCCGCGGTTTGCAGCCAGCAGACATACCAGTCCCCCATTCAGCCACACAAGGCTTTCACCCTGTAGCCCGTAAGCTACTACTCATTTTCCGTCCCACGGAAGGTAGGAAGCTGAGTTGGTCTGAGCACATAGTAGGTTAGCAACTTGCTGAAAGTTGCTTGCAAATGACCGGCAGTCAGAATCGAACCGCAACCTGAAAGTTACGAGTCGACACTAACCACCAGACAATTGCACCTACACAGGCAGGTAGGTGTGAACAACTTGCCCAGATTTGTTACTTGGTAGTGCATCGGCTGGGCATTGAACCGTGGACCTTTCGGTCTCGTATCTAACGCTCTAATCGCTGAGCCACCAAGCCACTAAAGGGGAGACGGGAAGACAGGGAAAGAAGGGAGAGGTAAAAAGGAGAAGGGTAAGTATGGAAAAGACGAAAAAGGAAGGGAAGGAAGACGAGGCCCTTGCCAATAAAAATTTCTGGCTACGCCACTGGGGTCGACTCACACATTGCAAGGAGGCCACTGTTATCAAAACCGGTTCTAGACGCCAGTGATAGCAGGGACTCAACTAACATGCTGGCAGTGAGTGCATAAATCTAACAGCACGCCAATGATTTTATCGACCCATAACGTCACTCAGCGTCGACGCCTTCTTAGACCTAGACCGCTGCTTCCAGACCGCGAATTATTTCTAGCAGGTCGAGCGTGTTTATTTAACGTCGCGTTTGGTTCACGGACTCGGAAGGCAGATGCGAAACTTTTGCGTTGGAAATCCACGTCTGAGAAATTTTTAGAGGATATGAAATGGAATGACGGAAAGCAGTTGAGGCTTAGGTTTATTCAAGCGAAGTCCAAAGCTGCGTACAGATCGACACAACTGAAATAAAATGAAATAAAAACCACACGCTCAAAATGTTTTTCATTTTCATCCCGGTTAAGTTATATTATTTCATTTCTGTCGTTCTGTACGCACCTTAAAGAAGGGTGTTCAGTAAGTTTTCAGAGTCGTAGTAGCCCGAAATTTATCACAGGCTATTTTCACCGTAGGCCTAGATATCAGCAAAACGCACATTCTGTTAGGCCTACTTATATCAGTTTCACAAATGCCGACACGGACCTTTGGCAGCACCTTCTTTGTTTATCTTCGAAGTCCTGAGACCTAAGCCTTGGTACTCAGACTTTTGCTTTTGCCTTGGCCTTGCCTTTTATCGTCTGGCCGTGTTAACATCATTGGCACCTTGGATCGCTTGATCGCCTCTCCGTGCATAATAGAAATTTCAGCCATAGGACGCATTAGCTGGAAAATCGTAAACGCTCAACTGGATGACCTGAATTATCTATCAGATCCTGAGTGGTTAAAGGTAATGATATACGAGCTATTTATGGGATGCCCATTTCAGAGCTACGGAGCGTCACCCGCCGTATGGGATCACCTGCCACCCGACACAGGTAAACACACCCGCCTTAACACAGCCAGATAGGCCGGTCGATTTACCTACCCCGGAGGAACAGAAGGCTGAGTTGACCTAGGCGGCTGGTTACATACCGAGATGGTTTACATTTACATGCTCGCACCGCCAAAACCAACATTTTCGCACTCGTTTCAAACTGCAGTCAGCAATGCGAAGTTCTGCATCCGTCGCTTTCTTGCCAATTTTTCACTGCGCATGCTTGACGAAACAAAACTCTACCTAAACCAGACATAGGTATGTCTTCCCCGTCTATACAGTTCGTAGCAGGTTTCGGCTGCGGGCGGCTGCCGAGAGTCGATTTGGTTTAAAACGAATGTAGCGCGGCTCGGAGAAATTGCTTAGTTTATGGTCGGCGACGGGCGCAATAGCTGCGAGATGCACGGTTAGCGTCATAGGCACTGACTTTTATGCACAACCGTGCATGGGGGCGAACTTTCCTTATCACAACACCCCCCCTTCTCATTACTTTCATCTCTCAAACTGGTTTGCTCGGTCTTTTTCTCCACTTTCCCTCTAGGAACCTTGCACCTTGAATCCAGCCAAGAGGGCCTGATAAGCTCCCCTAGCGAGGAGTTCAGGTGCCGAACAGCATCAGATGGATTTTGAGCAAAATCCGACAACATGAGCGAAGGGGTTTTTCGCCGACCGTTAGACCGCGCCTTGAATACGATATGCCGGCTGTCTGTCTGTCCTCTGTCTGTTACCCGTGGAATTTTTGTTACCGTTTTGCCGGTTTGCCCATTATGAGCAAAATGCAAAAAGTGTACGCGTGTGCGAATGCGATTCTATCACGTGAAAGGGTTTTCGCCCATATATACACGTAGTTTGTATGCAAAAAGCTAAGTCCGGCTGGCACGAGTGGATTTTTGACTCTTGCGGCAACTGGCCTGCCATCGGCCGAGCCCAGTTGACGAACGCTGATGTTTTGCGTTAGCCGCGCGACGGACAGACGAACGGACGGACGGACGAAGACTCGTGGCTTAATCACTACCATACGAGCGCTCGTGTTGACGTAATTCCACCGGCGCCGCAGTGCAGCATCATCCCGGCCTCTTAAGCCGTGGCTACACTCGCCGATTTCGTCGTCCGAGGTGTCCGAGCTTCTCGGACGAGGAAATCGGACACGTCGTCGGACGACGCGTCTGAGTTCCGAGCTTTTGACGGGCATCTTTTGACTGACAGACATAAAACCTCGTCGGAGAAAATGGGACGGAATGAGCATGCGCATTCAGTCCGATTACTTCGGACGAAGTTTTTAAACTTCGTCGACTCCGGGCAAATCCTCGTCCGAGGAAATCGGTGCGTGTAGCTGCGGCATCAGTCGTCTACACCGATGCTGTGGGTCGGTCGTCAATGACGTCAGTCGTCCGGCTGCAGAGGCTGAAGCTGCTGCTGAAGATGCTGAAGATGCATGACCCGCGAGTTGCTATTGACGTCTGGGGCCGTTAACTACTAGACAGTGATGGGCCAAAATTAACTTTAAAAGTTAGTAACTAATAGCAAAAATAATCTATTTTAAATTAAATCAATAGTTTAATTAAAACAAATTTGTTTACTTGAAACATCAGTTTGGCTATTATTTTTAGTTACCAACTAAATAGTTCCATTTTTACGCGCGAAAACAGCTACTGCTTTCAGTGCGTCTTAGCCATCGCAATTCTGTCTGTCCGTCCGTCTGTCCGTCACAGGGATGAATTAGTCAAAAGCGGTGCAAGCTAAAATCACCAAATCTTCACCTTCGGCTGCCTGGAAGACCCTAGTTTCAGGAACCGTAAAGCTTTCCCATAAATTCGAAAAGGGTCACTTTGAACGAGGGCGCTGAATGAGAGGGGTAGGCAAAATTTGAGATTTTTGGCCAATAAGTCGCTGTATCTCAGTAACGGTGCGAGATAGGGCCTAGGTTGATATTAACCACTAATAGAAAGTCGTACACTGGCTCTCGATTGGCGCCGAATTTAATAACCTTGAATGACCTTAAACGCCAAAATAGGGTGTTTATGGATTTTTTTGGCGATTTCGGGCTGCGACACAAGTCTATATCATTCACAAGGTGGTGCCACGGAACTATCGTTATGCGATCCAGATAGAAAATTTGGCATTTGTATATTAATTTAGCGTGAACACCCCAATTTTTAGCTAAACTACTGAACCGGAACTGCTATAGGCTTTTGCGCGTCTCGTGAGCATTAGCTCAAATTTCTTGTAAAATAGTTTTATCACTTGTACAAATTTTGAGTTTAAAATATCACCGGACTGACTAACTGCAGTGAACTAAAGTGAACTTCGCAAGAGTAAATAGAAATAGGGCCTAAATTTATAAACTGAAACAGTGACTTCTTTATTCATGCATTTTATTTTTTCGCGTGTTCAAAATGTTCAGATTCAGATTATGGTGGCAATCTGGCTAGTGCTCCAGAATTTGTAGATACGGACTCCTTATCTGTGAGGGTCTGATCTCTTATAGAACTTTCTCAGTTGCTGAATTCACTGCATTGCGAGAAAATGTCGAATATCGAGCAGAATAAGGTAGATTATTCGGGACATATTGTCCGATGCCCACCTCTAGCGGGTATTTCATTGGACCCAATCCATCGCAGTGTGGCTCCGGTCCGGACGCTATTTCGACACCATCGCAGACAGAGAAACGTGAAGAATCGCAGAAATGTCGATCCGCTACATTAGTCCAGTGAAATACCCCCATTACCACTTCATTCGATGCCGCAGCCTCTTCCCCCTTAGAAAAGTTTCTGCTGGTGCCCATGAGTAAGGATGCCGTCATCCGTCTAATATTAGGGGCAATGCAGCACTTGACTGAGCTTGACGTGAGAGGGGTTCGAGACAACGTTGAGGGGGAGGTTAAAATTGGAGGCGTTGTGGGGGAGGGGTTGCGTAGTGCGTCCAAGGGGTGTAGACGCCCCTGAATATAGACCTACAATTACGTCTATTCATGCCCAGCATCATTCTAGCAAGTAGCAAGTCCAAGACAATGTCCAGAGAACACGACAGATCGGGTAGGCCTATATGTGTCCATGGATCCTATCCATATAGTGAACGTATAAGCATTGCCACCGATAAAACGCATGCTTGTGATAATGCCGGTAGCGCTTTCGCTTGACCGCTTACTGACGCCAGGTCTCTGCATGGGCGTTCGCGGTCCTGGGCAATTCGCCCCTCCCCCCCTGCCGTCGGATTGTAGCATACAAAGAAGGAAACACATAATTGTTACTCTCCTTAGCTGAACGCAAAAATTTCTGCGCAAAAGAAAGTAATTTATAACACTATCTCAAGAAAGTTAATATGATCGTTTTTTTGCAATTATTGATTTGTTAAATAAAATACGACAGTAACATACAAGCTAAAACGTTCTGCATTATCGTCGTCTCAGGCTTATCAACCGAAAAATTTTAACAGTTTAAGCTTAGTTTTTTGTAACTATAATTGTATTGCCCAAGACTAACCAATGCAGTCCATAAAATTGTTCAGGCTATTTTTACAGTCAGCAGAAATTTGAACATTCCTGTTCACTGTATTGGAGAGACATTGAATCATTCATACAGTTCTGCAGCAGATATCGCCATCTGCAAACGTTGCGGATCCGAGTCCGCGAATGGATCGGATCGGTGCGTAGTCCGCCCGCCGCTATGTTTGGTCTGTCTTGACCCTCGGCTGAATGTGCACAAGTAGCGGCAGGCAGCGCAGCAGCTCAGCAGCGCCGCAAAAAAAAAATCACTGTTGCGTTCTGCTGCCATTCGTCGCCAAGCGGACACGCGCCGAGCTGTGCCGTCTTAAGTCTTGACTAAAAACAGGACCATGTGCGATAGATAGACAGTCAGTAGGCCTATAGACTGCTAGTTAAATGTTATGTCAGCTGAGCCGTTTGTCTGTTGTGGACTTGCGCTTGAAAATCTTCCGACAGAACGATTTCGACAGACCCGCTAAACCGTTCCACATTTTAGCAGCCGAAGCTTTTTGCACAAGTCTCCAGGCGGAGTAAGTATCCTTGGCTTTTTTTTACTGATGTGGATTGTTATACGTAGAATGTGTTACAGTAACTGCTAGGCTACTTTCACCATCCATAAGTCGCGTTACGTGTCTTGCACGTCCGTCTGTGTGTCCGTCTGTTCCGCATAGAATTTGAATTCTAAAGCAAAGAAAATTAGTCTAAACTATTCGCACTGTAGAAGTTACCGCAATTATATGCAATTTTTTTCAGTTTAACAAGCCTGGCAAGAAACGTCACGAAAATGCCGCATGTCTTATTTAATCATGAATTAGCCCTAATTTACAGTCAACGCCTGAGACGCTCAGCCGTTGGACGGAGGGCCCATATTGTGTCGACACTCGACGGCGTTCGGGCGCTATAATTCTTTTTTTTACTTATTTATTTACTTAATAGACCAAGCACATGTGTGCAAAGGGAGGGGGTTCAGGTTAGGAGGGTCTCAAAAAGACCAAAGGCAGAAAATTCAGGAAGTGTTGTGACAGGAGGTTCTTTTACACCCAGATGTACTCTTCCCGATGTCTCCCGACCATTAGGCCCTAGAGCATTAAAGCAGTGAAGAAAACCTTGTTTAGACAGTATAGGGAAAAATTGCAAAATGCGATTATTGAAGTAATCGCCACGTGCATACTAGGCCTATCGCTGCAGGTATTTATCGAACTGGATTGGTCGTCTTAACATTGTTTTCAGCTGAGGCGAAAGTATAATACCCCGTTTGCACGACGAAGCAAACACGAAGCAAACGTATTCAGTATAGCCTACGCGTGCACGACGTGTGCTCTAAGTTTGCTTCATGTTTTCATCATGTAAACGGGGTATAAAGCAGCGATTTAGGCCTACTTAGCTTAGACGACTGTACTGTGTGATATCGGTAAGACACCGGCACTATAACAAAACAAATTGCTTCCTATTATTGTATGTGCGATTAGTCTCAGGTTTAGGCCACGGAGCTATAAAACATACTTAATACTTATACTTCTATGGGTTTAGGCCTATTGCAAATAGTTTGACTTTCCAACCGAATCACTGCATAGTCCGTCTTTTTATAACCATTTTATTATCAGACAACTAAATATAAACCTTTGCTCTATAGTTTTTACCGTGCTGCTGTTAGCTTGCTTGGATTTCTGTTGAGCCTTATATACAGGGTGGCCCCAAAAAGTAAGCTATTGCACTATGCCTATATCTTCACTAAATATTGACCAATTTTCGCAATTTTTTACCAGTAGACTCCGTAAAAAAATTTGCTACTCAGTGGCATGCACACCAGACCTATTGTGTCGCTACTTTGCCTTGTAAAACATAAATATCCCAAAACCAACAATTTCTACAGATTGGTCTAACGGTAAATTTTTAAGGGTTTAACTGAAATGTTAAATATGAGTTATAGTAACTGTAAAGAACAATGGAAGACATATTGAACATCTTTTTGAATAAATTGAACCGATAAAGACTTACTCTATAGCTATATGTAATTTTTTGGCATTTAATATAATTCATATGTAACATTTTACTTAAATACTTTAAAAATTACCATTATACCTGCTGCCCCTATGTAAATGTTGCTAGATTTTTGATATTTATGTTTTACAAGATAGTGTAGTGATATGTCAAGTGTTACGTGCATGCCACTAAGTAGAAAATTTCTTACGGAGTCTACCGGTGAAAAAATTGTAAATATTGGTCAATATTTAGCAAAGATATGAACAAAATGCAATAGCTTACTTTTCTGGGGTCACCCTATACACGGCGTGGTCGCCACCGCAGTACGGCGTTGGCAGTTTTATGCGCAAACCGGAAGGCTGGCATGTAATGTTGCCGGTCAGAGCTCTTGTCGGTGTGTGTCTGCATCCTGCCTGCGTCTTGACATTAACGCGGCGTCAAACTGACGAGATTATGATGATTGACGTCGAACCAACGGTTTTACATGTACCATGCTATGCACCAGTTGCCACTCACTGCAGACTGTAAGATCGTGTCCGTTAACCATACAGTGATGCACAGTGGTTCTGCTCGAAAAACAGTCCGTCTGGTTATCTCCGCCGAGTGTGAACGTAGTAAATGTTAGAGGACATTAAGATATTGGTCGTTCTGTGTGTCCATCGTTCCGTCCGTGTGTGTACACGATGACTCAGGAACGGTGGCGCCCTCCTGTGAATACTTCTAGTTTTGGTATTTTTTGACGAAAGTTTTTTTTTGACAAAAAGAACCGATTTTCGGACAATTTTCCAACAGTCCAAAATTTGAGTGCATGGGGAAGAGGCAGGGCGACAGTTTCCCATCCTCTGTTTCTCTCATGTTCTGGACGCGTTTGTTTCGAAGGCCACTGCGTGGCAGCAGCTGATGTCGGCATCGAATTCTAGGTTGCAGTTGCAGCAGCTGACGCTGCAATGAAACGCAAGATGCTCAGTCAGCGGGTGATGCGCTGCTGGGCCAATACACATTCCGCATCGATGTCGCTAGTCGGTATCCAATTGACGCGTGCTTGTAAGAAAACAGTCTTTTCTCTTACAAAACTCTAGTTAGGCCCAGTGGCGTAGCTAGAAATTTCAATTTGGAGGCCTCGTCTCCCTTCTCCTTCCCTCCCTTTCCCATTTTGTCCCTTTCCTTTTCGCCCTCCCCCTTTTACCTTTTCCCTCTTTTCCCATGCCCTCCTTTTTTCTCCTCCCTTTCTTCCCTTAGAAGTAGGACCCCCTATAATCCAGCTAGGGGGCCTGGGGAGCGTTATGAGTTCCCCCGAGCGGGGTCGGGCGGAGCCCCAGCTGAAGTCGAATTTGATGCAGTTTAGCTTTAAAAGATGAGCTCTGGTGGCAACAATTTTAAATATTTTTTCCGAAAATAAACTGACCAAATTGGCAAATTTTGTGCAGTTTATACGCATGCTTATGTTTTGTCTGAAGGATTGGGGGCCTGGGCATCCTGTGCCTTCCTTGGTTACGCCACTGGTTGGGCCATAGCGGAATGTCGAATATGCAAACGTGGTCCAGCTATACAGAAATGATATTGCAAAAGTCGAAACAGTTCGAAGAATAGTCACTCGAAATTAGCGAAAGAATGTAAAAAAAACTATAAGTTATGTGGATGGATTGAGCAAATGTTACATCTTTGATAAGAGATATGATATATATATATATATATATATATATATAGAGAGAGAGAGAGAGAGAGAGAGAGAGAGAGAGAGAG
>Ga0056128_1006168_pt1 | contig 15140 bp, 8 predicted proteins | sample WorMetLIZISLAND2_FD_71113 | JGI IMG/M metagenome (GOLD analysis project Ga0056128, IMG submission 71113) | Marine gutless worms symbiont microbial communities from Max Planck institute for Marine Microbiology, Germany - Olavius geniculatus... ...
CGCAAAGTAACACATGCTATTAAGTGCTGATTCTCTAACGATTATTTTTATCAAAATCTATTGCTATTGAACCAGGACTGTTGGAGTTATTGTAAAAGGTAGCAGGGGTCCGGTTTTTTTTGAGACACAGTGTACATTTTATAGTTTAACTGTACTCACAAGCTGACAATGTTTACTAACACTGTAAGCATAGACCAGGCTTGAAATGACTACGTGACTACTACCAAAAACTAGGGCTGTACTGAATAGCAGATTTTACTATTCGGCCAAATAAAAATAATGTGTTATTATTATTCGGCAAAATATGAATAGAATACGAATAGTTGATGCAAGTTCAAACATATTGCCAAATGCTCTGGTTTCGTCACGGAGCGTTAAAAAATGTCAAAATCGGGAATTTTGTGTCCATGTTAAACGAACGATGCTGACAAAGATTACTGATTAAATTACATGACAGTGACTTATGGCAGACTCTTGACTTTGAGCAAACTAAATGGTTACGCAAATGTCATAAAGCATCACGTGTAGGTGTTATGCTGCTGAGATAGCTTGGCTGACAGCAGCTGTCTTTGAGACTGAATTATACGTATTCGGTCTATTTGTGGCACCACTATTCGGCCGAATATGAATACACTATTCGGCCTACTATTCGAGCCAAATAGAATATTCGGTACAGCCCTATCGAAAACACTCCTCTTTATTGTTGCCCATCCAAGGTTTTCATTGTGCATGCTGGAAACGTAAGCACCAAACAACAGATAAAGCTAGTACTCATAAAATTATCAACATGGACAACAAGCCAAATATGCAAACTCCAGATGCATAGACAAAAACAACAAGTAATCAGAGATCTTAAACCTCTGCAGAAAACGTTGCAGTGCTGCTACCTGACATCATACAAAGAACTGCTGCTGTGTTTTAATCACAAAAAAATTCCAGAAATTCACAATAAAATCTGGATCAACAAGAAAAGAAATCACTGTTAACTGTCATCAAAATCTGTTTGTGCATGTTTGGGTAAACCATCCACTGATGCAAAAAATGTAATCTCACCACTTTGACTTAGCAGGGGCACCAAAATAATGCATGTATTAATGTTGGTGGTACTGCAGAAAAACTGTGGCTTTATAATTCCCATTAACCATTAAAATACTGATAGAACATAGTTTGCACTCACTCAATTTCTGATGACTGGCTACATTACAAGACTAACAATCAGGTTATTATTTCTGAGCTGAAGCAAACCATACAAGATGCAATGAATAACACATAGCACACCAGGAGCTAGCAATCGAGTTGATAATGCTGTCCACTTCATTACAGATGGGCGAGTCATTAGTCTGGAAAGAACCACCTCTGCCTATAAACCCACAACGCAAGTTGTCATTTCTACAGTGACTACTGCCATATCACTTGCTTAAACATTTATTAAAAGCAAACAAAGTAAAATTTTTGCAAATATAACAAAAGACAAATCCAACCTTGAATATGAGCCAGTGTTATTTCAGTACTGTTATTTCTCTCTTCTAATTCTAGTTAAACTGCTTGAAACCTAATTTAAGCTTGATTTTGGTTTATTTTAATTTTAGCATAAGTGTTTTACAGTTTCATCTTAAGTGCATCCAATGTCTTAATCATACAAAAGTTTAGTGTTTAAATTCATGCCACAGCTCACAGTCCACAAAAGTAAATGACCTACAGACAGTAAGACACTTAAGTTAGATCACACATATTACTAATTCCATGTCCAATTTTCATAGATTTCCTAGATTTTTTCAGTGTTCCTAAAGACAATCAAATAAGACAACCACTTGCATCCAGTGTTCAGTAACTGAATAATTCTATTCCCAACACTGGATGACATATCTGTTATTCTTCGTAACACTGCAATGACTGCACTTAATAAATTGTTAACATGCAACATCTGCATAACCAAATAAATGTAATAACAGTGATCGTACTTACGGAGAAAATCTGACAGTTTCATGTTTCGAATTTCCTACAGACATTTAGCAAAACCCACATTATCAAAATGTGAACAATACTCCTCAGAAACATGTACCGTCTGTGACAGAAGCTGAAACTCACTACAATAACATCATAATTCGAGAAAAATGTAAAATAAGCATCCAAAGTTCATAGTCAGCCACAGATGATACCGAGATGCCACAGTACAGAGAGATTAACAAAAAAAAACTTCAGAATGCAAAACAGAAATGTTCTGCAACAGTCCACTTACTGGAGGAATTTTCATTAGTTCCATAGAGTAAGCCAGGTCAAGTTTACTGATCAAATTACTCTTCATGTTCTCCAAATCACGAAGCTTTGACTCAACTGCACACAGCAGACATGTAAGACATCTAACAGTCAAATATATATAGCTAACTAATCCGACTCTCGCAAAATTAATGCTTCGCCTCTTGATCAAGACCTCAGTAACTGCAAAGTGAGCAAGCGAACAGTGTGCCATATGCAACAAAAGCAATAAGAACTCAACAATTTAATGCAAAGGTAAAGGTAGTACCCATAGTCTAAAATGCAAACACTGCAGCATGAGCTAACATCAGAATCTAGGCAGTCAGCCTGAGTAAAACAGCACACCTACTGCTGACTCACTTGCTTAGTAAACAAATGCTGCATTAATCACATAAGCAAAGATAGTCTACAATCACGTCTATACACTAATGCACTAATTCAAAATCACCTTCATTCTCAAAGTCCTTGATTAACGTTTTAACTTTCTCCTGTCTGTGTTCCTTGTCAAGATTTACACTGTCATCACCAGATGGAATTGTCGGTCCGGGACGTTTACTTGTGGCTCTGGTTGTGCGCCGACGAGGCATCGTTCACTAGCTGCAAACATCAGCCACAACTTAACATTTCACATGCCAATGACAGCAAGTTTACAGCTTGAACCATTTAACAATCATACAAAAGTGGCCCAACAGAGAGTGATGACTGGAGGCACCTGGCACACTGTACAGGAGAGACCCTTGACTGATTCGCCCCTTAACTTGTTCGCCCCCTCAACTTGGATATTTCGCCTCCACTGAAAACCGGTAATTTGACATCGAGGTTTATACGTAACAATTGTCTTTAGGCCTAGACAGTTTATGCATGATGATGAGAATAAACGATTGTGTGAATGTTTAATGTTTTGTTCAATTCTGAAATAAAATCATTAGGCCTATACATGTATTTTATTATACAGAGTTTTAGTGTGCTTTCTTGCCTTACAATGTTTGCAATGATGTCTGACGCTGTCTATAGATCTGGGTGTTCGTCAAGCAGTCATTAGGCCTAGACCCAAGTATACTTGTAAGAATTCACTTCAAAGAAAGCTTGACGTTGACAAATTAGCCGAGTTTTAAGCGTTCTACGCATAGGCTATATATAACAGTTCTGCCGCTGCAATGAAACCAAAGATTACTGACTTTGTGAACTGTGATCACGATCACGGTTGTGATCACTTATTATTCAGTATGTCACGTATAACGGTAATTGAAGCAACTATTAATCAGTGATGTGACGCTACACTTACTAGTTGCTTTTCTGTAGATTGAAACACAAGCCTCAATAATAAATCACTGGTATATTCAACGGGAGGGGCGAATCAGCCAGGGGCGAACAAGCCAAGGTGCGAAAGAACCAGGGGCGAACGAGCCAGGGGGCGAACCGGCAAAGGGGAGAAAAAGGCATAATAAATAAAATAGTTCTAAATCTGAAAGTTGTTGATCGAGTTTCTAAGCAATTTTACAGTTAAGGATAAGATTAAGGGTAACGACAAAATGTAACTAAATTGCGTTATTTCACAAAATACAAAATGTACAAATCACATTTACCGCCCACTACGTAGCACAGAATACCTAATTGTTTTTAACTTTTTGTTTACAAAACAAACCGATAAACCGTAGAGATGGGCGAGTGTCAGAAATTCGATTTCGATTCGACATCGAGTATCGACAGCTGGAATTTCAAAATTGCATCTGTGACTCGATTTATCAAAATATAGCAATAGTGACGGGATATGATCAACATTATATCATAGTAGTAATTAAGTATCAACAAAATATAACGTATTTGATCTTGGCTTGCTGATCCCATCCAGTATAATAGCTTCTTGTCATTACATATCTTAGCGAGACCGTCTAATGTGATCAGAATTCTGCCGGAAATTGTGTAGTTCAGAACATATTCACGTGCGTGCGGCGCTACAAAGTTATGAGGGCTTCTCGTTCATTGTCAGTCCGCTTCTATCCTAAAAATTCCTAATATTAAAGGATTCAGATTCTCAGATCAGAGCCATGTATAACAAGCAGAGCTTGCAAAAAAACTAGTTTTTAAAGAAAATGTTTAGGTTTTAAATTTTTACGTTTTTAGGGGTTTTCTAGGTTTTTTGGTTTAGTGTCTAATGAACACCATACACAAAATTACGACCCAGGAAAAACATGTTATACACCCTCTTATGAGTGAACGATATAATGACAATTGACATCATAACCCAAAAATCACAATTTAAGTATAAATAAAAATATAATATATTGTAATACATTCACAACAAATAAAAAACTCCAAAAAACTACAATTGGACTTTTGAAATTTTTAAGGTTTTAAAATTTTAAAAACCTAAAAACCGAGTTTTTCCTACCATTTTTCCAGCGATAATAACAAGGCTAGTCCTCTTCCTTCATACCCAATTAACATTCCTACAATAACCATTAGGCCTAACAGCCAGTGATTGCAATCCTGATTTGATCTTTCAATCCCATGATTCAGGACTAAAAATTTTTTTTCAACATTAGGCTTAAGATTGGTCAGACTATGGAAGACATGCCAGCTTCACCCAGGGCTGGAAACTTGGTTTAAAAATGTAAATACGTTTAGATTAAAAATGTAAAAATTGTATTTAGTATCATTATTGTGGCCCTACTAGATGTACTTCATGCATAAAATGCAGCAGGCCAGTCTACTGGCAGATCTCGTAATGACTGCGACTGTTATAAATACAACTTACAGTGCACAGTGAGCGAGCCAAAATTGTTATTTTATTGTCTAAAACTTAAACAAATACTACTAAGCTAACTTCTTCTCATCGAAAAATCCTGAGATTGGGATGCCATGAATCCAGGGATTCGGGATTGGCTTAAACAGTTGGGATCCTTCCTAGGATTCGGGATTGCGATCATTGTATATCCGCCATACAACAAAAATGGATGTCGACAAACACAACAAGAAATTAGAGCTAATGCTCACGAGACGCGCGAAAGCCTATAGCAGTTCCAGTTCAGTAGTTTAGCTGAAAATCGCGGTGTTCACGCTAAGTTAATATAGAAATACCAAATTCTCTATCTGGATCACATAACAATAGTTCCATAGTGCCACCTTGTGAATGATATCGACTTGTATCGCAGCCCAAAATCACCAAAAAATCTATAGAACTCTCTATTTTGACGTTCAAGGTCATTCAAGGTCATTGAATTCGACGCCAATCGAGAGCCGGTGTACGACTTCCTATTAGTGATTAATAGTAACCTAGGACCTATCTCTCACCATTTCTGAGATACAGCGACCTAATGGCTAAAAATTGCCAATTTTTCCCACCCCCCCTCATTTAGCGCCCTCGTTTGGGGTCATCCCCTTCGAATTTATGGAAAAGCGTTACGGTTCCTGAAACTAGAGTCTTCCAGGCAGCCTACGGTAAAGATTTCGTAATCCTAGCTTGCACCGTTTTTGACTGATCCACCCGTGTGACAGACGGACGGACAGACAGATAATAAGCCACACACAATACACCGAATGTATCCTGTTGTAGTAGCTGAAGAAAACCATGGCAGACATGTCAGCTTCACCCAGGGCTGAAAACTTGGTTTGAAAAACGTAAATATTTTTAGATTACAAAAATAAAAATTGACAAAAGTTCAAAAGTTCAAATTTAGTTTCTTGTAGTCGTCGTGCAATATAGGACTAAACTAGAAATTTGGGGCAAAGCCCAACGCGAGTCCGACCGGCGCCCTAAATCCGATTGGGGGAGGAAATTTGAAGGTTGTAAAATTCCCCCAATGGCAAAGTCACGTGGCCTGAACTCAAATGCATTAGTATACGCAGAACGCACAATGTCGAAATAGGGTGGGTCAACACCTATAACTTTTTTGTTAGTGGACCAAAGTTCACAATTTTTTTCGTGTTCAATGCAGGATGAATAGCACTTAACAACGTTGTTGACTTCTTGTCGATATTTTTATGTGTTCCAGAGATATTTGCGGTCAAACATGAAAGTTGTCCTAAATCACACCAAATTTTAAATGTTTTTGCCCTACAAAATTTTAAGGGGACAGCGTCCCCCAAATGTTGTACCCACGTTAACACCCCAACCTAGAGGCACGTCACGTGGCAAAGTATCATGAAGTTACTCCTACTACTGGCAAAGTTATAGAGGTGCATTTACTAAATTTTAAGCCAATTTTTGACCCCCCTTTAAAAAAAAATTGTAAAGAGGACCCCCATCCCCGGTGGGGAGTGTGCTAGCAAGACTTGGTCGCTCTCTCGTGCATGTAAAAATGCGGGGGTGCAGCACCCCCTAGTGGCTGAAATATGGTTTTCCGAATAAGTCGATCTGGGTGGGTAGGATTTCACATCGAGATCTCTAAGGCTATTGGACCAAACTTCACCGGACTTGTTTTGCCTAATGCGGAAGGAATCGCGGTAGATCAAATATTTGTCCAATTCTGAATATCTTCATCCATTCCAGAGATATTCGCCGCCAAACTTCAAAGTTGTCCGAAATCGGGCCAAATTTTGCATGTTTCTGGCCCCTAAGATTTTTTTTCGGGGTGGACCCCCAAAATTTTGGACCAACATTATTAAATTCAGCCTAGTAGTTACCACCATGCAAAATTTTGCACCATCGGCCGACGCATCTCGAAGATCTCGTGTTGTAAAAAAACATCTGCAGTAAAACTTAAGTCCGCTCCCACAAGCTATCGCCTCCGGGTGGACTAATTATAGATTAGGTCTAATTTCATAGTTTCACCATGATTGTAGAGTTTTGTCGTAATTCATGGAAAATGACTTGACTGCGAAAAAGCTGTATAGGATCTTCTTCCTGGGTTGTTATTTTCTGTCCAGTTTTCTGTGCATGCTAATACCAAAAAAAAAACAAAAAATTTTCAAAAAACTTTCATCAAAACCTAGATTTTTTCCAGCTCTCAATCCTCATTTCACCTAAAGGAAAGTCAGCAAACTCAAAATCTGACAACTTGCGCATTAGTCAAAGGATAAAAAAATAACGCAGCAAAATACTCTCACTTGTCCCAACGACCAAACTTATCTAACTACCAGTACATAAAGACTTCATGAAAAAAAACTGTTACCATGAACCTACAGTCCAAGTAGTTGGCAACACTGGCATGGCTAAGGAGGAATCATAAAAAACGTACCCAACTTCACCGAGAAAGAATTACATAACAAAAAATACCAAAGTGTAACCAATGCTTAACTAGGCTAGAAGATAAATCTCAGATACAAACTACGTTCTATGGTCTCCAGCAGATCTTTAATGCGGGCTGCAAGAAGCACTAAGCGACTTCACTTGGGTTCAGTCTAGATAACAGAAACCAAACGTACCAGTAGCAATGGTAATAAGACTGATATCAGAGCACTGCACACAACTGTGCACACACTATGTCTGGATCGACGGCAAATAATTCCAGGGTTCCTACAGGTCTTCTGTAGCAAAATTCCCCCTTTCCAGTCATAAAATGACAATTTCCCTCACCTTATCAAAACAACAACCCTATCACACAAATGTCAGAAATGGTACACTATATCGTAAAGTAATGAAACAGTATTAATGGAGCAATATGCAAATGACAGAGGCTCTGGTCGGGAGGTCAGGGAGGGGGGCAAAGTCGCCCTTAAGCTGAAACACTTCTAGCTTTTAAACGTCAATGAAAGCCGCAAATTTGTCTGCTTTTCCATATTTGGAGATGCAAAAAATCACAGATATCTGCAGTCTGCATGATCCAACATCACTTTCCCTGACTTTTCCAAAAAAATTATTTCTCCTTGACCACACAAATTCCCTGACTTTTTCAACTTTTCCCTGACCTGTAGGAACCCCGTAATTCAAAGAACAAGAAAACATAACAGCACGCAGTTTCTCAAAAAGCATGATGGTTCGACGTGAAAACGACCGACAGACAATGTTTCATGCGAAAAGTTTCAGAGTGTTGTCAAAACCACAGGTCACTATCCACGGCTGAGTCGGGTGAAATTCACAGTCGAGTACACCGACGTCGTTATGTTCAGCTGAACCGTGACAGCGTAGTATTTTTACTGGCACAATCAATGGGTTCTGCATCAGATCACTGCACACACACAGCAGACAAGAGTCACAGCAAATCACCTATAAACTGGTTGAGATTGTAAATTTTGAATGAAAACAAGACTTAACCAGGGGCAAATCTGAACAATAAGCAGTCTACACAAAAAAGGAAAAGTAGTAACAGCAGATAAGTAGTAACCAGAAGCAGCCTTCATCATTGTCGTAATGACAGAAGTAACAGCAGTAATCAGCAACTTCATAAACATTACGTAAAAAAACGTAAAGTCCTTCCCGAGCCTTAAGGTCCATAGGGCAGCGCTGATCTCCGTTTCCTAAGGCCCTCAGCCAGACACCAGTTTTTACACTGCGAGACCATGGATACGGGGCCAATGTATCGCGCGGTGTGCCTGTTTATGCCCCAGCGGTGAAGCCGGTACCAAATGATACTGCTTGGTGACAGAGGCACATGTGTGTGAACAACTTGCCTAAGGTCGTTACCCGGCAGTGTCCTGGTGCAGAGTTGAACCTGCACCTCTGAGTTACCTCAGGATTACAAGTCCGACGCGTTACCGTTAGACTACCAAGCCACACATAAACATTAAGTACACCAGAAATCAAATAACGGAAAACTAAACAAAGACAGAAATGTCAAAGAGAGAAACCTAGGTCCAACAGCATGTGACAAAATTATATTTTCAAAGACATGGACGTCGTGGAAACTAAAACTTCATGCATACTGCTTATTCAGGCAACAGCTAGTTTTTAAACACACTAGTAAAATGTTCTGTATATGAATCTGAAGACTTCCACAATGATTCTGAAAATAATAATATTAACCGATGTACCCTGTGTGAAAACAGATACAGCTTCAAGCAGACAGTGTGTTTCGGTGGCATATGACTCGAGTACTGCTAGCAAATCATTCCAACATTGAAAAACAAAATAACTGAAAGTACATCTAATATATGCAATAGCACAGTAAAAATTTAAAAAAAAACAAATTCCACAACCACTTTACCAAAACTTGCATCACTTGTAAAGAGATTCAAAATTAAACATATGCAGTAACTCACTCATAGACTCTGCCATGGTAGACAATAATGGAGCCATCAGCAGAGCTGGATGCAAACAGCGGATATCGACTGTGGTAGCAGACCTGGCGGATTGCCTTGTCATGATTTCTGCAAATTATGTCAACCAACGATGTTAATTTTATTCTTGTTATCTAATGCACATTCTTCCATAGTCAATATCTACCATGTATGTATACATGTCTTTGCATGCCAGAACGTTCTTATGTTAAATACACAACATGTGTTAGTTCGACATCTTTGACATGCTACCAAACTCACTCGATAGTTTAACAACTTAACTAAGCATGGTGGCGTAGCATAGTGGTTAAAACGTCGGTCCTGGCCGGAAAACTTTTTCTATCCTGCGCTAGACTGATGGATGGCCGTGTGACCACTTTGTGGCTAAAGTGTCCTCTATCAGTCAACCAACAAGGCCAACTCAGCCTGCCATTCCTCTGGGGTCAGTTAAATGAGTAGTAACCCATTTATATGGGTTACGGAAGGTGGGGACCTTGGTACAGCTGACTGGAGCTGCCTAGCCGGCCGCTGCGCTAGCCTGTATCTGCAGGCTGCACACGGTGGCCACGCAGCAGGCAGCTCTGGTCAGTGACAAAAGTGCATTAAAGGCGTGTATACGCGACGATGCGCTATACAAATTGACGATCTTTACCTTTTTTACCTTTACCTTTTTATATATTTGTACAAGCAGCAAAAAAACTAAGGACAAAAAATAAACATTTAGGTGGAGTAACGCTCATGCGGTGTAGTTAGTAGATGAACTTGTTAGTATTTATTTACTAGATTCACAATTTCGCATATTACATATATATATATTCACGATATCTATCACTGCTGCAGTAGCATGGCGCAACAAAGTTACACTATCCCCAGCCTAGTTAGAGCCTAAATGGATTTCCGTCTGCAGGCAGGTAAGCAATCTTGGTACATAACCAGCCACCCAAGTCGACCTAGCCTTCTACCCTCCATGAATACCAAGAATGCAGTACTACAGCTGCCAGTTAAGGCAGATCGGCTTAGTGCAAAGGTCAGCAGCCATCTGGCACTGATGCCAAGTTCATCACATAAACCAAGTCAACTCTCTCAGTGGGAATGCAACAACATTGCTGTGACTATTACGGTATTTAAGCAAATTTTAACTGTTGATTAGATATTCTACAAATATGCTAATGAATGCATTGAAATTTATTGTTATGCAACCGAGTTATAAAAGACCAAAATGGGTGACTTTTTTATTTGAACATCATGTATAGTACAAGATTAGAACATACTTCAGTGTTTGGTATGGCTTGTTCGACAAGTCAAGATCAAACCACGATAACTTCCTGTCATAGCTTCCAACAAGAACGTGATCACCTGCCATAATGAATACAAAATCACAGCATTCACCTTTTAAAAATAACCCTCCCCCCATCGTCCAATACACAGCAATCTGAGAATGATGTCTGTCTGAAGAATCACAGAGAAGATTATTACAACTGCCATTACTGCTACATATGCATGCTCATAATGGACAGTTCTTACAACTTGAGGCTTAGGTCAATATTTTGTGTTTAGTGTTCCACATCAGGTTTTCTTCTGTAAAGGTTAAACTTTCTGTTCAATTATTGTATGCATGTGTGCACTGTCTAAAAAGCCATTAAAAATGACCTATTACATGTTGAGCGGGATGGTCGCTATGCTCCCTGTCCGCTTGATCTCTGCCATAGTATCAGCTAACAACCTCCGTTTTCAGCCCTTTGGGCTTTAACTCGGCCTGCAGCCTCAATTTTCAGCCTGTGGCCTCAATTTTCGGTGCTTTGGGCCCCAACTTGATCCAGGTTCTTCCTCAGCAGCATTATAGGCGCTCCAGTATGCATTAAAACGCCGATGATGTGTCACCATAGTGACGACGTTTATATGATATCACAGCCTATCGCCGTGCACAGCTCTGCTGCGGCCTAAAAGGTGTGGTGGCAAAACTTTACAAAAAGTAAAATTTTCTCAAACGAACGACACCTCAGCGACATCTCACCTAGCCCATGTCCTGGCCATGTAGGACGCTGATTTGCGTGCAAAATTTCGCAACTGTACATCATGCCATTTAAAGACTGAAGATGGTGGCAACGTTAAAAGTCTTCTACTTAAAAAGTTACAATAACGTATTTTGGTACACAACCTTTTTGGTACACCTGTTTCTAGCCAAAATATAGAGACTGCCAAGTGTTACAACATGGAACAATGCGAGTATTATGCGACATACAGCTGATCGTGTGAAAAGCACGGCTCGGTCAGGTCAATGCCAGCGACAGTCAGAAATTGATTCTGAGCTTTGTTGATTGTCATTCCGAAAGCTGGACGGACTGGAAACTGAAGCCACTTAAACTCAAATTCGAGCTTCAGCTCAGCCTGTGGCCTCGATACACAACAGTGCAGCGTAGCACAGCATTGCAGAGTAGCCGCTAGGTATAATGATGCTCACAATGCGTCACCATGGTGACGACGTCTATATGACATCACAGCCAATAGCTGCGCACAGCTCTGCTGCGGCGTAAGAGGCGTAGCTGCAATATTTTAGAAAAAGTGAAATTTTCTCAAACAGACAACCCCTCAGCGATATTTAACCTAGCCTATAGCATGGCCATGTACAATTTGGGTCTGCATGCAAAATTTCACCTCCATACGTAGTGCCATTTGGGAGTCAACTCCGCTGGTAACTCTCAATTATTATATAGATGAATAACATTCATTACAGATGAACCAAAAATAAAACAGTCAACAGTAACAAAGTTCTAATTTATCAACAGCATAACAAATACAATTTGACTGAAATACACCTTTGTGATAAATAATCATATTCATTAAATCACAGAAATCTGCACATGGTTCAGAGATGCAGAAACTAACACGTACTGCATAAACTAAAAATGTAAGGTGAAATACCTCGGGGATGCACTGCAATGCTTGAGACCCAGCGGCAGTTTGTAAACAGCTTCTTGGTCAACTCTTGCTTCAGAAGATTGTATTTGCGAATGGCAATTTTCGTCTGTAAAATCGACACAGCAAATCAAAGGCAAAGTTCTATTTATTCAGACCTGCTTTCAAGTGCTTTGTCCTCCTATCTTTCATCACGGTATCTGCTATAACTGCCCGCAGTCTCACTCCAGTTATGTGTAGCAAATGAAATGCATACCAAGTCTGTTTATAAAATGCATGTCCCAGGTAAAACACACTCAGCCATAAAATAAGTACGTTTCAACATGGTCTAAAGTTTATTATGCCTTGTTACACTCGCATATTACTGTACACTCTAGTCCATGATTAAACACGCATAAATGTCGGCCCAAGCATCATCTTGTCTTGTCACCAGATAACCGAAATAACTGGCTGGTTGCATAAAAAGAGACAGCCAAAGAGGACTAGCAGTCAGCCAAAGAGCAGCACTGATTTGGGGGTTGGCAAGTTTCCACCAAGTGACATAAACCACAGTTTGAGGGGCAGAAACAAGCATTTGCTGGCAAAAACTCAACCCCGAATTCGCGTCATTAAGCTTATTGAAGTAACAGCACAGCACCGATAGCTTAAAAAATGTCTGCCCAGTGTCGGCATACTGTGCAGCCATCTGCTTGACCTTTGTTTGAGTTGAAAACTGGCACACCAATTACTCCTGCTCTGGGGAACGTTCACAGTAATTTTGGTATATTTCTTTTTGCAATAAAGAACCCATATGAAATAAACCAATGGACAGATGAGCAAGATGCATAGTGCAGATGATGACTACACAATGTAACTGCATGCCCACAACCATCAAAAACAGCAAAACTTCTAGCACTTGGCACACAGCATGCCAAGCTTGAAGATATTACAATTATAAGAACTGAAGCAGCTTACAGCAACAAAGAAATGTGGTGCCGTTGGATGAAACTGCACAGCCTGCACTTCACCTTTTAACCTGCTGAATGGTTGCTGTCAACAAAACCAAAAACATGCTACTAGGACTGTGGAAATTAATCACACGAGTAACCACAGATATGTTTTAACAATAACGAAATTTGAGTTATTACATTTTCAGCCAGTTACATCAATAATAAAGCATTATAAATAAAATATGACGATAAGTGGAAAAAAGGATAATATTCCTACAGAAAATGTAAATATTTTAGTATGCCTACAAGACCAGGTAAAATGGAAACTCACTGTGACTGGATGCAATCATGAATGCTTTTAAATGAATAACAAACCTCAACACTAAGCAGAAACATGCCTATTTTTACCACTATTGCCACCGTTAATTTCAGTTGAAATGAGTTATAAATTAACAGTTTATGTTGGTAAAAGTAACACTGAATAAATTTTAACTGATGTCACCGATTAAACGCAACACAACACCTACGTGCAAAAATGACACAACACACTAAGTCACACTGGCACGCATAACGGATCATCAGCACAACATTTAACGATGACAAAGTTCTTGCCTGGGACTGTCGTTTAGAAAGCCGGTGAATGATCACAGTGGTTGTGGCCGTGGCGCCATCTGTAACAACCGCCAGGTAATCACCCTGGCGATGCCAAACCACCTGCTTCACAGTCTGCATAGAACAACAGTACAGACAAACTAGTAGACATCAGACAGCAGAAGATGTTCACACTACCTACAGCTGGGTGTCAAATTAATGCATGAATTTAGCGCAATAACGCATTAATAAATAACGCGCATTTAAAAAATCTAGTCATACCACTCAATGAAGCAACTGTAAGTGAGTAAGTAACCAAACAAGTAAAAGCATAATTTACACAACACGTTAACTGTTAAATAAACTTGAATATATTCGGCCTGCTGGGAAAAAAACTTAAAATGTTTGAGCTGGCAGTTAAATGTAGGCAGAGAATACATGCTGCTTTTAACAGAATTTAGAACAGTGGTCCAAGTATATACACTGTATCTCAAAAAAACTTCACCCTTTTTATATGAGAAACAGCATACATACACGAACCCTATACTAAAACGACAACATGTCACTGAAAGCTTTACAAAAAGCAGCTTCGTGCAGCTGTCGACAAAACTCAACCTTAACATCACTATCAGCATCTCACGTTTGAAATAAATAATGCAAAAAATAAAAAACATTAAAAACCCATGCATGTTGAACATTTCGCTATTCAAGACCTCTAGCAGCATTCTCATATTATGAAAGCCTTAAAATCTCAGAAAAAAAGACTGACTGGCAGTTTCCCAATGCTATCAGTCATTGTTTTACAACTTGGCACAAATCAGCGGGGAAAGACAATACATAATTACATCACGTATCACTAGGGACCAACTTAATTCACAATTTCACGGCCGTGACATTTTCCGTGAAATTGACCTCCATCCGTGAAAAACGCTGATTTCCGTGAAATCCGTGATTTTTCGTAAATTTTAGCGCTTTTAGTTTAATTTTGACAATTCCAGAGTTTTATCAGCAGCTTTTGTGCGGATGTTGCCGTTTGCCACGTGTCGCACTTTAGCACTAAGTAAATGACATTGACTGTCTTGAGTCTTGACTTAGTGTAGTAAATATTCGTTGTTCTGAAATTTCTTCGTTTGCATTAGCACACCACCTTGAAATAACGTCTGTGTGCCCCGTGAATTTCCGAAACTCTTTCCGTGAATTTTCCGTGAAATTTGACACATTTTAAAAATTCTGCCGTGAAATCATGCATTTTTTCCCGTGAATTCGGTTGGTCCCTACGTATCACCTTCG
>Ga0056128_1006172_pt1 | contig 15137 bp, 7 predicted proteins | sample WorMetLIZISLAND2_FD_71113 | JGI IMG/M metagenome (GOLD analysis project Ga0056128, IMG submission 71113) | Marine gutless worms symbiont microbial communities from Max Planck institute for Marine Microbiology, Germany - Olavius geniculatus... ...
GACACATGAACATATTGGCTTATACTTGATGCGCTCAGGTGCATCAGGCCAATGGAGGTCTAAATGTGTCATGCCAGTAACCACACGAGCTGCCGTGATTAACACTCACTACTTATTAAGTTATGTATTTTCATCCATAATACAGTCTTTTTAAAAATTGTTTTTGACATTTCAGCAACCGCTGTTGCCTTCTTCAGAACGATTGTCCACCAGGTGTTGCTACGGCGGACAGTGTGCAATCATAGATGTGTGGAAGTTGATAGGACTCTTTGTCTCGTTTCATCAACTTGTCTTGTTCCTTCGTGATGTGTATCGTTTACCTGATCCATCGGTCCATCCTGTTGCTTTCTCTGTCGATCACCTTTTCTCTCAGCCACGTCATGGACTGGGACCATGCCAGGGTGATCGGCAGAGAAAACAACAGGATGGACCGATGGATGAGGGAAGCGATACACATCGTGAAGGAACAAAACAAGTCGATGAACTGAGATGAGGGGTCCTATCAACTTCCACACATATATGATCGCTTACTGTTCGCCGCAGTGACACTTGTTAGACAATTGTTTCAAAAGGCAGCAGCGGTTGCCAAAACACCAACAACAGTTTTAAAAAAAATTGTATTATTGATGAAAATACATAACTTAATAAGTTTTTGTTTCAGCCTTTGAGTCTATTCAAAGACAGCACTCACTACTGTTTGATGGTTATTGATTGCCTTTGGAACCTGTCACGACCTTGCGGTCGCAACAGTTTGAGCTTGACTATAATGGGACAAATCAACTAAGTAAAGCAACAAAACAACTAAGAGCTGCAAGTGAAACACAAATTTATAATTTAATGTAAAACCACATCACACATAATACATACATGCATACATGAGAGCACAGAAAAAACACAAAATCACAAACCCAACACGAAACTATCAAAATACACAAAATTAACTAATAGAACGCAAAATACCCACGATAACTCCGGATCGATCGTGACAGAGTCCCATCGAAAACGACATTGCGGTTGTCGACGACCTGGGACATCACAGTGGCATGCACCAGTGTCTTAACAGACTCTTTACTGGATGTGTCAAAGTTGACGAAGATGATAGAAGCAAGTCACGCTGACTTTGTTAGCATGCTTCTCAAGACTCAGAAAACAACTCACAGTACTCTAACGTGCAGACTTGGACGAATATTGTCTGCAGCAAGCTGTAGAGCTGGAAAACAGCCACCCTCCTCGAGACAGACAGTGCTTTGTACCAACCCACAGAAGTTGTTTTTGTCCATAGTTTCAGCTGACTGGTGGACATCCAGTAATGCAGTGCATGTCAGTGATGCTCTGGTGCACCAGATGCAGTCTAACAGTGTTTGAAGTCATATTATTGCAACTACAGCACAAATACAGCTGTGTGTCATCAGCAAACAATTTTACTGTTACTTGGTGCTTATTGGCTATGTCTTCTAGATTAGCAGTATATAAAAGGAACAACTTTGGCCCAAGCATTGATCCTTGTGTTGTCTAGCACAATGCTCACTGCTTTCATTCTGTTCAGTATGTGCATACTTTATTTCGTCGCTCTTGTGCCTGTGGTAAGTTTTCTTTTCTGTTATTTTGAAAAATCAGGACACGTCCATTGCCGGACTTCAGTACTATGTCATTGCATGTACTGTATCTACTATCTAGGAAGTGAGCGAGCCGTTCGAAGTTTGTCTGCATCTGCTACATCCAGCAGCATTATAGAGCCGACCCAGAACGTCAACAGAGCCACCATCACACCGGCGTTTGCGCTGGGTCGTGGGCGTACTCCACCGAGTATGTAACATGCTGTCCTGCTTTGTCATGTAATGGCATGTATTGTGATGTGCAGGCTGGTTTCTCTTTAGATTGGTCCTTTAACACTCATCTCATGACAATTTTCTGGGGTTGACGCTGGGCACAGATATCCTTACCGATCCTTGACTACACAGATGACGTTGCTGTCCTCACTGGAATGCTTGAGCTCTTGCTGTAGACGCTGAATTTTCTGAAGGATGAAGCCCATCCTCTGACTCTGAGAGTTAACTGGCAGAAGACCGAGATCCACCTTCCTGTCAAAAGTTCTTGTCTCTAGCAACCCAGTGGACATCATAGAGTCCTTTGTCCCAAAGTTAAAATTACCCAGCAAGCTGTTCGCAACTCTGGCTTCATACAATAAGACCGCCTGACATACAGCAGAGACTTGACTTACAGTAACTATTATCTTTTTCTAAATTTGAAAAATTGTCTCTCTGGTGTCCGCTATACAAGCAATGAATGACTCAAGTCTGTGGTAGAAGCCTGGCTGGAGGGACCGATATAAAGCGCCTTATGACGTCATAATTTACAATGACGTCATGTCTGCTTTAAGCTCACATGAGTTCTGGAGAAATGTGCATTTTATTGGTGTATAGATATTGAAAAGTTTTTCAGGCTAACATATTGACTTGCAAAACTTTTCGAACGCCGCTCGTAAGGTCGATGATTTTTGTCTCATCTGAGAGGATGTACGCGGTTTCTTATTAGTGATCAATAGCACCTTTGGCCTTATATCTTATCGTTTAGCTACAGTAGCGCATACCGACCTTCAAGGTCATCCAAAGTCGATGGTTTTTATCTCATTTGTAAGGGTGTATGCCACGTATTTTAGTGACTAATAGTAACATTCGCCCTGTCTCTCACCGTTTCTGAGATATGGCCATTTTTCCATTGAAAAACACCCATTTTTTCATCCCCTTTCATTCAGCTTCAAATTTGAAAATAATTCCTTGCGTGACCAAATTTTGTATGCAGAGAGCCTCGACACAGCGCTAATTAATCATGCAAAAGGTTTTCCCCTAAGGCCCGTTAGCCACAGTACATCCGTGAAAGACGGACCGACAGTCAGACGGACACACGACAACTCGTGCCACAGATGCCTGCAGCATTGCTGTAGCATGTCAAAAATGGGTACCCGGTAATAAAAATTGATTGTCATTAGCTTCAGATTGCTTATCAATGTGCATTATTTAATAAACTAATCGCTGAATTTTGTGTGCTTTGTAGGTGCCAGCGCTCTGCCAATGCCGGCATTTGTGCCCAACCAGTGAGGACACAAACATTCGTATTCATAACATAAATAACAATGCCGTAATTCTCGGTTTCTCTTGGTCCTGTTCTTGGTCTTGTTTCTGACAAAAAAGTTTCTAGAATTTAGACCGTTGATTGCAGATGTTGAAATTTTTATGGTATATATGAAAAGAAATAACAACTGTTTTATTCTCCTTTGAGGTACTGCGTACTGAGCAGTAAGGGTGTTTTCATACTTTTAACTTTCCTTTCTTTTTTATTGTACTTCAGGCTCATAGTGAAGGGGGTTTGATGGGTTCAATTGAGCCCTTTTCCGTCAGCCACAGCCAAAAAACGTTGCACAGAATTTGTCATAAACCTTACTACCAGATGCGATTTTCAAGCTCACAGTGCATAAAATGCTTTTCGACTGGGGCTTTGGTTTGACCCTGCTTGCAGCATTTTCCTAGACTTCCAATCTGGATTAAATGAACACTCCATTTGCAGCTAGTTTTACAGTTGAGCTCCTGTGGAAAAATCTGGCTATGGGCTTGGAGTTGATGATGCATTGAGTCATGTAATGTTGATTGTTGAGCCAGAAAAAGTCTGTTGTGATTGCAAAAAGAAATGACAGTCTTCTCCTTGGTTTTGAGTCTTGGTCTTTGTATGTGTCTTGTCTTGGTTAAAGTAGCCCAGAGTGTACACGGGATATAATCATTACTTAATAGCCAGGGTGCATGCAGATTTTGGGGCATGCTGTGTTGAGTGCGCGTATTCACAATAGTGTACCACTGTATCAGTTTAAACATGTTGAAACATGTTAGCCTCATATATCTGATTGGTTCTACAAATGGATAAGACTTGTTTCCTATTCACTCGATCAGTCAAACGTTGTTCTTGTATGCACCCTGAATATCGTACTTTGTTTGAACAAAAAAAGCTATGTTTGTGAACTGTGTCTCAGTTGAACATGCCGCTCTTTCATTTGTCAGCACTGAGAGAGACGTTTAGTGTCAGGTGCTAGTGCTAATTGTTTTGTGTACCACTGGTGATTCATGATTCAGTGACAGTTAGGGCTGTACTGAATAGCAGATTTTACTATTCGGCCGAATAAGAATAATTCACTTTATTATTCGGCCGAATATGAATAGAATATGAATAGTTGATGCAGGTTCAAACACAATGCACAATGCCCTGGATTTAACGCTCTCACACATACTGTGAAAAATCCAAGTCGGTCATCTGAAATTCTTAACTGTGTTCGTGTTAAACGAATGATACCAACAAAAGTTGCTGACACTAACAAAGCAATTAGAGCTGTCAAGGCGTTAATTTTTTTAACGCATTAACGCAGTACGTTAATTTTTTTAATGCATTAATTAACGCGTAAATTAACGCACCCAGTCCCGTTGAGATGGAGAGTAGGAGGTAAATTACCCCGGGCCCGAGACGTTTATGGGACCCGCCTGTGGAATATAGAAAGTTAGAAAATTTTTCTAACTTTCTATATTCTACGCAAGCTCTTAGCTCATATGACTGTCGCACTCTACGCATGTCGTGATAGTTATTGCGACTTACCGTGTACGCTGTCCGCTCAAATCGAACTTGACTCGATTCGGGCGGATCCGCCTAGCTGAGCGGACTGCGGACACGCGCGTATCCGTATTTAAACCTGCGGATACGCAGTGCTGTGCGGATATGCCGCGGATCCGCTCCGTGTCCGTCTTCGCCTACTACGCGCGTAGTACGCGCGGACTCCGCACGTAGTGTGAATGTCGCTTAATAGCTGGCGTTGCTGCTTGTGCTGTTAGTGCAATGACGTCATTGCTATTATGAATCGTCACCTGCGCAGAATGACGGAAACACGGACAGAACGACCAATCTCTTAATCTCCTCCAATGTTCATTACGTTCACCTTGGCTGAGATGATGACCGAAGTAATTTGGACGAGTATGCGTTAATTTTTTTAACGCACGTTAATTTTTTAATGCACGTTAATTTATTAACGCATTAACGCGTTAATTAACGCGTCAACTGTGACAGCTCTATAAACAATGCTATATAATAAACTGCTAAGGGAAAGCCTTGAAGCAGCATGTGAGGACGTTGTGCTACGGAGACTGCCAGCTGACAGCAGCTATCTTTGAGGCTATATGCAGGAGCACCAAGTGGCAATGGCATATGCTTATTATTCATATTCAGTCTATTTTTTTGCACTACTATTCGGCTGAATACGAATAAACTATTCGGCCTTCTATTCGGGCCGAATAGAATACGAATAGAATATTCGGTACAGCCCTAGTGACAGTGATTGTTCACCTAGTCACAGATTAAGAGTTGTAGATATTGGCCAACTGTTGCGGTGTTCATATGCTTGCAGCCATTTGTGTTATAGTGCATAATTCTCTGTTTTGTCTCTTTTAACACTTTGGCTGATTCGGAAGTCTCCCCTGCTTCCTGTCTTTAATTTGTTTCAATCGGTGTCAGTTCAACTCAGTTGCTTGTTCATTCTTTGCGTTGTTTCAAGTCATTTACGAGAGTTTACGATTCTCTGCTCAGCAGAGATGTCTACACCCTGTAAACCTTGGAGTTAATGCTCTATTATAAAAGTAAGGCGAAGGCTTTCTTAGCCTTTTGACGGGAAAGTGGTATAATTTGGGATCTAAATATCAAAACAGCTGTCAGAAAGGGTCAGGTATCTGCCTATCTGATTTGTTCATCACAGATGCTACACCACTGAAGTAGCTTTCAGTGTTCATTGATGCTTTGCGTGTATATAGGGGAGGCCCCAAAGAACTGACATGGAAAAGGGCCTAGAAAAATTTAAGTGGTTGCAGTTGCAGTTGCAGTCTCGCAAAAAAAGTAAAGATAGGGGTATTTTTATTTCATAACATTCCAGATAATATACCGGTACATAACAGCTCGTAAAAAAGCATAGTGATGCACTGATTGGTACCTATGATCAGTAAGGTAACAGTATTGCAGCATAAAAGACGAGATGCAAACACTTTCGCATCAGCAAAGCTTTGAAAGCAGACAAAAAATGCACCAATATGTTTAAGGGTTCGATACAAATTTTAATATTGGGGTTTTTAGGTAGAGATGGCAAATGGAAGGGCAGCAATTTCTTACCGTTCGTACTGGCGACTCAGGAGGATAGATGTCCCACAGTGACTGATCAGTTTCTTATGTCTCGAATGCCTGGTTCCGTCAGTTCTAGGTGCATTGTCATAATAATGTCCCGTGCTGAGTTTTTGCTGAACAGATGACACTTTGGCTGTGCCTGTATAATAATAATAATAATAATAATACTCAACTAATACTGGCGAGGCTAGAGAGACCAGTTATTTATTTCAGAGGATTTCTGTTTTGGTGCAGCGCTTCAATGCTGTTTTGTTGCACGGCAGTTTGCCGGCCGCTGACTGCACGTACTGACGATCGTACCCACCTTTGTATTTCGTAGTTAATTTTTTTAGGCTCCCTCGGGAACGGTGTACCGAGGGTTAAAAAAAAATAATAATAATAATAAGTGAACATTTATATAGCGCACTATCATTTCGAAGAAATCTCTAGTGCGCTGAAATCTCTAGTGTTTTGAGTTCTGCGACGACTGTCATGTTCTTGTTAATCGTTCAGCCATTGAACATACAAAGCTCATATGAATATGTCTTGTGTTGTCATTGTGGTTTAATTAGTGAGTGCTGATTTTACCACACGTGTTGTGGTCCGGTGACAACTTGACCTTTGCATCACAATTTCACTAGTAATGATTGCCACCACTTATTTGATGTTTCCATCGTTCGGACTGCATCTGGTAACATGCCAGTTTTTTCTGTTACCCTGTGCATTATCACAACGATGTAGTTTTGTGTGTGTGTGTTTGGCATATGATGATGGTAATGCTTAACAATTACCAGTTTTTGTTGCGTTGTGTCAGCTTTATGCTTAACCTAGTTATGTGACCTGTTACATGCATATTGTTTCGTGACATTTTCCCTCCAGTTTGACGTTATCTTCATTTCCTAGTGTCGTGATTGTTCCACAGTTGAAAAACCCAGCTTTTTGAGGGCAAAACTTGATGGCTTTTGAGGTATTTGTGGGTTCAAATGATTGCAAATGAGCACTGTTAGATGGTGTTCAAGAATTTGCAGATGTGTAGGTTTAAAGTTATGCGAACCTCATCGTTATAGAAATGTTATTGTTAGTGGAATGAGAAACTGAAATTGGATTCATTTTAGATTGGGTAATACTGATTGGGTTGGTGGTTTTAGCTAATAAAAGCCACTGGGTTTCTTGCCTGTCTGTGGGTGTCTGAATTGTTGAGACCATGATTGTCACACTTGAACTATGGTGGATGGCTGATGTTACGAATGGCGTTCAAAAATTTTTGCAAGTCGATATGTTAGACTGAAAAACTTTTCAAAATCTGTACACCAATAAAATGCATATTTCTTCCAAACTCATGTGAGCTTAAAGTGGATGTGACGTCATTGTTACTTGTGACGTCATAAGACGTTTTATACCGGTCCCTCCAGCCAGGCTTCTACCACAGACTTCCTGACAAGCCATCATAATTGATAGAAGCGTTCTCATTTATAGCCAGCGGCCACCACATATTTCGGCTACTAAATATTTATAATTACAAATGAGGACTTCATGGACGTAACTGTCAGAGCTCTCATGAAATCACATGTCCCAGGGACTCATATTGGAAAATCTGGCTGTAGGCTGGAAAAATGGCGTGCAACAGCTAGCTCATTTTTACGCTGTTTGCGCTAGCACTCCAAATTGTTTCTGTTTAATGCTCTATGATGTCATACGTTATAATGACGGCACACCCGTTTTAACCTCATACGTGTTCGGAAGAAATATACGTTTTATTGGTGTATAAGTTTTAAAGAGTTTTTTAGTTTAACATATCGACTTGCATAACTTTTTGAACGCCCCTCGTACACTATTCCACGTATACGCTTCTTAACAACCGAGATGCGTATTTACTGAAGGACTGATTATATCATAATTAGTCTCTGCAGTTGTTTGATATCTATTTTTAGTGATTTTCTAAAAACATGTTTTTGCGCCATGTGCGTGTGATCATAGAATATGTGACGTTCCTGTTTATTAGGAACCTTTCTGTATTATGTAAACTCTAATCAGGAAACCCTAACGCTGGCCCCTAATCTGTATGGCTATTTGATATTCATTTTTAATGGATATCTAAAACACGTTAGTGAGCCATATGTATGGCCGTACAATACCTGACGTTTCTGCTTATTAGCGGATTCCGTGTGATGTTTAATATGTTCTGATTTGGTGGCTTTCAACCTGTAAACTCTTGTGTTCGGTTTCATGGATATTTGCCGAATGGTTACCGGTGTCATCAAAATCATTTGCCATTCTTTGCTAGTTATACTGAATTTTTTAAAGTTATTTTTTTTCTTTCAACAGTCAGTAGTGATTTGTTGCATGCCAAAATGTGCTAATCATGCAGGGTCATATTTTCCAGGCTGGTAGTTCAAAAGTGTACCAACAAGCTTGTGTCACAACAGCATGTAGTATTAAACGCTTAGACTTAGTTCAGCAGCACAGTTACTAGTAAGTTGCGGCGTCCGGGTGTGGGCCCACTAACGCTTGGCCACCACACCCTTAGAACATCCGTGGTGCCGGCCACTTACTAGTGAGAGTGCCAGATAATTAAGTCTAAGAGTTGTTAACACGGAGGAACACAAAGCCACCCAGCGCACATGACCAAACTACATACCAGAATGGCACCAACCAAGCTATCACACATGGGTATCCATAAGATCCCATTAAACCCCAACTACTAAAATTCACGGCAGGAATGGCAATCGGCGCAAACTACCCCGGCTCACATGACTACATCGCCAGTCAGCTCACGTCATAAGTTCATAACACAATAACACAATATTTGTAATTCACATTCGACGGGTAAGTGATCTGATAAGTTACATGATACATCTAGTATGCTTAGTTTTTGCACCACATTAATTAGCTCATCTCTGATGAAGAAATGGTCTAATAAATATCTATCAAAAATCATAAAAAGGTGATATTATTCAACAGCCCGTTGACAGTTAGGCGATGTGATGGTGAGTGATATGTCACCTTTTTATGATTTTTGCTGTTTTCGATGTGTCAGTCATTGCATGTCGCCGTTAACAAGTGTATAAACTGATGTTTTGTACATTTATTAATAATTATTGGCCTAGGCAAAATTAATTGCCGCGGACCAGAACTTGCAAAAGCGCGTAGGGCTTACAGAGGGAACGGAATGAAATGAACTGCATCGGCATAGCCTATTGCAGTTCACTTTGGTATAGTTCTGTCGCTTTATACAATAGGCTTACACGTTTCATGTTAGTCCGGCATTATTATGCAGCAGACGTTGTGTTATATCGTCGTCGTTGTTGCAAGTGTCAGCATTAACCGTGCATCGATTAGCGTACGTAGGCATACATGTACGTCGCCAGCTATGCAATGCAATGCGCGGCGTGGGCCTACTGCGTCTAGATCGATCACGACCGTTACGACGTTTCTCAGTCCAGTGGCGGATCCGAGATTTAGATTTGGGGTAGGGAGGAAGGCAAGTCGAATGTTGAAAGCATAATAGGTATAGGAGACGTCAGAGGGTGGCCCCTCCACTTATGGCAGAGATCTGGAAATGGCCTAGAATTTTTTGATAAATACTTAGGCCTAAGCGGCGAAATGCGTATTCTAGTGCATGTTTGCGCCGTTCCGAGTGCTAAATTGCTTTGCACTGTAATGTGTCCATACCTCGAGTACGCCTGCCCAGTCTGGAATTTTAGCCTGTGAGTTCTGGTGTACTGTCGAGAGATCTTCCAATAGGGTCGATCCGGGACTCGCCATAATTGAGTTTGACACATTCTACATGGTACAGAACGCCCAACTCCGCCTATGTGCTGGTCGTACAGTCGTACCAAAGACAATAGAAGAACATCGGTCGCACGGACGTGATTGTCTGATGGCGGCCATAATCAGGGACGTCTACACCATATAAACGTTGGAGCAAATGTTCCATGAAAAAATAGGGGGAAGGTTTTTTTATGAAGTTAGGGGGAAATTAAGTATTATAATTCTGCATTTTTGATATGTTGCATGTTGTATCAGAAATGCAGAATTATAATACTCAACTCCCCCCCTAATTTGCCCACAAAACCTTCCCCCTTGGAGTGTTTTGCATGTATATGCTATATCATTAATGCAAAATTATAATATTTAATCCCCCCTAATTTCCCAAAAAGTCTTCCCTCGTAGAAAGTTTTTTTTGGGAAATTAGGGGAGAAGTGTACACGCAATACATCAAAAATGCAGAATTATAATATTTAACTTCCCTAATTCCCCCTAATCTTCCAAAAAATCTTCTCCTCTAGGAAGGTTTCTGGAAAATTAGAGGGAAGTGTACATGCAATATATCAGAAATGCAGAGTTATAATATTGAATTTTTTCCTGCATTTTCCAAAAAAAAATTCTCCCCCTAGGAAGGTTTTGCATGTTTATGCAATATGTCAGAAATACAGAATTATAGCCTTTAATCCCCCTAATTTTCCCAAAAAACTTTTACCCCTAGGAAGTGTTTGTGAAATTAGGGGGAAGTGTACATGCAATATACCAGAAATGCAAAATTATAATATTCAACTTTCTCCCCATTTTTCAAAAACTTTCCATCTAGGAAGGTTTTGCATGTGTGGAATATATCAGAAATGCAGACATATACATGTAGTATTTAACTCTCTCCTTAATTTCCCCAAAAAACTTTTCATCTAGAAAGTTTTTTTTGTTAATTAGGGGAGTTGAATATTATAATTATTATAATATTGCATTTCTGATATACTGCACGTATATGCAGTATATCAGAAATGCAGAATATGATAATATTCAACTTCCTGTAATCTCTCAAAAACCTCCCTCCTAGGAATTGTTTTGAACCAGGCTTTAACGGTTTTCTGGACTTAGTGGGAGGCCAGCATCATGATATTTTTTTGCAACCAGCTGCAAGTGATCAGAATATCAGAAGTGATATAAACAATTTACTTGTGACCAATTGCAGCTTGTTGCAAGAGTGTCTGAATGCTAAAAGAACAGCACTGTGTGTCAGACTGTCAGTAACACGCCAGTGTACGTAATGTTGATACATCAGTTATAGACTTGAATGATGACGTTAACGCAGTTGTTTACTGGTGTCATTTTGTGTGAACTAATCACTACTGATGTTATAACAATTCATTTGGCATACTACATTTCAGCTTGTAATACGCTGTTTTCATGATTTAGAACCTACAATATCTTGCAACCAGAAGTGCTCTGTGATGCTTAGAATGCACAAAATTCGTTTTTCGCCGGGGCTCCGCCCGGACCCACATGGGGGAGCTCACGACGCTCCCCCAAGCCCCCTAGACGGCTGGGAGGGGGATACCCCCTCCCATTCCGCACCCTCTCGACGCCTGCGGCGCCTCGTTTTCGGCGCCTACGGCGAATCACTTTGAGTTAAGGGGAACTTGCTCCAAGGACTTAGGGAGATAGACGTCCTGGCCATAATAGTTCTCTTAGTAGGCCCGCCTATTCTGTACTCCGTAGCCGATCCGCCGCCAACGCCGTTTGTTTCCGGCCATGCCATTGCCGGCAAGCATAGTTTCTGTACTCTGGTGCCACCTAATTGCTGTCCGGCGTAATTCCTACTGCACTGATTGTTGAACAATCACTACTCACAGGTAGGAAAGATGCCGATTTAATTTAACGTAGGCCGTGGGTGACGATTCCTTAAAATCAAACTAAAGACAATCTTCTTGGCTTAGGCCATGTGATGGCGTATATCGTAGGGGACGGACAGAGTGACAGACAGGCAGATAGACAACATACTCTGTCACAAGTTCACAACTCGCGCGGGTAAAAAGGGTTACCGGGTATGTGAACTTTAAGAACAGCTTTAAACGCATTATTGTAACAAGACAATCCTCGGTAAGCGAAACTGAAAAGCTATGTAGGCCTATTGTGTTAGTACACTGACAGTGAAACGCTGCTTTTACTTCTAGGCTAACAAATGTGCCATAAATTGACAAAAATAATAGAAAGCTGGACGTATTATTTCGAACACGCTTGAGTTGTTAACAACAGCAACAAAAGTTGCTATATAATTAAACACAGCCTTAGCTAGTCTGGTCCGTGATTATATAATGCCCCCTTACCCTAAATTTTAGAAAATTTTCTTCCAAAATACAAAATTTGTGATTGAGTGGCTGATAATCCCTCATTTTGGGACAATTTAAGATCAAAATTAAAATTCTGACTCAGAATTTTAATTTTGATCTTAATTTCTGAGCACCCGCACCGGCATAATCTTTTCTGTCGTGTCGAAAATTGGCAGCTGTCTAGTCAAGAAATTGCAACTTCCTGCCGCTATTTTCTTAACCCGTACGCCGATGTTTCCAAGTATGTTATCAGAACGTAAGCGTAATTATTGTCAATCGTTCACAGAGAAAGACAGTATGGTGCCGACATTAGAGACGTCCAGAGACTGGAGCCGGCACAGCAGTTGTATCGGTGTCGCGTGGACAGTCGTGACGTCATTGATGACTGTACTGACAGGGGTGACGTCACAACCGACAAGCCAATCAGGTTTGCTGGTCATCGTCATATTTTGTCGCAGTTAACTTTCACGCTGACGAGTGTCAACTAAACATTGAATTTAAAAAAACAAGATATACTGTTCAAACGAACACGGAGTCTGTCCAATGCATCTCGATAGCTAACAGTTAAGTCCGTATAAATTATATAAGTAAGCTGTGTTGGCCAGTGGTAAAAATTAACAAAAAATTTGTCTAATGCTCACGAGACGCGCGAAAGCCCATATAGCAGTTCCGGTTCAGTAGTTTAACTGAAATTTAGAATGTTCACACTACGTTAATATACAAATACCAAATTCTCTATCTGGATCACATAACGATAGTTCCGTGGCACCACCTTGTGAATGATATAGACTTGTGTCGCAGCCCGAAATCGCCAAAAAATCTATAAAACCCCCTATTTTGGCGTTCAAGGTCATTCAAGGTCATTGAATTCGGCGCCAATCGAGAGCCAGTGTACGACTTCCTATTAGTGGCCTAATAGTAACCTAAGCCCTATCTCGCACCGTTACTTAGATACAGCGACTTATTGGCCAAAAATCGCAAATTTTCCCCCAGCCCCTTCTTATTTAGCGCCCTTGTTCGGGGTGACCCCCTTCGAATTTATGGAAAAGCTTTACGGTTCCTGAAACTATAGTGTCTTCCAGGCAGCCTACGGTAAAGATTTGGTGATTTCAGCTTGCACGGCTTTTGACTGATCCACCCGTGTGACAGACGGACGGACGGACAGAATTGCGATGGCTAAGACGCGCTGAAAGCAGTAGCTGCTTTCGCGCGTAAAAAAGTCCCAAGTGCTGCCTCGAAAATAATGGGGTCACGACCTTGACCTTTTGGGTCACGTGACGTCATCGGTCACGTGACCATTCGACTCGCGGTGGTCGACTTTTTATGGGTGGTCCATTGTGACCATGCGTCTATCTGGCACCGTTACGAAGATATGGCGCCTCAAAGAGAGAGAGAAGAGAGAGAGAGCGTTTATTTGTCTCAGATACATTCACACAGTTACAATAAACAAAGGAAAAATTCGTGAGACAGGTAGTCAGAAAAGGCAATGCCCATCAAGTCTCACTACCACTAGTGTAGTAATCTGCAACGATCGTACTAGGTCATCAAAAAGTAAGACGTTCGATTTTTGTTGCAGAAAACACATCTCGTTCATCACAAAGTCTTTTCTGTCATCCGACATCTTTTATACACTAAGACGCATTAGAACAGTCATAAAAGAGCAAATTTTCGCCGTTCATGGTATACCATGTACCATGCTATACCACGTACCAGTATTTTCTACCATTGCACAGTGACCACAGAGAAAAGTACCATGGTATTTTGGGGCGGTACCGCCCCAAAATACCATGGTACTTGTATGTGGTACGTGGTATGGTATACCATGGTATTTTACTATTTTTTGAGCAGGGCATCACCGTAAGTTTGTTTACATAGAATAGCGACCTTGACCTTCTTAAGTCACGTGACGTCATCGGTCACGTGACCATTCGACTCGCGGTGGTCGACTTCCTATGGGTGGTCCATTGTGACCATGCGTCTATCTGGCACCGTTATGGAGATATGAAGCCTCAAATATTGGACTCAAGGACGTGGACACGAAAAGAAAGAAGGAAGAAAGGAAAGAGAAAGAGGAAGGGGGAAGTGAGGGGAAAGGGAAAATGGAAGGGAAAAGGAAGGGAAAGGGAAAGGAGAAGGGAAAGGGACAGGGAAAGAGATATGGCGCCTCAAAGATAATGGAGTCACACTTGACCTTTTAATGTCACGTGACGTCATCGGTCACGTTATCATTCGACTCCCGGGGGTCGACTTTCTGTGGGTGGTCTACAATGACCATGCATCTATCTTGCACCGTTATGGAGATATGGCGCCTCAAATATTGGACGCACGGACGTGGACACGGAAAGAAAGATGGAAGAAGGGAAAGAGAAAGAGGGTGGGGAAGGAAAGTGAGGGGAAAGGGAAAGTGGAAGGGAAATGGAAAGGGGAAAGGAAAGGGAAAAAGGAAAGGGGGATGTTAAGGGAAATGCGAAGGGGAAGGAAAACGGGAAGGGGAAAAGAAAGGGAAATGGGAAGGGAAGGAGGAAGGGAAGGTAAAGGGAAGAGGAAGCGGAAAGGATAAAGGAAAGGGAAAGGGAAAAGGGGAAGAGGAAGGGCAACGGAAAATGGAAGGCGAAGGAAGAGGGGATAGAGAAGGGGAAGGGAAAGGGGAAGGGAAAGGGAAGATAGCTTAAGAAAAGTTGGACGCACGGACACTAGGTGATTTTTACGCGCGAAAGCAGCTATGCTTTCAGCGCGTCTTAGCCATCGCAATTCTGTCCGTCCGTCTGTCTGTCACACGGGTGGATCAGGCAAAAACGGTCCAAGCTAGGATCTCCAAATTTTCACCATCGGCTGCCTGGAAGACTCTAGTTT
>Ga0056128_1006175_pt1 | contig 15134 bp, 11 predicted proteins | sample WorMetLIZISLAND2_FD_71113 | JGI IMG/M metagenome (GOLD analysis project Ga0056128, IMG submission 71113) | Marine gutless worms symbiont microbial communities from Max Planck institute for Marine Microbiology, Germany - Olavius geniculatus... ...
TGCGTGAAGAAAAATCATGAACGATGTCCCGGTGCAAAACTAGGTGCTAATTAAAATAGAGAAGTGTCTCTGGCTCCTCACGGAAGGGTCGCGACTCCCTTTCACCAAAATCGGTGGAGTACTTAAATAGGTGTCTGTCTGCGGACAGTAAACCATCTCGGTGTATAACCAACTACCAAGGTCAACTCAGCCTTCCATCCCTTCAGGATAAATTAAGTACCGGTCTGTCTGGCTGGGGTCAAGTCGGAGCGCGTTGTCGGGTGGCAGGTAACACTGTGTGATGCCATACGGCAGGTAACGCGCCATAGCTATGCGAAGGATTTCCCATAAAAAGCTATACACAATTTTTGTTTACCTTCAGCCTTTATTTATTTACTACCTTACCCAGAAATGTGCCGGCAAACCGGTGTTGCGGTATTTCTGTCGGTATTCTAATCTAATTGACAACGTTTCCCACAACGTGCATCACTACTTCCACACGTCGCACTCGTTTCGTCAGTAAGTAATGAGTTTGCAGCTCAACGCGTTGCCATCGCGTTTCTTCTTCACGAGGCCACGCATATATACATACTAACAATATAGAGGATGGGCCGGAAAAAAACGTTGGCCACTAAGTTTTTGACATCACCTCGACCGATTTCTGAAATAGGCCTACTAACACGCGCATATAGTCAGCGATAAATTAGCAATAAAGTGATTACTAACTGGTAACCTGACCACACCAAAACGCGTCGTTGTGGCTTACTACCTTGTGAAATACTGATTTCTATGTAAGCTTGAAGTTTTATCATCAGGACAGAACCTTATGAATTACAAGCAGCATTTAGGGTACTGTACTGCGTTTACATAATTCTGTATTGCCTACCTATTATGATGCAATTTATGGTGCGTTGTGTTTGGGCTTAGGCCCCTAATACTGATCTATTTCCATGCTATGTTTGTGAGATTGTCACTTGTCAAATAAAGACAACCTGCATTTACTTACTTAACATTTGTAAAATTCTTTAGTACTAATACTAATAGCATCAGAGCAGGTTATAATATTCATAATATCTCGACATCATATGTATCGCTTTCACCGCGCGGTCTTCCATCTTCAAGCCGTGCGCGATTCTGATAATTAATTTTTCGCCAGACTTGTCCAGGACATTTTGGCGGGACTAAAATATAATATTTCCAGACGCGCGGTTGGACGGCAAAATGATAAGAAAACACTGATACGTTTTGCGCACGACGCTTTTACAACACTCTTATTTGACGGACGTGTGTGATCGCGCGTAGAGACTTGAGAAAAACTGCAGTCTGTAGCGACAGTTTGTGAATGTTTAATAAGCCGTCATCGCAACGAAACAACTTGCTCGTGTAACATGCGCCAGTTTGAGTGTCATCTCGGCGGAGCCTAAAAACCTGTTCACAGCGACATAACAAAACTGAACCGTAGGTCTACTGAACTGAGACATTACGTCATATCAGTTCAGTTCAGTCCCATTCGATCGGTCTGTACGCGCCTTAACATGCCGTGCGTCAGTTTGAGTGTCAGCTTGGCCGGTTCTAAGATTAGTCCTGTGACCGGCTGCCCGCTCTGCAAGTCTACAGAGTGACGCGTGAAACGAGTTTCATCAAAGATTCAGCGAGTCTATCAAGCTGTCGACAAGCCGTCACATGCATACATGTCACTGTGCCACACTAGTCTTCCTGTCCCCTTGCGTCGTTGAGTGCTATACACCGTGGGCTATAAAAAAACCTGACACTTACTTTTGTTCATATCTTCGCCAATTATTGACCAATTTTCAAAATTCTTTTACTGTCGCACTCTGCGGACAATTTGCATTAATGCGATTATTATACCTCCCACCATACTATAAATGCGTCTTTACACTACCTTGTGAAATATAAATGTAAGAAAAAACTATCGATAAAAACAAAATGAAAAAAAAACTTCAAACCAACATTGCGGGGAATGATCCATATGACACTAAACTGCGTCAGACCCACATAGTCTAGGTGTCATACATGCAATGTTGGTCTAAAGTGTTTTTCTGTCAATTTTACTAAAATATTTGTTTGTTATTTAATTTACTGTTATATATGCACATTTTATTTATATTTCACCAGGTAATGTAAAGACGCATTGTGGGAGGTAGGCCTATAATAATCGCATTATTGCTCTTGAATTCCCCCAAAATTAGAATTTTTTAGCCACAAATTTTGCGTTGCATTTTAGAAGAAAATTATCCCACACGCTAACTTTAAACGTGGAGCAATTACCCCTTGCCCCGTGCCAGGACGCCACTGCACACATTTTGTTAGGCTTGGCCTACGCCATTAGACAGACTCTAAAGACATAAGCAAACGTAAAACGTCTATCATCATAATCAAGCGTTGGACGCAGGCTAGCGCAGGTACAACTCGGTATAAATAGCAAACTGGTGCCATCAGCGAACCGTGTACCGGGTGTTCCGTTGTTCTGTGTGGCACTGCAGGCCTACGGAAAGACTAATGCGACGATTTATCGCACCGCAAAATAAACGTATTAGCCATCAATAGCAGACGACGGTCTATTACGACACTGACGAACACGGGACACCAATGGAGGAGAGGGTGACGGACGCCAGAAATCATAAGCGCTGAAACGGTTAGTAATAAGTTACAAATTATTTTTTTCACCAAATCACGACCTCTATTTGGTAACTCGTTGGTGTTTTGGCAATCGCTGTTGTCTTTTTTGGAATGGTTTCCGAAATCTTCCGGAAGAAAGCAACAGCACTTTACAAAACGTTAACGATTTAACTAAAAGGCCTAAAAGCAGAGTTTATGTATGTAATTCAACAAATTTCGGTGGCATGAGCCAGACTGCACCGAAACGTCAGTGTAGCAAATCTCAAACTGCCTCCTCCCAATAATCCGGTCACAGGCCCTCTACATGCCCACAGCTGAGAGCTTTATTGGTTCTGCTGGATTTGCCGTTGTTATTGACAACGTAGGCTTACCGCTATTGCATCAATCATGCATGCCATAAACGAGCTTTCAGCTGAATGCTATAAATAAAATATGCTGACAAAATGAAACGCGTATATAGGCCTACAATGCTGCTCCTTGGCAAAGGCAAAATTTTTAGTCTCAGTTCACGCCCTGTTTCTTAACGGTTACGGATGCTTCAGAATGCGTAAAAAATCGGCATTGTAGCAAAAATCTACCTTGTAGTCGCATCATCAGAGCAAACCTTAACTCGATTTGGCGCTGTTCTGTAAAAAATATGGGGCCCTCCAATAAATTTTCCATCCAAAACAAGTAACGTCATAAAGTTCAGAGTTCGCAGTATGGCGTAATAGCCCCCAAGCTCGGGAATGTCATTCTAAAAACTGTAGGTAAATTCCAGTATTTGCTATATCGCTTCTTACACAAGACGAACTCGTGGCCAGAAACGCTTCGACAATCTCGGAAATAGCAGCTGATTGGCATGAGCTAATGATACCGCAGCGCACTATGCGGCCATCTATTGCCCGCTTTAACGAACAGTAACGTTGGACCCGCTGTTTGCAACTAGCAGACATACCACCGCCCCAATCAACCACACTAAACCTTCACTCCGCAGCCTGTAAGCTACTACTCATTTCCCATTCCATGGGGGTTAAAAGGCTGAGTTGGCCTGAGCACACAGTAGATTAGCAACTTATTCAAGGTTGCTTGCAAATAACCGGCAGTCAGAATCGAACCGCAACGCGAAAGTTACGAGTCGACATCAACCACTATACCATTTGCATTGCACCTACACAGGCACAGTGCGAACAACTTGCCCAGAGTTGTTACTTGGTAGTGCACCGTCTGGGCATTGAACCGTGGACCTTTCGGTCTTCTATCCAACGCCCTAACCGCTGAGCTACCAATCCACCAAAGAACTTTTAAATGTCGCAACACACCATAAAAGGGCCCCGCATGCCGGAAAAAATCGAGCTGCTGTCTGGCATTTACTAAGTTGTGCCCCTTTTGTGGGACCTTCGTTCAGAGGAACATGCTGAACATGCGCTTTTTTGGCAATGTCTACAAATTCTTCTACACGTTTTCGTCAGAATTCGTTCGAAACTTATTGATTTAACCAGACGTCAAGTAAACAAGCAAAACCTATCACATATCCTTTTTCTTCGGCGGATGTAATTATTATATTCTCGCTAATAGGCCTATCGCCAGTATGCCGAGGAAAACTTCACATAGGCCTATAAGTTTAACGCTAGTGAACTGTCACTGTCTTACGTATTTATAAATGAACTATGAACAACAGTTACTGAACTAATGTCCGCCGCCGGAAATACTGTTTTGTGCAATCCCCACTGTATTGTCATATTTTGAACGAACGAATGCAGCCGAAGACAAATACTTTTGTCCATATATATACGTCAGTAAAAAACACACAGTCACACACAGTGACATTGAAGTGTTCGTTCATTATGTGGCCAAAAGGTGGCGCGGCTTGTATAGGCGCAGAACGCTGGAGGGAAGAAGAAGGCGAAGTTTATCGATCTGCCGTGGAATCAACAGTGAGTGGAAAGCATTAGCTTAACCTGGATTCCTTCCCGGTTTAGACTGCAGACGGGAGGCTGGACGTGTACACATGGGTCTTTAAGGCTCACGGGACTGATGAAAATCACAATAACACAATAGTGAGTAACTGAGTGAGAGAGTACGGCACGTCAGCACACAAGATACAATGTCGTATCACAACAGTGAAGTTGACAGTAACACCGGCGTTACATAGGGCTACAGATAAAGCTAAACTGTGTAAAGCCAATGCTATCTTGCTATCAATCTACAACGCAGTGACTATTTGACCGGCAGCCGGTCAAATAGCCTTCAGACTATCCGACCGGTCAAAATAAAAAAAAATCGCAGTCGCCCCTAGCGAACGACATTAAATACAGTATACGCGCTACTGGCTAGAATTTGCGTGAATGTTAGGCCTACATGGTGTAGGTCTACACTCTACGGCTAAGGGCTTAGAATTAGGTTAAGGTTAGGGTTAGTGTTAGGGTTAGGGTTAGGGTTAGAGTTAGAGTTAGGGTTTGGGTTGGGGTTAGCGTTTTCAAAATATTTATGTGACAATAATGAACACAAAAAAATTAGCATAAAATATCGGTGGTAACGCAAGGAAGTAAAGATGAACTTGCCGACTGCACCGTAATAGTCAGGCTGCTTGCTAGGCTTGACGTGCTAGTTGGCCGACTGGCGGACCCGTGATACCGTACTTGCTGCGATTGAGGTCGTCAGTTGCTCGGCTGTCGCCGACCCTTGACACTGTCTTAAGCGGTACATGAGTATCATTGGGTGCTTGTACGTACTGGCTAAGGCTGTTCAAGGCCGTGACCGGTCAAATATCCGCCTCACAGGGCCGGATATTGGACCGGTTATGACCGGGCGCGTTTGACCGATGACAAAATTTGACCGGTCATATAGCCTACAGGATATTTGACCGGCCGCCGGTCAAATGTCCTGTGCCAATCTACAAACTTAAGTTAGCAAAAGCTATGTTGTGATTGCTGCTGCCCTGTGGGAAATCTATGAAATCAATCTTTATCACATCCGCTTGCTTGTTTTTAATTTCGTCTGTCAGAGAGTTCTGCAAAAAGCTATGAACAAATTTTTGAAATTGCCACACAACTTGGCCAAATCATAATCAGTGATATTGTCATCCAAACTTCAACTGAAATGAAACAGAAAAAAGCTTTAAAGCGACACAATCGCACAGTAGATAAAAGTGACGTTAAAACGTACGTGGAAGAGTCGATGAAGTAGATGATGAGAGAAGCGATACTCAGCAGGAAGACCAGAACAACCTGTAGTGCAATACACAAAACAACTCACGCTACTGAACTACGTAGGCAAGTAAGTACAAAAAGCCCAGCTGTCGCTAGAGTGGGCTGACGGGACCGCCTATATCCGAAGGCCAGCGTCCGACTTCCGGTCGCCGAAAGAAAGTGATTTCCCAGAGTGACTGCGGTCTCATACCTGCTATCGTGACGCTGCCATATCGAACGCTATAATCAACGTTAGGATACGATATATGTTTATTTGGCGCACATGGGTGATGGCTGCATGCCGCAACTTTGCATTCAAAATGGCGGTCAAACCGCTGCAAATAGTGACATGGTTACTATTGACAGCGTATAGGATCTCGTCATCGTCCTATCCAAAGGTACCATCGCCGACCTTCTACAACGTACCGTTTAGCTCCAATATCGCATGATTTGCATAGTAGAGTGCGTAATAGTTTTCAAAAGTCATCCAAGGACAATGATTTTTATGTCACTTGATAGGGCTTATGCGACTTTCTATTAATGATCAATAGCAACGTTGGTCCCATATCTCTCACCGTTTCTAAGACACGACGACATCCTGTTAAAAACGTACATTTTTCTTATAACCCACCTTTGTTGAAATTAAAATTTGGAAATGTTCCCCTTGCACTAAATCGCTGAGATTTTGCGCGCTAAGAGCCATGACAAAAACAATTAATTATGTAATAAGTTGTCCAGCAAAACCTACCGTTTAGTCACAATAGATGCGTTACTGACGATGACAAAGGACAGACGACGACATGCGACAGAAAGACAACACACAGTGCCAAAGACTCGACTTAGGCCTAACCGTCGGCTAAAAACTGGCGCATTTTGTTGACAAAAGCTCCATCCAATCCGCCGGACACACAAATCATGCACGACTGTCAAGCAGGATTGCCTTGTTTTTCTGATTTTTCTGTGTAAATCATGCATGCCTTACTTTCTGTCGCAAATGATTAATTGATTGATGGTGCATTAACGCCAAGGTTCACGCAGTGCAGAATGATGACGTCACGTCACGGCGCTCCCAGTACAAAGACGCTTGAACTCTGACGCATTTCCTTGGGGAGCCCATCACGATGTCCCTAGGGTGATGACCAGTAAGACGGACCCCGGCCGAGTCTCCTGGACATAATCCGCCCCGGATAAAGTCCCCCGCCGACGGATAAAATTCTCCCTCCCCGAAAATATTATCACGACATTAATGGGAACAATAATCTTGTGTGGGAGAAGATTGTTTGCAAAAAGCAGTGGCGGTGAAAACTATTTTAACCTAGCCGACGCACGTCCAGGGCCAAGGGCCAGAGAATCGAAATGCTGAAGGCGACGAGAGGTATGGCTGGGTGCATAAAGGGGTGTTCACATCTCTGCTCGAAAAGGGAACTAGAAACAGAACGGTTTTGCCAAAATATATCATCACCATGTTGATGGCTGTAAGTGGTAGGCCTAAGCGAGGACAAACGTCAACCTGATCGATTCATCATATCCTCATCGTCATCGTTCAAGGTTATCGACGTTCGTACATCCAGAAAGCTCGTCAGCAGTGTTCGTTATGATAGTAGCAAGTCTGTGTCTATCTGCAAACGTTTTCACGCTAGACGAGTCAATAGCGGTAAAATAACCACTTTCTAGAAAAACATCCCTCTTTAACATCATCATCAGGAAGCGGTTTGATTTTTTTCCATTGCGAAATGGGCATGTTTTGATGCATTCGGTGGCGCTGAATGTAACACTATGGTCAAAACAAAGCGCTGCAAAAATCACACGTTAAGATGCATCGGGTTCAGTTCTGGGGCGCGGCCGACTAACTATCCAAATCCAGATTCAGATCCAGGGAAAGACAGCGGATATGACAGCGAGAAGCAAACAAACTGTTGTCATTTTATCTCTTTTTTCGCCAGTTAATGCTGACCAACTAATAGTCAAGTTCGCCCGTCAGTAATGTGCCTAAAAGACCAGTAGAGACTACACAGTGAAGGCTATTTTGCGTAAAAAAATAAAAAAGCAAAATGGCTAGTTTTAGAAAGCAGGGGCTTGGCCTCCCTGTCCCCGGTTCCCCTGCCACTGCCTAAAAAGATTTAAAAGTTTTGTTATGAGGAATTTTTCCAGAGAGGACTCTGTCCAGCGGGGGTACTCGTTTCCCGGCGGCACGACCATGTCCGTCTCTGCATGTCTTTTCGTATGCTGCAGAGCCTACTGTTGGCTGTTGACATTTTCGACAACAAACACTGCTACGTGACGTCACGATGCCGTAATGACGTCGTGTTTGCGTCATCATTATCGGCATCGTTTCTCCAATTATTACGTGGCGGCCGTATAGCCGTCTTACGGCCACGGGTCTTGCGAAATTGTTTTCCAGGGCTGCAGAAACGATGTGTCTATTTTTACCTCAATAGGTCAAGATATAGCCGGAAAAAATGACGCATAACTCGCGTAAATGTTTACTTGCGGCTGGCGGATCGCGTGCCGGCGACTTTGCCCACTGCACACTAAACGCAGTGGGGAGATGCGTTTTGTGTGTAAGCGTAACTAGACGGACAGCCGCATAAATGTCGGCACAAGGCACGGCATCATTGCTCGTCATCAGTGTAACGATAGGGTATCGTACTTAAGATCGAAAGGTCTTGGGTTCGATTCCCGGTTGGAACACTATCAAGTGGTTACTATACTTGGATGGGTGACTGTCTGCGGACAGGTAAACTATCTTGGTATAGGCCTATTGCCAACACAAAGGTCAACTCAGCCTTCAATCCCTCCCGTGTAGGTAAACCGAGTACCGGCCTGTCTGGTTGAGATTAAGGCGGGACGCGTTCACCTGTGTCGGTTGGCAGCTAACACTGTGTGATCCCACATGGCAGGTGACGCTCCGTAGCTCTGTGAAAGATTTCCTATTAAGAGCTACACACCACCTTTAACTTTTACCTTTTTACAGCATAATTCTGCCTAAATGGGAAGATTGTGGTGGTGGTGGTTAGTGCCACATCAACGTAATGCGCACTTGCTGTGTCAGAAAATAGAACTGCAGAAAATAGGCCTAAGTTAAGCGCGGGCGGCTGTCGCACAAGATTAGGCGAAATGGAATGGGCATAATTGTCAAAATGTCAAATTTATTTAGGCCTAGATTTCTTAATTGGCCCTATTTATTACCATCTACACTGGTGAGGCAAACAAACCCAAAAAATTTTCAACATAACTTGAAGAAAAATGATCCAATTGCAATAAGTTTTCGTTAAAAAATTCCCGATATAACTGGCCATCAAATAATTGTTTAGTTTCCCACCTCACCCGTTGTCTGTTTCTGCACTAACTGGGAAAATAAAACGAACAAAATATTGCATTTTTGACCACTTTAGTATTATTGTTTAATCAAAACACCATACAAAACACACATTTTGTCCATATTTTTATCGTTTTAGCTGATAGTTTATCTAATTGTCCATCTTTTAACTGCCTACAAAAATGTTTGAAATGTTGGCCCACGAACATGGGCTCGGCTAGGAGACACTTTCTTCATTCGTTGATAGCAGCGTTGATAACGTTCTGCTCCAGACCAATCCAGACTTCACCAATTGCTTCTTGAATTTATCAATATTCCTGAATGTTAGGCCTATTTAATAGACTTGCTGCTGCACAACAGTCAAACCTTGTAATTGATCGGCTGATGAAATTTAGAAAAGTTTTTTTGTTGATTTTAATGCATATTTTGTCTGTTCTGTTTTTTCTATGTACACTGTAGTGCAGAAGCAGACGTTAAGTGAGGTGGGAAACTGAACGACCATTTAATGGGCAAATTGTGTCAGAAATATGTGTACCAAAAAATTATTAAAATTGGATAACCTTTCTTCGTGATATGGTTAAAAAAATGGTGTGTTTTATGCCTTTCAGCGTATTCAAATGAACAAAATAAACTGGCTCATCAGGCCAGCTCGTCGAGCGTTCGAGGAGTTGGCTTGACAAGCGCGCTTGACGAGCCAGCAACACGAATACTTGCAATATCAAGCCTATTTTAAAAACTCAAGCATTCGTCAAGCTGACTTGTTAAGCTGGCTTGATGAGCGTTTACACGATCAAGCTGATTCGTCGAGCCAGCTTCATCGTGTGAACGGGGTATTAGAATAGTCCGAGACGACACCTCTTATGTGTAGCCTAGCTATCACGCTCAGTTGGCGTTATTTTTAGCGCGTTTTGTGGTTTAGTCAATAAAACAGCGAAAACGTTTGTTGCAAAAGACAGCCAGGCAGCGGGGAAACACAGGCAGAGAGACAGTGCGACATACAAACAGATAAGCACAGAAAGAGGGGGAGAGGCTGACAAGGAGACTTGGAAATACGGAGAGAAAGACAATCAGAGAAGTCATCGTCTGTACACCGAAGCAATCTAGTCGTTCGCCCAGCTACATGCCCACATAGTCCTCGTGAAATAACTGCGACGGGACGAAAACGGGGGAGGAGGAAGTGATGGGACAGAGAAGTGGGGGAAGGAAAAGGAAAAGGAAAAGAAGAGAGGGGGAGGGGTGGAAGTCTTGAGGAACAATCAATGGTCTGGTGGGGATGCTGAAGGAAACGACGAGCGGCTATCTGTATCTACGGCTCGGCCTCCGCATCTCGGCCGGTTAGCTCGCCAGGACGCAGTGATACTTTCGTTCAAGCGAGGTTTCCATCCATTCGTTGTGTCAACCGTACGGCGCAACGCAACGAAATAGCATCGCGACGAACGGAGCCGACGCAACGGCCGAAAGTTATGCAAGTATCTTTGTTTCCGTCCTCTGTTCGTTCGTTCGTTTCCGTGTTACTGAATAACGAATGAGTTGAATAATCTAGGCCGCTCACAGTTCACACACTGAAACTGATTTGTTTTTTTTCGCGAGACGAAATTATCACGGACGGCCGGCAGCGGCGAAGCCGGGCTGTAGTACGGGTATGAGATCGATGCCGGCAAATGATGCTCTGCTGACCACCGCCGCACAGACAGGAAACCACGGACAACCTCCCCTCACCCCGGACAAATACTCCCTCCTTAGGTCTCTTCTAGGACATTATCCTCACCCCGCTATGGGAGGTTAGCCTATCGTTGCCAGTAATGACGACGCATACCGCTATTCCCGGTTCCGTGTGTAGAAAAGTTAGAAAATTTGTTGTAACTATACGGCAAAGCGTTATAACCCGTTTACACGGTCCAGCAAACGTCCAGCAAACTTCCAGCAAATGTATTCAAAATATACGTGCTAACTGCTCGACGTTTGCTAAACGTCTGCTGGACGTTTGCTGGATCGTGTAAACACCCTATTATGCGCAAGTTGTTTATCACGAGCGGTGACGCGTGGGTTGAGAAACTAGGAAGGGATGGAGAGGAAAAAAGTTGCAATTTTTGACGCACGGCTCCAAATTTTAAACGGAGAAAATATGGCGTTCAGAAATGTTAATTTTGCCCCAAAGGATGCATTTTCAGCCCCAAATTGTGTATTTTTTAAAGGAAAATTTTTCGGACATGCAAAAATTTAGGAGAATTTAGAGGAATGGGGTTATTTTTCTTTCCTTAACCTTCCCGCTACTAAGTGACCATTTATCACACGTAAGCGCGGATTGCGTTCAATGTCGTAACGGCTTTGCTAAAGAAGGACTGCTTTTCTAGTAGGACCACGTTAAAAGCCTACATGCTCGATGAAGCTAGCTCAACGAGCCGGCTCGATGAGTGCTAGTTGTATACGCTCGGCGAAAAATCGGGTATCTCTATATTAGTTAAAATGTAGCTGAAATGTAGTCCAGTCATTCATTTGCCTGTTTCTTCTACCATAAATTAACTATGACCTTTAACGACCTTGAAATTTAGGAAAAGGGTTTAAGTGATTTTAGGGGATTTTAGGCTACGAGGCATATTTTAACGCTATGACTATTAGGCTAAATAAAAAAAACTGTTAGATCAGGATATCGGAAAACGGAACGAGAATTCTATCGACGGGAATTTTGTCCGGGGCCATTTTGTCGCTGGTCCCTCCGCCCCGGGCAGGCTTGACGGTCTGACGTTAATAACCGGCGCCTACTCGGTCAACGCGAGCGTCGAATCGCCCGCCAGCAGATTCGTCGGTCGCAATCGCATAGTCGACCGACAGCTTGGGTGGCGGTTTGTATTGTTTCTTGCTTGCCAACACCTTGGGTGAGTGGCTTCCATCCCCCAAATCTACAATCAAGTTTTTTTCTATCTTCTCCCTCTTCCCCCGAATCCGGACAGAGCCTGGCCGCCAAACGGTTTGCGGTGCATTCTGAGTTAGAACAGCGCTTCTGGTGATAGCAATTTTGTATTCACCCTCAACAAAATTTCTTCCCCATTTTTTAATTCACCAGGTATAAAGATAGGAGATCCTGCCTTGGGTGGTAGGACAATTGCATAGGGGCACCAGTGGCGCGCCGCGGGGGGCAGGGAAATTGCTCTCCCCTGTACATTTTGGGTAATAGGATAATTGCCGAAAAGTTGTCGGAAAACTCTCTTCTTGTCCTAACATTTGGGCCAAGAAATGCAAAATATAAAGGTAAAAACCCACATTTTTGGGACAGTTTAAAAACAAATTAAAAAATTTTGAGCACTCGTAATCCCTTCCGTCGGAAACTTGTAGCTGTCTGTCGGAAATTTCGAGTTTCTGTCGAAACATTGCAACTTTCTTCCTACGGCAATTTTTTAAACGCACAACACCGCTACAGGGCACAGACGGCGTCAGTAGACCTAGGCGGAGAGTAGCCTTATGCCCATGTTGCTGTTCTTAATTTGTTACGACCATGCAGTTGAATAAAATTCTAGAAATATTAGATGCTGTGAAAACGGTTACGGCTGCAGCAATTCGAACGCTGGTTTCCCAGTCTTGAGTAGGCTCGTTCTCATCAACTAATAAATTCGATTTTGCTAATGCCTATTTTTACTGCGAAAAACCTGCCCGACCCACGATTACCCACCCAAGTTGTGCTTACATAGAGTGACGTCATGCTACCCAAGACGTCGCAGAATCCCGTATAGCTGGCCGCGGTGCTATAGGCCATGCGGGGACGCATTGATTAGCTGTGCGCGGTCGATCTGTCGATATTAATAGCACAACGACAGCACACAAACGCGGCAATCACTGTTAGCCATAATTTTAGGGGGGGGACATTGATGGCGTTGGGCGGGCCGTATCTATAGCATTTTTGCACCTTTGATGGATTATACTTGTCGCCGGTGCGTTAATGCGCGTACAGAGCGTCGTAATTGCACTGAGCTGAACTGAACTGGCATGGTTTAGTTTGTGACGAACTGACCAATCAGTAATGCATTACAGTAGACACCGTCTAACGGCGTCGGTGACTAGGTGACTACGCTAACGCACGCGTCAGCCAATGACCAATGAGCTCGCCGTGCTTGCCTATTGGTCGGTTAGTCAGAAAATAAACCGTGTACGTTCAGTTCAGTTCAGTTTAGTTACGTCGCTGTGTATACGCGCCTTTACGGCACCGTGATATAATACCGTTCGGATAATGCAGGCTTACTGGCGCTCTGCGGGGTTAAGCTCAACCTCCATTACTCTGACTTGTCGTAAACATGTCGTACAACAACTAAGCTCTACCGCATATCTTGATGTATCATTTTTATCGCAATGTAGACAAACGTGTTGCAAGATTTCGGGTTTTGAGAACTTGTCTCATATACAGTTTTTTGCTGAGCCGGGAGATTAAAAATCCGAATTAGCCAGTTTTGGAGCCATGTAACTAACAGTCCAGATCCGGCCATGTTCGGTAAAATTGTGGGGCCCACCTTCCCAAAAATGTTCTGTTCAGGAAATAATAAGTAGGCCCTTTTAATTAACATCTTAAAGTTCAGATTTTGCACTACGGCCATACAGAGCCATACAGGTCAGAGAATGTCGCGTTCCACCAAGTGAACTTTTAAATTTCGCGGTACGTACGCCATAAAGAGGCCTCACAAGCCACAAAAAATATAGCGCAGCTGTCCAACATTTTCTCTGGCCTGCGAGGCCTCCTTTTGTGGGGCCCCTGTTTGGCCGAACATAGGGGAAAAATGGGTAACTTCGGCACCTCAAGCTTTTTCGAGTGCAGAATTTATATCTGAAGGTCGACTTGAACGCGGTTAGCTTTTTTCATAGCTATCTGTCTTATGGGGTCACGAGTTTGACCTTTTGGGGTCACGTAACGTCACCGGTCACGTGACCATTCGACTCCCGGGGGTCGACTTCCTATCCGGGGTCCATGGTGACCATGCGTCCATCTGGCACCGTTACGGAGATATGGCGCATCAAATATTGGACGCGCGGACCTGGACACAGAAAAAAGACGGAAGAATGGAAAGAGAAAGAGGAAGGGGAAAAAGGGAAGGGGAAAGAGTAAAGGAAAGCTAAAAGGAAAGGAAAAGGGAAGGGAAAGGGAAGGTGGACGGAAGATAGCTTAAGAAATGTTGGACGCAGGGACGAACGCACGGACATACGGACACGAAGGTGATTTTATACTCTGTCCAATGCTACGCATTGCATTGGACAGACAATAAAAACGCGTAAAATAGTTCAGCCGCTCTATCTAGTATCGAAACAACAAGGAATATGTTTATATTTCCTAACGTTTTTACGAAACACGGGGTGCCGAAGTTACCTGGCGTGCCGACATTACCCCCAATTTATTTTACTAAACATGTATAAATCTGTCTTTGGTTTGTTGTAGGGCTACAGCACGTTGTACAACAAATCCGAAACAGACCAAACTTAGTGGAGTTTGGGTGATACAACGTATACACATGTAGCTACTATGTATAGCCGTAAGCTTACAGCTATAGATAGAGCTGAAAATTGAGATATTGCATCGTAGTTAATATGCGTCCTGTAGGCTTACGTGGACCTCTTATATCCCGGCGTACATCAATAGCCGCTGCTACTGCTACTGCTGCAGAGTTACACGCGTCAATTACTAGCCAAATCTCTTAATGCCATTTATCGACCCACCCACCATGGCAACGATTGCGGCTTTCTGTTCGTTTATTATTACACGGCCGTCATAATAGACCGCATTACAAACCGGTCTTGCCCGTCCGTCCGTTCGTCTGTCGTTCTATCCCATACAGGTTCTAAACGCGAAAAACTAAAAAAACGTATAAAGAAAACAAATATGTGAACGTTCACACAGGGTACGACTATGTATACTAACAGCGGTGTGCCAATCACACTCACACGGTAGTGTGAGTGTTGTAAGGACGACCTTCAAAGTATATGGGAAAGTGCAAACTTTGACCCTCAGCCAACCAAAAACCCCTGAACCGATCGTCACCAAATTTTAA
>Ga0056128_1006178_pt1 | contig 15128 bp, 2 predicted proteins | sample WorMetLIZISLAND2_FD_71113 | JGI IMG/M metagenome (GOLD analysis project Ga0056128, IMG submission 71113) | Marine gutless worms symbiont microbial communities from Max Planck institute for Marine Microbiology, Germany - Olavius geniculatus... ...
ATGCAATATGCGACTTCCTATTAATCTTGGCCCTATCTCTCATCGTTTCTGAGATAAGGCCAGTTTTCCACTGAAAAACGCACATTTTTCTACTACGTCCATTCAACCCCAAATTTGAAAACTTTTACTTGACCTGCATCCCCCAAATTTTGTGCACGGAGAGCCGCGTCAAAAAGCTAATTATTCGTGTAAAAAATTTCCCTTAAGACCTACCCGTTAGCCAGAGTATATCCGTTACACACAGACGGACGGACAGACGACAGACGACAACGATGCCAAAGACGCCGTACAGCATAGCTGTTGCGCGTCAAAAACAACAAACCCGGTTTTGAATTTTAAGGTCGTTTAAAGTCAACAATGAGGCCTGAATGCCCAAAAAAGCAGTAGATGCCAAGTAGCAAGTACCTGTTTATCTGTGACCATTTTCACGCTAAATCAGTGGATAGCGGCAGATATTGAGCTTTTGATGCGATACTTAAATTTGGCGCACCTAAAAAGGCATCAAAAATTTTATACGTTACAGGCTAGAGCTCGCTAAGTACAAAGGTAAACGTCGTATGCTTAGTTATCAGTTTTGTCATTTTGCGGAGAAAACGACAAAATATTTGAAAATTGTAAGTCACTACAAAACAAGCTGTGGAAAGTAAAACGGATACTTTAAAATGCCATACAAAAGCTAGCAGAGCTCTACATGAGGAAGGGCAGGGGCCCCCGTTGTCGCATGGCATCGGGCCCCTTTGAAGGTTAATTTGGCCCCGAATTAATTAATCAATTATTAGACACGTATTGTGATGTTTTACCACGTACATAACTTTTGCTCGAGAAATGCATTTTTATTTGGATTTTCGTCAAAACAAAGACGACATACAACTAAAATATTCTCCGTTGATTGGTACGTATTACCTAGCCTATTATGTAATTACGTTGGTTGTAACTTGTGGGTAATATCAGCTTCAGTTTGGTGGTTGATTGCTTTGGCTGTGAACAACGAGATCATTCGAAAGTTACTAATGGGTTTTATAGACATTTTGAAGGACTAAGCATCGAGGTGAAAAAATCGATTAGACGTTGGACTTGATCAATCCTGATTAAAAACCAAGAATTATCACCTCCCGTTCTCTAGACGCAAAGGTTTTAATGCGCAATGCTGTGCACGGATTATCTCCATTTTCCATGGAAAATCTCGATATTTTTGGCATTTTCCACACTATATTAGAAGGCTGCCGTGGTTACATGTACAATACAACACAAAATATTTGCGAAAAATTACATTTTGTTGAACATTTTGACGAAATTAACTCTCCAGTAGTAACGAAACCGGTGAATATCGATTGCTGCACCGAAAGACGGCAAAGTGCTTCGTTAGTTTGTGTCGGTTAGGCCTAATGATATCATTTTTGCGAGTTTGACAGCGAACATCATTGGTAGCAGTGGACACATCAACATTTTATTTATTTACAGCCGCCACAAATTCAGACAATTCGTAGTTATTAGTTAAAAAGAAATTTCTAAACACATTTGACAGGGCTTTTACATAATCAGATGCACCATGGCCCTTCATTGAGAGATCCGGCTGCAGACTAGAGAGTTGTCATGCAACTGACAGTTTTATCGTCCCTTGAGTGGTAAAAGTGCATAAGTAGTATTTTGAGAAAACCGATGTTAAAAGTTTACAGTTTTATTATAATTACTTATGCACTTCTTCCAGTCACAAGAAATGTCAAAAATGTTGTATTCCAGCAATGAAATCCAGAAGCGTACAAATGTAGGGCCTACTTATGCACTTTTACCATCTGCTGCAGACAGCTAATACGTTTTTTGCTTAACTTTGAATAAATATACCTCAAACACGGTTGCGAATATGACATTTTCACTTTTGCCAGTAGATTCTATGCATTTTTCTGTACACTATGGTATAAAAACCGCATAAAGTGCATAAGTACGTTTATGCACTTTTGCCACTCAACGGACGTTATTATTGTAGGGCCTATGTTATTTGCGACTTTGTGTTAACAACTTCAAATCGTTTCTGTTTTACTTTCTGCGACGTCATAAACAACATGCGAGAAAAATAATGCGAGTTTTACTGATATATAGCTTATGAATAATTTTTAGTCAAATGTGTTGAGTTTCGAGTTGAACAACGTAAACTGAAAGCCGCCGTGTTTCGTGTGTACTGTTTGGAGACTGCAGCCACACGTCATCTGACGGAGCACGGACAGACGGACCACACACGACGGTAAAATGAGTAGTAACTCATTTACATGGGTTATGGAAGGTGGGGACCTTGGTACAGCTGACTGGGGTTGCCTAGCCGGCTGCTGCGCCAGCCTGTGTCTGCAGGCTGCTCACGGTGGCCGTGAGGCAGGCGGCTCTGGTTAGTGACGAAAGCGCATTAGAGGCGTGTTTGCGACGATGCGCTATACAAATTGACGACCTTTACCTTTTTTTAAACAAGCGGCTCGACAAGGCCGCCTATACACTATGTCTACATACAGTTCGAATGACCAACTGCTAATACTATTAACGCGAACGCTACAGTACAGTGAGTAGGCTAGATCGCGTTGCAATCGATATAATAATGCTACTCTACAGTGTAGTACTGTATAATTAAATTTCATAATAATTCTAGCAGATATGTAATAAATGTTGCACAGTAAACTATACGTGTAACGGTGTATTTATTGTCTGTTGTTTTATGCACTCGGGACTTGACCGTCAGTGTAGACGGTGGTGCGCAAAAGCGACCTTGTCTCCAGCTAGCTGCTGATCGCTGGTCCGTGAATGCGTTAATGAAACGCCGTTTACTGATCGTCAGACGTTTAATAGCCACACCAGAAGCACGCGGAAAATAAGTGAGATAAAAGTAAATCTAATAAACATATATGTTGTTTATATTTTCGTGACATCGAGCCGAAATTAACGTTTGGAGTTAACATTAACGTACACATTATGCGGGGTAGTATGAAAATAAATTTCAGACAAGAATTTGTGTCAGTTTTTTTCAGTTTCAAAATAGGTCGATATTTCGGGAAGTTATTGCAATATAAAATGACACGTTTTACGGACCACGACGTAAGCGTAGGCCTACACATAAGACCACATTCAGTTCTGTATATTCGTTAAGAACATGTATATTATTCACTTCGTTCCTTACCTCATTGTGTTCAACCGAAATCTAACGACAACAGACAAACAGAGAGACTATTGTGATAGCATTTAGTAGGTTTTGCATTCTCTGTTCTCTGTTCTATTGTCTGATTGCTTGCTGCACAACAGTCTTTTTTGTTTTACTGAATGCAGTTCAGACAATCTTCTAGCACACGAAACGCTTTGTAGATTACTCATTGAAAGCGCTGTATGAATCACTTACTTACTTACTTTTTGCGCAGCAATGGACCCGGTTCACGCATGGCGTCGTGGCAGGGGGACATCTCCCCTCTTAATTTTGCGCTGTTGAAAAACTGTCAAAAAAATTTCTTGTCCAATACATTTGTACAAAAATGCAAAACATGGGAATAAAAAAACTCTGATTGTGAGAAAAGTTTGGAACAACATTAAAATTTTGAGTACCCGTAAATTTTTTTCTGTCGAAAATTTGCAACTTTGCGATCCGCCCACTTGGCTCCGCCCCCTTTTTAACCCAAGACGCCGCTGAAGTTTACCAACAATGTTGTCGACGCTCAGCATTATGATTTAACAGGTTTTTACCGTTGACATTGTGCGTTATACAAATTTGTTCATTTACTTACTTACTTTTCATGGCCGGAGGAAAATGCCAGTAACGTCGTTGTGGACTTAATGAGTCAATATACAGATATACATAGGCTACATCGTGTATGTACGAATGCTATTGCATTGCAGCATGCAAAGTCGCGTACAGAGCGACCTAAATGAACTGAACTGGGCTAAACTAACCAATGTTCGAACAGTAGCGCAGTAATGGTTAGTTTAGTTCAGTCCAGTTACGTCGCTCTGTACGCGCCTTAGATTTGTAATTTTTACGCGATGAAAATATTTTTATTTGCAATTTTATTATCTGGAATTTTTTCGGCTAAAAAGACGCGAAGCAAAAAATTTTTTTACGACGGTCAGACAGAACGGATAAAAATTTAGCAAAAGCAATATTGCTTTCAAGTCCAGAGACGTAGAGCAACCCAAGGCCAGTATTTTTGCATTTACGCGACGTTGCTTCTTTCTTCCTTTTCTTATGGTGCCGTGCCATCGCTGACGATGTTAGTGACCATGCGATACTAGAGAACTCTGCCATTAGAAGCCCTGATCAGCTGTGTTGGGCTCACCTTATCCTTCCAAGATGCACACAAATGTTTCAAGGTACTCGAGTCTGTGACGCTGCAACGATGTATTAAATGACTGCTAACGTTGATGTCCGTTTTAGTGCTGTAATGAGTCGGTGCTGTGTATCTGTCTGTCTGTTTGTCTGAACTACTATCATGACCATTATCTCGAAGACGATCGTCACTATCGACTACCAATGATAAGTAATAACTGCTTCCCGGACTGGCCATATAGACCCATGCTGTCATGCTGTATTTAGGCCTATCAGCATCTACTAAGTGTATATAGCCAAGAATTCGATGGACTAGCCGACCTTTCTATCCCAGACGACCTCACACAGCGTTCATCGTCATTCCGGAGCATTTGTCAGATATCATGACATAGAATGCTCGAGACTTTATTGACGATGGCACAAGCTAGGCAGACCTATACGTCTAGGGTCGTTAGTAGCCTATAGGCCTATGTTTTGAAATTATTTGCTTTCCATTATATCTGATGATCGACAATGGTCAAAAAATAAGAGTCGTCAGAATAAATTATGAAGTAAATGCTTTCGTTGTTTCAAAAATAAACAGTTGAGACAGAAGGTAGGTTTAATTGTTAATTATCATCAGGAAACCACACATCTGAGCCAGACAAGGTTTTTGATTTGCTGTCTAAAAAGTCAACGAAGTAATTTTACTTCAAAAAGCACAGGCAGGCAGACTCACCGGTTTTACTTTCTCTGTCACATCTACACCGCTTTAAACACACCTGATTCAGATTACAGATCATGGATTTTGACGAAACATCGAACATTGCACTATCGTACTACTGCTTACCTTCACATCTTAATTAATTAACCTAAATTTTCCATTTTACCAAACCTATTTTGTGAGATGTTTACAAATTCCTGCGACACATTAGCCATGTAGCAAACACATACAACTGATACTTTGAACCTTCCAGCTTCCGTGATTAAGCAATAATCTGTGGCTCAGTTTACACAGGCGAATCGGAATAACAGAACGTAGAGCCACGGCTCCCAACATTCAGTGACGCCGGCGGATTCAGTTTGTTATTGACCGTTTTATTGTTTCTGCTATAATGTCGGCGTTAGGTTATCGCGTCACTTGATCCACCGTGTGATGAAGCGGTGCCGTTTTATTGACCACATTGTTGTCAAACCACTTAGGCTACTGTGCGTGCAGTGACAGTGTTTAATTGTCAGTCGGTCACACTTGCGAATAATATCGAAGAGGTTTAACATTATAAGCAATCAACTTAATCGTCTATTGCCTGATGATCGGCCCATTGCCGACATGATCAACCCAGTGTCTAAACTTCGGAGAATGTTGGACTTTTAAATTCCGCATAAAAATCGGCTTTTGCCGGAAAACCGAGTAAAAAATCGCAACACCGACAAAATATGTTCTTTCCTCGTGTTTTAGTAGCTTTGCGATTACATTTCGTTGTTCAATGGTCAATAAAACGGCACCGCTTCATCACACGGTGGATCAAGTGACGCGATAACCTAACGCCGACATTATAGCAGAAACAGCAAATAATACAGCCTATATTGTTATATCAAACAACCAATGCCTTATTCTTCCTCTGCTGACGCTAAAGCTATAAAGACTTGGGTTTCGAGTTGTTTCTAACCAGTCAACTAAGACGTTCAAACCATCATCATCACTTCAGCATCACAGCAGCCAGGTAAGACTCTTTCAATGCTGCCGTTACTGTGTTGCGTTTCACAGCTATCGCCAGCTAGTTATCAAACTTCTCTTGTTAAATTATTGTTCTAATTTTTTGCTGTCGGTTGTAATTATTAGCCGACATTTTTGCCGTGAACTTGATAATTAGTAAAAAAAATCTCTGTAGTAATTGCTTTTACTAAAGTGCAGGTCAAGTTTTCGAACCTTGAAGTTCATTTGCAGCAGGCAGCCTGTATAAATTTGTACCTGTTCGCACCGCATTAAGTTACTAAAGTTTACTGGTGTGTGTGACAGCATATCAACTCTTCATATCAGCGATGCTAGTCGGTGCCGGCGTGTATCTGTCATGCGTACTGCTGCTGCTTGGCGGCAGTGCAGTCAGACGATCGTCGTGTCTGCCTGCTAGCGCCGACCGTCAGCGAGTTCCCGAACTGCAGCGTCTTGACGCCAACAGACATCAGCCGCCCTGGGAGCAGAGAGCGCTCGACGAACACGACACCAACTCCATCGACGTACGACCGTTTTGTACATTTCGATGATTTCTTACGTATTTAAACCCCACTCGGCTCGCATTCGTACTGTTTTCACAACTTTCGGCGGCAGTCGTACGTCATAAAGCAAACGACGGTGTAGTGTAGTCTGTGCCATCTGAGCATGGTTTAATGATGTTACAGCACTGTCCGGAGTTGCATAAGTTCGTACTGCGTATTTGCTTATCCACGCTAGCAGTACTGTAACTAACACGTACAATAGAACTTATAATAACAGTTAATATAAAGTAAGCTTATTGTTGCATTTTACAACTTTAAATAAACGAATATGATAATAATGGTGACTACGATGACAATATCTTCTTGAAAACGTGTAGTAGTGCTCAAAGGTTGAGATACATTTTATGCAAATTTTAGTTACATGTCTACTAAACTGAAACTGAATAGATACAACAGTGCATAATAACGAGCGATTGCGTGCGCAGGTAGAGACGTCTGAAGTAGCTGATAGAGGACTGGGCGCCAAGCAGAGTTCGTACCATGAACCTCCAACACCTTGGTCCAGTGCTGACGCAGTGGCATCGTCACAGCGTCGTTCATCGTCGTCTGTGGGGCGAGACGTCTACCACGTCGTCAACGCACGACCGCCGTCTGTGCCGCCGGGAAAACGCGCACAACTCTCCGATAGTCAGTTTATTATTTTATTTTTCGTCTCTTTATCTCGTATTTTTTCATAATATTGTGGTTTTACTTGAAAACTTTTAATGTACAACGTGATATGCGACCACTGTTTTTCTGTCGAGTTTGTTCTTTTACAGCACGTTGCCATAAAAACTTGTTTGCAATTGTCAGAAGGACCTGCAGCAGCTATGGAGACAGATGCTTTGCTGTTGCAGGTCCGAGGTTGTAGAACAGTCTGCCAGCTCATCTGAGACAAACGGACGTTAACTTTGAACAGTTTAAACGGCAGTTAAAGACATTTTTGTTCGGGCGTTGAGAGCGCGGCGCATTGTGGCTATTGCTAAATTGCGCCTTCTAAATAATCTTACTTACTTACTTACTTACTTGTTTATTGCTGGTCTGGCGGTTTGAAGCTTACACGCTGATGGTTGTCGACAGTTCCCATCAATTACAATCTTGTTCAGCTTCTACTAGCGTGACCAGCGCATTAGAGGTTATGACACTTTCACCAATGTTCAGTCGTCGAACACTTGAACTGACGGTGATGTCTTGACTTAGCGGGTGACGTGTTCATCTCGATCAACAAAGTTGTTCTGTACGTCAGGCTCGGTTACTACTTGGATGGAATACTGTGGGGGATAAACTATTACCATCACGATATCTAACCAGCCACTTAAGTGAACTCAGCCTCACCATCCCTCCGTGGGTATGAGCAAAAAGTAACATCGAAAGCTGGAACACCACGCCATGCACCAGCCCCGTATCTGTGGTCTCGCAGTCTAAACTGGTGTCCGGCTGAGGGCCGGAGAATCGACGATCAGCGCCACGCTATTGGCCCTGTGGTTCGGGAAAGTTTGTTTTTGTACGTTTACAGTCGTGAAAAGTGTTGATAATTTCATGCGACCAGTCACTCTCATCTGTTGCATGGTGCATAATGTGTATTTGTGCAGATGTTGATCTGTCGGCGTACAAGCGTACGTTGATGTACGTCGCCAACGCTCTGCATCAGCAAGCTGCTGCCGCTGCTGCTGAGAACACAGACCAATGTATGTCATTGTTTCCCCCTTTTTTAATTTGTACAAAAACATTATTTTATATTTTTACCTCCGCCAAGGAGATTATGTTTTTGCCGGTTTTTGTTTGTCTGTTTGTTTGTTTGTTTGACTGTTAACAAGATAACTCAAAAAGTTATGGACGGATCTTTCTGAAATTTTGAGGGTGTGTCGGGCATAACAAAAGCTGCAAGTGGTTCAATTTTGAAGGTGATCCGACAGGAATCCTGGATTCTGGATCACTTTGAAATTTTCGTTACCATTGCGTTAAAGGGGGCATAAGCGAAACCGCTGGCAAAGCGAATATGGTGACGCCACCTGGCGAATGGCATTGCCTTGGCGAAGGTACCTGCGAGCTATAATTACTTTCTAGTTCTAAATTATTTTAAATACTTTTCCTATACTTCTTTTTTGCATTTTGGCTGCTTTGTCTTCTTACATATACTATTATTTTTGCCGAAGGAGGAAAGTGATGTACAGCAATGATTCGAGTCTGTCTGTTGGTCTGTTTGTATATTATGTCAGATTGCTGCATAAACTTGCCGCAAACTACAAATTTCGACAAAATTAATTTTTTTGCACGATCGCTTTTGGCTTAAAATTAAGAACGAATTCGTTATAGGACAAGTCCTCAAACCCATGTCTGCATTTGGAAATGGTTTAAATAAATACAGGAACGGAACGAAGAGATGGAAAAGGGGGGAAAGGAGAAAAACAATTCCTGTCTTCCGGAAGCTATTCTCAGAATATTTTGAAGATACACAAGTACAACAATCAAGGGTTTTGCGGCAATAAGTAAGGCACCAAAACGTTGAGATAAAGATGTGTCGAAATTAAAGGAAGAAAAATGAATATTTTTCTCTATTTTACCGGGAGCTTGAAAAACTTGGTGGTTAGAGGTAGTCTTTGAGGACCTGTGAATCGTGAAATACCTAGGCCTACAGGGACCTTTAAAAAGTAGTATTGATGAAATGATTAGATAACATTTACGACGAAGTTATAATGCTGATGTTGTTGGTTTCAGGAAAAAAAAGAAAATTACGAATGACTTTGTCGTCTTACTACTACCGTTCCGTCTCTGTTTCTAACGAACAATTACTGTGACGTTTATTTACATTTTATCATTGACTCTACACGTGTGCTGCAATAAACGTAGTCAATGGTGTGTCGTCTTAGCAGTTAATAATTGCGTTCTAGTTGTTCAGTAGTTTCGATGTCTATATTATGAAGCAACATATTTAGAAAACTGGTTTTTCGTCCGATGATGATTCGCAGTAAATTACACTGTAAAGAAAAACAACACAGAAATTACCACGATCCTTCCCTCGCTTTTTCTTCCTCCTTTTAACAATGATAATCGTGAGTCTATAGGCATCACCGCATAAGGCAATTTAGTTTTCATAAGACGACAAATCCCCACCGCGGTCAGCCACCTTGACGTGGTGGTGGGGCTCAGCACCGATGACCCGAAAGATTTCAAAAATCTGGAGGCGAGGAGCAACTAAGAGCTGACCAAATTCGTGTAGGCAAATTGCTACATGATACCAGTGCTCTTGTGCTGGTTTCGGCTTCACAGCCGACTACGGCTTTATAGCCGTCTACTTACGGCTTTACAGCCGTCTATCTACGGCTTCACAGCCGTTACGGCTTTATGGCCGCTACCTGTAACCTTCTGGTTACATTCGGGGACGCGCATTGGGCCGAGCTGATACGGCCTCAGCGCTGGGCAGGTATAAGAGCCTGTCCACCCCGGAGGTAAGGTAAGGTAAGATAAGATGACAAACACTGAGTAAATTTTTCAAATTTAGGGAGTTAAAACCTGTGCATTTTCTCCTTATCGTTGGCCGAGAAAAAGCACTTAAGCGTTCTGTATACCCGGAAACCAGGCCGCGAAATAAAGACTACAAAAAGTAGCCCGGAAAGCCTGGTGTGAAAAACACAAGTATTTGTCCAAATTCTTGGTAATCTTGACCAATTTTTTTGCAAATTTTAATTTTGGAAAAAATATGTCCGACTTACAATTTGATAATTTTTACGGAGATAATGTGAAAATCCCAGACCCGTAAGCTGTGATTATATACACGGTGTTTCATAAAAATGGACCCCTTTTTCTTTCTTTCATAATTCACTCAAATGATAACCAATTTTTATGAAATTTTTAATAATTGTAGCTAAAAAAATTCTAATTCAAAATGTTTTAACAAAATATGGCAGTTGATTAAATATTTTTTGCTAGTCGTGACGTAACGCTGACGTCATTATGTGTTACGGGTGCAAGCTTGCAAGTCTAAACTGGTGCTGTCAGTTGCTACTTTGCTTCGATAGTGAAAAATCTGGCTCACTGATGACAAATTTTTTGAAGTTTTCCAGTTGCAGCCACCAAAAATGCGCAAAGCAATCGCATTTACGTGTTTGTAGGGATAGTTAAACTTTCACATGTTCAAGCAAAACAGTGCACTAGCACACCGAGCTTGAGAAAAGGTTGAGTTTCTGGATCGTGAGACGCCTGATTTCATGTGCCCACGTTGCTTAGTGCTGACACGATGAACATTTTTCATCAGCGAACAAGATTAAGTTCACCATCGGAGCAGGGTAGCAACTGGCAGCACCAGTTGAGACTTGCAAGCTAGTACCCTTGACACATTATGACGTCAGCGTTACGTCACGACTAGCAAAAAATATTTAATCAACTTCCATATTTTGTTAAAATATTTTGAATTAGTATTTCTTCAGCTACAACGGATAAAAATTTCAAGTAAATTGATCATCATTTGAGTGAATTATGAAAAAAAGAACAAGAGGTTGTTTTTATGAAACATCGTGTACTTAGCCTACGAAAAGAGAATGCTGAGAAGTGGTAGATCAAGTTGAAAAAGTTTCACATGCTACATAAAGTGGCTCAAGTACTCCGAAACAGCAGAGATCTAGTGAACGAAATAGTCGTGGGTAGATGACTTTTTATTGAAGAGCAACGCAAGACTGTCATCGACAACACCAAACAACGACAACAGAAATAGCCATTTATGAGCATGGTTGTCAGTTATGACCAAAAGCTCAAATATGGGCATGCATACAGCTTAAAACGAAAATATTATTGTGACGTAAGATGCACAAATTGCACCATTTATGTAGGTAGTGTAGCCACAAAATACTTATTAAAAAGTTCTGTCGGCACAACTCGAAGTCCTGACTTTGAATCGTACAAAAATATATGATTAAACATAACCTACAAAAATATTTGTTCACGGAGAAAAAAAACAGTCGATTTATGAAATTGCTTGCCAACTTGTGTAATTAAAAGTTTGTGTGTTGACTGTTTAAAGAAAAATTTAGACAAGTTTTGTTATAACACAGACGTGAAAACGTTCATTACAAAATAATGTTCATACGAACACAGAATCTGGCAATGCATTTCGATAGTTTACAGTATATGTCCGCAGGAATATAATCAGTGAGCTGTTTAGACTGGTAGAAAAAAAAATCAAACAGTTTAATTTCGAATTTACAAATTGTACAACAGCAATGATTCCTTCATCCTTCTCTATTATTTTAACTAAACAATAAACATTATCAGTCACGAGACCATTCGATTCGTCACCAGGGCTTTTACTATAAATGGTCCATCGTCACAATGCGTCTACCTTGCACCGTTGTAAAGATATGACGCCTCAAAGATAATGGGAGTCACGACCTTGACCTTTTGGGGTCACGTAACGTCATCGGTTACGTGACCATTCGACTCCCAGGGGTCGATTTCCCATGGGTGTTCTATGGTGACCATGCGTCCATCTGGCACCGTTATAGAGATATGGCGCCTCAAATGTTGGAGGCACGGACGTGGACACGGATAGAAAGAAGGAAGAAGTGAAAGATAAAAAGGGGGAAGGAAAAGAAAAAAAGGGAAAGAAGATAAGAAAGGGAAAAAAGGGAAGAGGAAAAGGAAAGAAAAGGAGAAGGGGAAGAAACAGGGAAAGAGGAAAAAGGAAAAAGGGGAAGAAGAAGGAGAAGAAAAAAAGGGAGAAAAAGGGAGAAGGAAAAAAGGGGAAAAAAGTGGAAAAGAAAGTGGAAGGGGAAATGGGAAACGGAAAAGGGAAAGGAAAAAAGGAAGGAAAAAGAAAAGAAGAAAAAAGGATAAGGGGAAGGAAAAGTGGAAGGGAAAGGGGGAAGGAAAGGAAAAAAGGAAAGCGGAAAACGGAAGGAAAAGGGAAAAGAAAAAAAAGAAAAGGGGTAAAAAAGGGAAAAAAAGGGAAAAGGGAAAGGAAAGGAAAAGGTGAAAGGAAGAGAGCTTAAGAAAAGTTGGAGGTACAGACGCACGGACGGACGCACGGACGCACGGACACTCAGGTGATTTTATACTCTGTCCAATGCTATGCATTGCATTGGACAGACAATAACTACGCACAAGGCAACCATAACAGGAACTGGAAACAGCAAAAGTATCGTATCGGTTCGTTGTGTTTAAATGTCATAATGACGTAGGGTGACGTAGAAGCAGTTATCTTTTTACGAAACGATACGCTACGAATGTTGTTCATACGCGAAGACTGGTCGGTCTAGTTGAGTTTGACCAGCATGCGACTGGCCTGTAAGTCCCAGACACCAACGTAGCCCGACACCCATATGCCGTAGTCGTGTGCGACGTTCAGGTAGCTTGCGCTGCATTTTCCAAACCACCAACCACCAAGCTGGGCGCATCTACCACCAGGCCAGACGTCGTTGTCGCTGTCCGGACTACTGAACATTCTGCCGTCCGACCGCCAGTTCCAAACACCTCCGTTCATCAGTGCGTTACCGGCGTCTCCGCTGTAGCCTAGTTGTAGTAGTAGTAGTACTAGCGTGAGTAGTAGTAGTCTCCGCTGTAACCGTGGACTGTCAGACGGTACATACCTGCCTCGTCGCTGACGGAGAAGATCGAATATTCAGCAGAGGACCAAAGACCAGAAGTACGCTGGACCTACTCGCACATACAGCGTGTCCCAACACCAGCATCTGCGTTTAACACGGTAGTGAAATGACACAAATTAGTTAAGGCGGAAAATGACTGAACCTCGCATGATGTTATCTTCTTTGCCATCTTTGTGCTAAAAGTTATCAAAATTGGTGAAAATTTGACGAAGTTCTAACAAAACAATTTTGCACATTTTTGGGACACGGTGGGTGTACATAGACTACGCTATTACTGATGCACGGTGTCTTGTGGCTGTCTACTTCAGTTGTCTGTCCAATGCGATGTCCGTCCGTCAGCCTGAATGTGTCCACATGAATATGTCTTTGTTACATTTGGAAAAGATGTATTTATGAAACACAGCATTTTAAGAAAATAACATTGTGCTGTGTAAAATTTTGCATTGCAGTAAATTGACATTTATGATTTTGAAAATGCTTTGCACCTAGACTTGCAAATCTAGATCGCTACATGTCTGCGTTTTTGTGTGGTTTTATAGGCCTAGGCCTATGATTATTATACAAACGTCCGCGTTTTTGTTTCTACATGTTTGTTTTCGTTTGACACTCCTGCGTTATATAAGTTCTAATTTGAACAAATGTATTAAACGATGAGTTGACTGATCGAGTAATTGATTGATTAATTGATTGATTGATAAATTAGAAAATTACAAATTAATTCGTGTTTGCAGTCTGACAGTTTTATTATTCTTGACAATTACGCAGTAATTAATACCACTATTTTTTCGTTGTTATGATTTTATACCTCAACTCTGAGTCTCACACTACCCAGCTGCACGAGACGGTAAAGCTTATCAAGTCCCAGCCAGTAGCAGTTGTGGTAGTATGTGGTAGTAGTAAGAGTAATAGTAGTAGTAGCCTACAGTACTACTACTAGTAGTAGTGCCAGCCAGTAGTTGTCGTTGCATGCCGCTGATCCAAACCCGTCACGGTATTCCGCCCAGTTCTGTTTGAACGACACGGAACCATTGCTGACCTTCCTCTGCATCAGGATCCAGCCGTTGATAGTCAGTAGCGGCACGATGACAGCCGGGTCAACGCTCAGAGCAGCGGTAGACGTTTCCTCGTACGTCGTTTTAAAATCTGCATGCAGTGTTCATCCAGTACTTAGACTTAAGGTGCGGTCACACTAGCGGTCCGGACGGCAGTCCGGAGGGCCGTTCGAACGGTGGTTAAAAACTCCAACAGTGTGACCGCACCTTTACGGCGTGTGTCGCTCAGTTTCTCATTCAATCACAAATTACAGGATTTCACAAACGTCGATTCTCCGTCATCCTGAATTCTATAAAAACAGACCTAAGTAAATTAACGTTAGAAGCACAGCACAATCAGCCTTAGCCTTGAGCGAAAGTTTTACTTGTTAACGGCAACATTTAAGGACTTGCACATCGAAAACAGCAAAAATTACAAAAGGTGATATTGCCCGCATCATACTGACTGCGTGTCAATGTGCTGCTGAATAATAAATGTGGGGGTCGAATTTTTGGCTTTCCCATAAGAAAGAGAAGTCGCCGTTAACACAGGGCTTGAACTACCGTTCAGCCTGTGATTGTTGTGGCAACTCGTCGATTGACCGTAACCTGTAGGTAGGACTATGGGCCCTACGCGTGTGTTTGCTGCATTCACCTGTCGGCTGCTGACAGAGTTTCCACTCTCTGTTGCCATAGAAACATCCGACACCGCCACCATCATCAGTACAACTGTAGTGAACATCGCCGTTCAGTGTAAATGGAATTGCACAACACTGAGACGGAATAATGGCGAGAACAGTTGGACCTACAACGTACACTTTTCACAGAATGGCTGAAAACCGATTACTTCGGTTTAACAAAAGTGTAATAAGTGCAGCCTGCAATGGAACTGGAAAATTGTACAAACATGAATGTATTTATTGAGTAAAAACATGAGTCACGGACTTTGTCGCAAACATATCGACATGTCGA
>Ga0056128_1006181_pt1 | contig 15120 bp, 9 predicted proteins | sample WorMetLIZISLAND2_FD_71113 | JGI IMG/M metagenome (GOLD analysis project Ga0056128, IMG submission 71113) | Marine gutless worms symbiont microbial communities from Max Planck institute for Marine Microbiology, Germany - Olavius geniculatus... ...
GAGACGCGAAAGGAACGAGAACCAAAGGATAAGTTATGCCGGGGAATTGCAAGTAACTGACTGGTAGAAGAGCGCGTGGACACTGAGGATTTATGATATTGCAGAAGATCTGTAAGGTAAGGTGGATGGCCAGTGTGCAGTGCCTTATAAGTTGAGGTGGCAAGTTTAAATCTTATTCGCTTTTACTCACCCAAGGAGGTAGATTAATTTGCTTATTCTGAACAATCATTTATCTACACTCCTCACTAATCTAAAAGATAACTTACAGTTGATTTGCCAAGAGGCGGCACTATTCTCGGCGTAGATTTGTGATCACTGATCGTTTATAACTTCGCTATTGTTGACGTTTAGGCAACACCTGCTACCTTCTTTGGATTTCCGTGGCTCGATATAACAACAACAAAAAGTATAATTTGGCAAATTATACAGCTTGAGATCAGCGACCTGCTAAAAACCAAGACTCGCTATTCAAGAGGTTGCGCGTGTCGCCATTTTTGAGTGTGCAGCGACAAAAAACCGGAAACCATGGAACGAGGAGCTACGAATAAACGTGATCAAGTCGCGATCAATCCGAGAACAGCTGCACCAGCGATTAGCTTCAGACCGATCGTCGTACGTCATCTATACTGGACAAGATTTGATAAGGCTAGATACGACTCGGGACAATCCGCACAGTCGCCTGTAGAGCAGGGGAAAATCAGTAAAAAAGAACATTGACGCCTAGTTAGAAACCGGTTAGCGAACGAAGGTGAAAATCGTCATCTGGCGTTATGTGAACTAGAGTAGACTTGATACGAATTAACAAGACTGCGCATAACTGAACAAAGACTCGTTAAGACTAAAAAACTCGACAAAGCGTCGTAACGACTGGCGAAACAGTGGACAGACGGAGCGAGATATCACGCGGAGAAAGTTTGGCGAGAAGATAACGTTTCGTTCTTCGTCTAGCGTCATCTATTTGTATTTAGTTAGACTTGGCAGCGCTAGCGACGGATGACAATACAACAATTCAGCGTACCATAAATAAACTGAACTGAACTAAAATAGGTCAGTGCAGTTCATTTCAGTTCAGTTCTGTCGCCTTGTATGCGTCTATAGGTTCAAACAGGACAATGCAACACAGTCTAGTCGTGTCCAGACTTGCCCAAACATTTCCGGACGACAATACAATGTGAAGATGAAATCTCGCCAAGCTGTCGCGTGCAGTCGTGTGGCAGTCGTACAGTCGTCGCTCAGTTCGTCGCGCGCTTGCCCAGTAATTTCCGCCCTCACGCTGAGGGCTTTCTTCACTGATACGACGCAGTGGGGCCAGACCAGCTTCGGTGACAAGCTGTGACGACTCGGAAAAACTTAAGAATTCGGATTACCTGCAGTCAAATAGAAATTTAACAAAAATATGGCAGTAGAACGTAACCTACGTACGCCTAAATATGTTCTTGCTAGAAGGGTCTTTCCGATGCATGACTCAGGGGATTAATTGTGGGTTGAAGTACGGCTACAGTGGCTCTAGCGAGCGACGCCAGAATAGTCGGACGTCAGTCATTCTATCACATCAATATTAAGCAATTTTATTTAACTCTGTGTAGCCGGCTGCGTTGGCTGCAACACGTCATAAGAAAGTTTCGTTCCTTCGACTCAACGAGAGCAATTAAAGCCTACGCCCCATTTCATCACACTATCGTTCGTTCATTTGGTCGCTGGTTGGTTGATCTGCGTTGCTAGGTTTTTGGTAGTCTTGGTAGAGTTCTCGCAATGAGGAAATGAGTGGGCGGACGATTGATGAAGTACGACCGTTGGTCAAGAATGGTTTCTATCCAACGCAACGCTCGTTTTCAACATGGGCGGTGCCAGAGAGGCAGCAGAGGGCAGCTACTCCCGTGCCCTTGCCCTTGCCCCCAGATGTCCCCCAGGAAAAATTTTAATGGTAATAAAGTGCCCTGTGGGCAGGGCACTTTATTAATGCCAAGGTTTGACTTATTAAACGTCATTTATGCAAGACAACGCAGATATCTGTGAGTTGTTTGCGTCTCCAAATATTAAAAAGCAGACAAATTTGCGTTTTCATTGCACATCCACAAGCTAAAAGTATTTCAGCTTCAGGGGGGGGTTTCGCCCCCTGAGTTCCTTGACCAGTGGCTTTGCCTCTGGACTCCGCTATATCTTTTCGATGCACACAACAACTGAATAAGGTCGACATTTTGCCCGCTCGCAAAAAAATTATTGCTCCCTGTACCCTGGCCCTTGCCCCCCGTTGCTCCCCTAGCTTCAGATTCCTAGCGCCGCCCATGGTTCTCAACGGACACAACGCAGGTATAAACGACGCTTCTATCGCAGCGTTTTAGTCATTGCGTCGCTTGCGTCAGCTGAGTCTGTTGCCACCGTTGCGTGGGATGAAAACCAAACTTCGTATAAATGAAGTTTGTCGATCACTCAGAGCTAAGCCGGAATACTCTTACGCGCATTGCTTTCCTAGTAAGGGTAGATATTAAATACTCAGTAGTTCAACTTGCTATACATCGAAAAGTTTCCCGAACGTCAAATATTTCTAGAATTAGAATTAACTGCTTTTTAACTAATTAATAGCAGCAACGTCGGTACTAAAGCGTCTCAACTCACGACGAAATAAAAGTGATAAAAGCGCACAAAAATGCACAAGGCTGATTATCAACAGCAACATTATCAAGTCGCTAATTGGCTTTTTTAAAATGCATTTTTCATTCTCATTATCATACCGCGTTCCATCGGGATCGTAATCGATTCTGTTCCAAATAGGCGGTGAACTCGTGATCGCAAGTCGTGATCGAACTCGTGATTCTGGCGACCACCTCCATTTTCGCGACGAACGAAATAAATTGGCGAGAAACGGCGGAAACGAAGTAAACAAAGTCGTAAAATGCAATGATTTGTAATGAACGGCTATATTTTGGTAATCAACATGCTGCATGACACTTATTATGAATATGTGAGTTTTTTTGTAATTCTAGCGTAAGGTATAGGTCGCCGTATGTAGAGCGAATGACACTCGCAGTCGCAGCTGATGCCTGTAGGCAGTGCGGAAAGGTTCGTATTGTGCAAAACTTTCTCACTCAGCAATTTTAAAAGTTAAATTAATTAGGATTGTGGTTCAAACTAAACTTAGGTTACTTTAAAATTGATACGCGTATATATTCGAGTGAAAAAGCTATTAGGACAAATCCAGTGTTTATTGTATTTTACGACTTTGTTTACTTCGTTTCCGTCGTTCCCGCCAATCTACTTCCAGTGTTTGAAACGCTCACGATGGTGATCACCAGTTTCCCCTTCTCGTGAACACGAGTTCACGATCCTAATGAAACGCAGCATCAGACTTAATATCAAGGCACAGGATATTTATCCGGCAGCCGTATCAATAGCCTAGCGGCTATTCATAGGGTTATCGGATACATTTTATATACTGTTTTACCCGGGCCCGGCTACTTATCCGGCTGCCGTCTTGGCCTTACGACGTTCTCTTTGCTTCGAGCTAATAAGTTGAAGCTGTCGACGATGAACGATGGCGAAGATCGATGATCGGGTGGCGATCGAAAACGTGTATTCTCAAGCAATAATGACTCTGAATAATCCAACGATTATTGACTCAAGAATTCACGTCGTCGTCGCCACCACTTCGGCGCTATGTGTGACGTCACCTACGTCGCTCTGCGTCTTCAGCCGTTGACGCATAACGACACTGGATTGCAAGCTACTAGTAGGCCTACAAACAAGTAAAGCTGTAAAAGTTGACGACTTACCACACCGTCAAAATGTTAAAGATTAATACTATTATAATCGTTAAATTTTCGATTAAAGTCACGTCGCTAAGAACGCGTTAACTAGTGGATAAAATGACAGTCAATCCCTCGCACTCCTTCGCTGTGGTCATTTCTCTGATATCTTTGGATTTTCAAGGTTTTTTCCGCACTGATTGTCACCATGACATCTGAGGTCTTAGTTGCTGGTCTCCAGTGTGTTGGTTCAGGTCAACTCAGCCTCTTAACCTCAGCGGGCGGCGACATTTGGACTGGACAAAAAAAGTCCACGTAAGACTAGTCAGTCACGCGTGGACGAGGTTGGTACGTAGGGTAGGGGTGGCACACGCACGCACGCACGTGTGGTCGTAAAATACCCCGTGCGCTCTCACTCAGACTCAAGTCACTCGGTCGGTCGGTCGGTCCAGCAGCAGCAGCCAGTAAAACACTGCGGCGACACAGCGACCACAGAACCACCGACCACACGGGCTTTATTGCAGACGAACCGACCGACCAACCAGTACAGTGGCGTCACTAAACACGACCAGATTTGCAGACATTGTCATAAGATTAATTATCCCAAGATGTGTATTATAGGCTAATCATCACATTAAGGCAAAAGTTGAGATGTCCTAAGATTATGACATGTTCCAGGTGAATTGACGGAATTTATTTTAGATAATCGTAAAATTTTATTTTACGATGTGTTTTAAGACATGTCACAACTGTTCTGTAAATTAGTTTACCGCTATTGATTTTAGATGACGGTAGGTAGGTAAAATGCCCCTAGAATTCTCTTAAGATGTTCTTTGAATTGGACACAAAAGCCCGATTCATAAAACAGCTTAAGATAATCTTAAGATCCGTACGTTCCAACACGGACTGCGATCGAGGCATAATACGCAGTATACCGCGTCGAAACGTTCTTATTTCGTGGCCATGCTCGACGGCGTGTTCTGCCTGGACGCACGTTTGATATACAAACGCGAGATGCTATCAGTCGTCACGCTTGATTGGAGTAAGATTATAAACTCTTAAAAACACGCCAGACATTATAATGAGAGATAATTATGAGAACTAATTGAAAGATCATAAAAATCGTAGGATCACTTTGGGCGTTTTACATGTAAGACAATATTCGTAAGTTGTTAATAAATAAAACGATCTTAAGACATAGAATGCTACTAAGCCTTATCTGAAAACAAATCTTATGACGATGTCTGTGAATCGGGTTCCACCCAAAGCAACGCACGCAACGTATGCAACGCAACGAACGCAATGACCGCTTTTATCCTTGTGTTTTTGCCATTGCGTCAGCTGCGTTCGTAGCGTATCTTGTTCTTGCCTTTATTGACTTTCTTGCGTTTTGCTTACCGACTTTCTTTTCGTCAGCTGCTTTTATTTCGTTTGCTGCGTAGCCAGGGGGCATTCAAGTGGGTAAGTAAGTAACTAAGGAAGCAAATAGAGTTTATTATACGCAATATCACACACACAAGCTTAGAATAAAACACATTGCGAAAACACGAAAAGAAGTACAAAACGTTAACACAACAAAGCAGTGAATTATGTTGTAACATAGGTCTAAACCATAAAATAATTGATGGACTGGTTCTTCTTGTTAAAGTCGCACCTAACGAATGCCAGTGTAGGCCTAAACTCATGCCCTCGTGTTCGTAATTTCATTTTTGGCTCCGTTTGTCTGTCGTAGTTACGCCACTGGACCGACGGCGTGCAGCGGCATGGCATCTCTCAGAGCCTGTAGTCGTAGTCGTAGTCGTCGCATTTGCCGCGGTCATGAATTTCATCGTCACCACGCCGCCGATTCCGCGCCGTCGCCTTCGTCCGTCCGTCCACTCCATGGACATCCAGATACAAGCACCTGGACTGACACGCCGTGCAGAGTCAATACGCTGTGCTTCTATAGTCTATTAGATGTCCATTGTCAGTCCGTCCGTCCGCCCCCTGTCGACGCGCCGTCGCCGACCGCTTTAATATCTTCGTCTCATAAATTTTCCATCGCGCAATTACCGCTCTCTTTATTGCAAGATGTGAATCATATAGTAGTAGGCCTACTACGCTCGGCGGCGTTGCTGCGTATACGCGCTTGCGTTATCTGCGGGCGTCGCCGCGCATACGGCCTGTTGAGCACCGGCCTATAGACTGTCGTAGTAATATCTGGACACATTGCGGGTTGCGACAGCGTAATGTCCGTTCTTCACGAGGCATTAATAATAGTAATAGTAAAATAACAATTATTGCATTTCTATAGCGCCGTCTATAGCAAAGACGCGCTTCACTCTGCTGACGACGTCGCTGTACGTCGTATGGTATGTCTGGTCAGTCATTGCAAACGACAGAATCGTAGAGGGCACAATATCTCAACACACTGCGACAGCGTAAGGTCCAGTCCAGTACTATAGTCGCATCGCATCAAATCAATCTGTCAGAGTTGCTGCTGCTATTGTTGCTGATGTCGACGCCCTCGTGAGTCGTGACAGTGGCTCTATCAATATGCTGCTGCTGCTGCTGCAATGCGTGCTGGCGCCGACTGCTGTACGCGGTATTGTGTTATTACGTGACCCCGCATGCCACTCAACGTAGAGCCCTCACTTGCTGCACCGGATGAAAACGAGAAGCCCAGCTGTCGCCAGGGTAGCCGACCGTACCTGCCGGAGCCCGAATGCCTAGAAATGTAAACGTATAGTTTTTTTTACTCATTTACATAACTTGCGAGCGTTGATTTTCGGCCACGCCTCAAAATTTATTAGTAAGCAATTTGTGATGCAAGTGTTTAAATGCAGTTAGTGCCACCGTTTGGGTAATGAGGATTGTAGTGAGGTCCAAATTGGTACCACAGGGTAGTAGTCGGGCAACCACGATACTACTTCACGCAGTTTTCCGATTACTTGCCATATAGGATCACACCTGAAACAGGTAAACGAGCCCCAGCCGTAATCCAAGCCAGACAGATTTACCTACCCCAGAGGGTTAAAAGGCTAAGCTGAAAAGCAAGGCGTTGGTTATATACCGAGATAGAACTGAAGGACATTGACATTAATAAAACGGCAGCTTAAATCGCGTCTAAAACATTGCTTTTCGATGTGCATAGTGCATATACAGCGTGGGGCAAAAAAGTAGCCCCCTAAAGCTTTTTGCTGTTTTCTCAGCAACCATTTGGAATTTAAACGTAAAATTTTACAGTTTTATTTACCGAAACCTTCTACATTTTAACTGCTAAGTGAAATGTGATTCAGTTGAAAAACTTCGAAGTTCTAGATTTTTTAACATAACTGCCTACCGATTTTTCAGCATTAAAAATGTTGAAGTTAAAAATGCTATTTAATTTTCAAGAAAAACCAGTTAACACGTTACTGCCGATGACCTAACAGTAACGTTTTGATAAACAGTACTTTATTTTATTTAAAAATTATCATTAAATTATCGTTCCTTTAAACTTAAAGCAATCGCCGGCTGCCCACCGGATTCATTTTCCAGCAAGACAGCGCGTCACCACACAGCGCGCAACGTCGCGTAAATACGCACAGAACTTGCTGCGAGCCAGCTGTCCAGGTTTCATCACAAAAAAGTGAAAACCAATGGCGTCAGAATTTGCCGTGTGAACATAAACCCAATGGACTATCACGTGTGGGGTGCAATGTTGGAGGCTTACAGCAAACTTAAAACAAGCCAAATACATGCGCCGAACTCAAGGAAACGTTTCATGTTATCTGGGACAACCTGCCACAGGGACCGATCAACAAGGCTGTAAAAGATTTCTCAAATAATGCGATTGGAGGCTGGTGTTGTTGCTTGGAGATGGCGGTGGACACTTCGAGCATTCACGGTGACAATGAAATTCTGGCATCTGATCATTATTTAACTATGTTGTTTCAACGATGTTATTAAATTGGTGTTGTAGCCGGATCATTTTTAAATGCTGAAAAATCGGTATAGGCGGTCATGTTAAAAAGTCTGTAACTTCGTTGTTTTTCAACAGAATCACATTTTTCGCTTGGCCGTTAGATGTAAAAAGCTTTAATAAATAAATCTGTAAAATTTCAAATTAAAATTCCAAAGGGTTGCTGAGAAAACGGCGAAAAACTTTAGGGGGCTACTTTTTGCCCCACCCTGTACAGTAATCATGACGTAGGCGACTATGTAAATTTTGTTTGAAGGCCCGCTCTATACATGTAAAGGAATGACTGATTGACTAAAACAGTCACCAATACAAGTAGTAACCGGGCCCGACGTACAGCAACTTCAACTGTGATTCAAAGTTCGAGAACAGCGGCGTCGAGTTAAGAAAGTGGAGGGGGCAAAAGTTGTATTTTTCGACAGTCGTGCAAATTTCCGACAGAAAAGACTGTGGGTGCTTAAAACTTTTTATTTGTTTTTATATTTCCCCAACATGGGTTTCAGCGCAAAAATTTTGCACTTTTGGACGAAAATTGTCCGACAAAACATTTTTCGACAGTTTTCCACTATCCAGAAATTGGGTTAGACATACCCATACTCATCCGCCCCTACACCCGGCCACAACGCCAATGATCGAGACCAATGCGTAAACCACTACACCAATAAGTCGCCACCGTTTTTCTTTGTTTAATGAAGTTATAACTTGGAACTACCGCCGGAGAGTCGGGAAGTTCAGCCCATCGGAACGAAATCCCGTTAGAACGAAACAATTTTCCCAATAAAACGAACTTTTCTTTCGTTCTGATAAGTTTTCGTTGTGGTGGGTCTAAGTCAGGGAGTCTGGTAGCGATGCAGGGATACACCCACGCGACGAGCAGAACGGCGAATTGCTGCGATGACGTGAATCGACGTGTGGGGTATAAAGACGTTATGTCTACGTGTTTCACGTTAGGTATAGTCTGTTTGGGGTTGTGGACGTGCGGCGTGACGATACTGAACGATTACGCAGTGGCGTCGTAGCCGAGGGGGGCAGTGGAGCAATTGCCCCCTGCCCCTAAGTTTTTGGCTGTTGGAAAAATCGGAAAATCTTTTTTCTTGTCAGAAAACTGTCATCCAAAATACAAAATTTGGGACTAAACCCCCCCAATTTTTTGGAAACTTTAAGGGCAAAAGTCAAAATTCGGAACACCCACAATCGTCTCTGTCGGTAATTTGCAACTTCTTGTCTCACCTATTTTTTGAACCCACGACGTAACCGCTGATTATTTGAAAGTGTAGTAAGCCTTCTGCTATAGCGATAGACCGATTGGCTAGACATCCAATACCTAACTTCCGTCCACGATGTGAATACATTCGGTCAGCATAACGTCACACAATCATCACATGACTGCAGGACCAGACCTCATGACAGGAGATCAAGAGTCGATGACGTATCGAAAACGTGTAATCCGTCGTACGGCGCCGTCCAATTGGTCGCGCTAATACCCGCTCGCCGCAAGTCGCGACAATAGCATCTCTCTCTCTCTCTCTGGCGCGCGTCGGGCTGCGGGCGACCAATCGCCATCGTAGATCGGGTCACGTGCTACGACGGCGATTCGGTTTTTCAATTTGGCGACCGGTCGGCGCCGCGACGAAATTACGACACGACTGCGACTGCGTGACGTCGTAATTACGCCAGCAGTCGGGGAGTTACGACGTCGTCGATCATCTAGTCGCGAGCCAGTCGCTGCCAGGTTGGTCTGGTCTTAGCCGAGCAGAGCTAGACAGATAGATGGACCGCCGAAAATCCGCCAATTTTCACGCGATAAATGTAAAACTACCCCGACCGGCGCCGTCAGTGGAACGATTGAAAAACCAAGAAGCCCAGCTGTCTCTATGATAGCGGATCGTACTCGCCGTATCTCTCACCGTTTCCGAGATATGGTCAGTTTTCCCTTAAAAACGCATCTATTCAACCCTCAATTTGAAAATGTTTCTCTTGCACTAGGTGGCTGAAATTTTGCATTCCCGGATTTAACGCACGTGGTTTATTGTTCATGTAAAACGTTTTTTCTTATGACCCAAAACTTAACACCAATACATCCGTTACGAACAGACAGACGACTACAACCATGCCAATAGGTCGACCGTTACTTAAGTATTTTTATAGTCGGCTAATAAGATGCGATGCGAATGCTTTGAGTCATCGGCAGCGCCACAGATGGCTACTATATCCACATATAGGCCTGTGTAGTTCTAGGCGTAATGTGGCCAGCTGCGTCGTGCGTTAATACGATTAGAGAAACGAGATACCGAAACCGCTACTTTTCGACAATCACCTGCAAATTCCGGACACTCGTCCTACAAATTTCATTTTTTTCATAAAATCTGCAAAAATTTGGGATCTTTAACCGCAAATGTTATTTTGAGCAAACATTTTTTCGCGAAAAAAATAAATTTTCTGAGAAGCTAGAATTTAGACGAGGTAGCCTATAGGTGACGACCTATATGTCTACTATAGCAGGGAGTCGGGACAGCAGTCCTAGTTAATGCTGCCCAGATTTTGAGCTAACAAGTATTTGAGCAAAGCTCATGAGACGCGCGACAGCCTATAGCAATTACTGATCGCAGTTTGTCCTGGTCTATCTCCATTCATTTTGTTGCAATTCACTGTTAAAATGTGTGCTGCAGCCGAAAATTGAAAAAAATCACTAAACCCCCTATTTATTTGCTGGTTCAAGGTCGTTCAAGGTCCTCAATGTCGAATCACTTGAAAACTTGTCAGCAGTTATAATTACGGTAAGCAACAAGTCTATGTCTATCCGCAAGCGCTAAACGAGCCAACAGTGGTAAAAAGACCTTTTATGGGGGTACCCCTGTTTGACGCCCGTGTGCGGAGGCCTCCTTGAACCAAGGGGGTCTGGACTTGAACTGCTAAAATCTACGTTTAATGCTAAAAATTCCATATGCAAATTGTCTTGGTCTATTTAAGACCATTTTGGCGCAATTTACTCTTAAACTGTGTGTTGCAGCCCAAAATCGCAAAAAAAATCACTAAAAACCCTTATTTTGGGGGTTCAAGGTAGTTCAAGGTCGTTGATCTTAATGTCAATCGAAAGGGCGTATGTGAATTCCTATTAGTGATTTATAGTAACCTAGGCCCTATCTCGCACCGTTACTGAGATACGGCGACTTATTTGCTCAAAATGGTCAATTTTTGTACCCTTCTGTCATTTTGCGCCCTCGATCGGGGTGACGTTTTTGAATTCTGGGGAAAGCTTTACGGAACCTAAAACTAGAGTCTTCGTGGCAGTCTACAGTAAAAAATTTCGTGATCCTAGCTTGTGTTATGTTGACACAATACCGGAGTGTGACGGACGAACGGACAGACGGACGGATGCTTCGACGATGGCTATAAGACGCGCGAAGCATGACAATGCTGTCGCGCGTAAAAAGCAAACAAAAGTACATACAGCATTACCAGCATAGGTTTCCTGTTGTACACCGTGGTCCATAAAAACGTGCAACTTTTATTTTTCGAATAGCTCCATGAAACATTAGCCGATTTTAATAATTTTTGGCCTGCGACATTAGAAAGAAACTCCACACAAATGACTCTAGTTTTGGCTAACTCACTTTAATATTGTCGCTACACTACCTTGTAAAATGCAAGTTATTGAACCTGCTGTTGGCGAGTGGTGTCAACGCTTTCAGCTTGCATCCGTTCTAGAGGAAGACATTTTGAGCACATGCTGTACTAAAAATGATGCGATGTGACACGTGTGACTTTTTAAGATGCAATAGCTGCCAATCGTGTGTGTCGCTATTTAATTAATTATTTCTGAGGCGACGCGTGGGCTATCCAGTATGAATTTATTGTTGTAAATGGCCAAAGTATGATTTTTGCATTTCACAAGGTAGTGTAGCGACAGTATTAGAGTGAGGTAGCCAAAACTAAAGTCATTTGCGTCAACTTTTTTTTGATTTTGCATGCCAAATTAATATCATTAAAATCAGCCAATGTTTCACGGAGCTATTCAAAGAAATAAAAGCGGCACGTTTTTATGGACCACGGTGTATGTTAGAGCTCTAATTATAGGCTTAAAAATTAGGCCTATTGGTTGGTCTCAATATATACAAAACACATATAAACTCTGTTCGATGTTCACTTCAGTGCCATGCAAAATTGCATAAAATTCAGAGAGACGGAAGACGGAGCGTGCCAACGAAGAAATCAAAAAGAGTTATGTAACAAGCATGCTGAGCCTGCGTAGTCGAGATATTAAATAAAAAAGGTTGTCCTTCTTCGGTCGCAATTGAGAATGAGTGAGAAAACGTATGTGACTCGATTAGGCCGAATCGAGGAAATCAGACCGAGAAGAAGAATCCAGACGAGAAGCCCAGCTGCTGTCGCTAGGATAGCTTTCTGTACTGGTTGTCAGTGACTTTTAAAATCATCCAAGGTCGATAATTTTCGTATCATTTGAAAGTCAATATGCCACTTCGTATTAGTGATTAATTGCAACCTAGGCCCTTTCTTGGACCGTTTAGCCACAATAGCGCGTAACGGTCTTCAAGGTCATCCAAGGTCAATGATTTCCATCTCATGTGACAGGGCGTAAGCCTATGCCGCTTCTTATCAGTGATCAATAGTAGGCCTAACCATGGCCGTAGGCCTATCTCTCAACGTCTCTAAGTTATGGCCAGCTTTCCGTTGAAAAACGCACATTTATTACCCCCCGTCCACTGAACCCCGAATTTGAAAATGTTTCCTTTGCACTACATTCTGAAATTTTGCATGCCTAAGTTTAACATACATGGCTAATTATTAGTGTAAAAAGTTGTCCGTTATGACTTGAAGCTCAGCCACAATACATCCGTGACAGACGGACGGGCGACAACACGTACTCAAGTACGGTCGGCTCAAAAACAGAAGACGGAACGTGGAAATCAAAGCAATGTTGGGTATCAATCTCAACATAGTTCAGATAACAGAGAAAAGGCAAGATGTCATACTTTGATCATTATCATTAAAACTTCTCTGTTTCATCTGAAAATCTAGCATCCAAAAATAATGAAATCGGTCCACATAGTATGGTCCCCAAATTATTTCACCATTATCACTTTTGTTTCTGGTTCACAAATCAAAGCGGTCACTCACTGCTGCGAATAGGCCTAGCGCTCTACGCGTTTTAAAGCAGTGAACAAAGCGACAAAAACAAACTGACTTAGATTTTAGATTGGCAAATAAAATAACGACGATGACGATCACGATAATGATGAACCAAACTCAACTGAACTAAAATGCTAGTTCATTTGCGTTGCACCGACTGTACTAAGTTCATTTCGTTTAAGTCTATTTCGCGAAGTGTACGACACGAGCTCAGCTCAGTTCAGTTATGTCGCTGTGTACACGTTAAAGTAGACTCACCGCACGAAGATGGCCGTGAACTAACGGCTGCCAATCATGCATAATTTTTCCCCGCGCGCAGCTATCATAGAGTCTCACGTTCTATGTCACCGTTGCTGCTGCTGCTGCTGACATGACAGTGGCGTAAGCGTCCCACGCCCTCGCATACAAAGCGCTACTGCGCAATGCCAGGTCTGCACGCACGCGCGTCCACAACCATAATCGGGCTTTCGCTCCAACGTAAACGTGACGAACGCAGAATGATGACATTTCTTTGCGTTTGTTGCGTATGAACTATAAAGACATACTTTCTTGCGTTCGCTGCGTACATGCTTGCGTACTTTACTCGCGTGGCCTGCGCCGATTTTTTTTGGGGTCAAAAAGCAAGCGTTAAGGGAGTTGCGTTGCGAATTTAGATGGAAACTATAGGTTACATTCGTATTATGCATCGCTGCTGTTTTGTAGTTGTTGTGGCGTCGTTCTATCGTTGACGATATTGGCGAGCATGCGATGCCAGAGCACTTGTCCTCTGAAGGCCAGAAAAGCTGTGTTGGGCTCACGTTGTCCTTCCACGATGCACACAAACTATCCAGATACTTCAGTCTCTGACACTCCCTCGTTGTCTGTAACTCCCAGGACCACGCCTTCTCCGGGCCAAGTGATTGTTGAATTTCAATCTGAATCCCAAAGTTTTGTTTTTAACATTAGTTTTCTCTTTCTTTTAGCTCTCTTAGTGGCTTCAATCAGGGCTGCAAAAACCCGGGTTAAAAAACCAAGTGGGTGGTTTTGGGGGGTTTTATTGTTTTAAATTTAGGTTTTTTTTGAGTTTCGGATTTTTTGGGGGTTTTAAAGGTTTTTGTAAAACGTCCCGACTTGATGGGTTTTGGCATTTCTACAAGTTTTTAGTTCGATGATTCATACGAGTTTCTGTTTGCTCCACACAGCTAAAATTTATAAATATTTACACATTCTGTAGGTTTAAATGTTTCAAAAAACTTACTCATTATAAGCTATGTCATTATTAGTGGAACGATAAACAAAATTTTTGGGCTGTTTTCAGTGTTTTCAGACGAATTTAAACTTACCCCAGAACACCGGGTTTTGGGGGTCAGGGACGTCGATAGCCACATCGGGGCCCGCGGAAACATTCTCGCAGGGCCCCTCTGGAAAGAAAATTTTTTGAATGTTTCTTTTTCAAAATGGCAAATTCTGGAGTACTTTATACTTCTGAGCGACGACGGGGCCCTAGACGTCGCGGGGCCCAGGGTAACTTACTCCATATCCCCCTCTCTGTTTGCGTATCTGTTCCGGTATCTTAACCCTGGCTTCAATAATACTAGGCGGCTACGTCTTCTAGGCCATTGCGGTGGAAATCATGGGGCCCCAATGCCTCAGCAATGGAGTTCATCAGTAATCTGGGTCACAGTACAGCCTTTCCGGTGACCATCACAGAGGGAGGCTAAGTTTATATTAGAACGTATCTCTGTGACGATTGAACGTTTTAACTCGGTGCTTTTGCAAGATTCACTCTGCATCGACTGCTTGGACCAACAACCATTCCAGCTATGTTTTAACATTAATTTTAACCGAATTAGGATCTTAACTACCAAGAGTATAAAAATAATAAGAAGAAAAGAAGAACTCGAGTAAGGCAAAACAACTGGTAATCATGCACTTTAATAACAAATGCAAGTACATCCTCTCAATTCAGTGACGAACTAAAAGAACATTATCCTGTCACGACACACAATATTACTATTATTATTAATCAATCACCAAAAAAAGAAACGAATAAACAGACGAACAATAATGGTCTCTTTGACAGTGTCGTCGCTAACGGTTCCCTGACTGCTGCAAGAATCATGCACAGGCCCTAGTAGACTACTACTATACCGGGTGGCGCAAAACAACCTGGAGGAACATATCATTTTTCTACCACCATCATCAACATCACGTAATGCAACATGTCGACAGTAGTTCATAGTGCACAACTGATGGTGTTCAACCGCACCTTACTACAATAAGCAGCGGCGTCGTGCACGGTTAATA
>Ga0056128_1006183_pt1 | contig 15117 bp, 6 predicted proteins | sample WorMetLIZISLAND2_FD_71113 | JGI IMG/M metagenome (GOLD analysis project Ga0056128, IMG submission 71113) | Marine gutless worms symbiont microbial communities from Max Planck institute for Marine Microbiology, Germany - Olavius geniculatus... ...
AGAGGGGGTTGTGTCCGGGGGAGGGGTTATGTCCGGACACCGAAAGCAAGATCCGCAAAAGCACTGATCTCTGTGACACTGCAAACAGTCGAGGTTGATGCTTGTAAACTTTTAGTAAAACTTCGAGTCTCCACTCTCTGAACGCCAGGGGTATTTGTCAAATCTTCAAGTAAACACCGGGACGTTTATTGGAAGTTTTACGATACGTCATATTTAACTCAGTTTACTACAATGCCGTTGCTGTCGTATTTCTGATGTCCCAGTATTTCATGTAGCCTATGCCTATTGTGAGTATACTGTCCACGATCTCAGCTCAGTCAATTGACTCGACCAACGTGCAGGCCTCTTTACAAGTTTGCTTATAAACGGGATAAACAGACTGCACAATCAGACGTCCGGCTGCATAATGTAGTTTGAACTTGTATGGCCCTTATTGAATTGGTGTAAATAACACGAATGGTCTGCACTGTGGTCCATATAGTATAGTATAGCACAGTAAACGGTGACATAAATAATCGGTTGTTCAGTAAAAAAGACAAAAGGTCACCGGACAAAAGGCCACCAAGCTGGTTTTTGACTAGAGTTCTTCTTTCAAATAAAGTCTAAATCCTTTCGGAAATATAACTAAACATGTCAGACAATAATTAAGCAAAGATGTCGTCACGGTCTCTGCCAACATGTTTGCGGCCCTCCGCATAGCTATGCGTACTCACCCACTGCACAGTGCTGAGCAGTGGGAAAAGCCGACGGCGAACGAGCCGCCAGCCGCAGACTGGAGGTTTATGATGTGCGATAACCTTGATCTTTGACCTTTGAAAATGAAAATTGGGACATCAGTTAATCCTGCTCCGAGTCTAGGGAATCTTTATTTTATTTTGTTTGTTTTTTTGCTTTTTTTCTTCACCTTCGAGTTAAATGCCTGTGCGGGACAGACAGACCAATGGACAGACAGACGGACAGGACTCGTAATGCGGCCAATTACGACGGTCTCGTGACGATTTTGCGTAGCAGCAGACATTCACATAAAGCGACGGCGTTCATTCGACCGAGAAGTCCACCGCTGTTCCAGTATGTGGCTGTCGCTTTTGAGCAATGACGTAATAAGTAAGTAAAAACCGGTGGGTCGGGTTATTAATGAGTGGTGGTGACGGTGCGGGTGGCCGGGAAGTTGTGCTGCATGGCGGCGTCATGTCAATTGCTGTCGAGACTCGTGCAGTCCAAGCGTGCGTCGTCTGTCTGATGACTGCGTGCAATGCATTCGGCGCACGTTGTCGACATTACTTACGTTCGGTTGCTATCGGGTCGGCGGAAGCGTGTCGACGGCACGATTTATTAGCAGCACAACTGTCGATACGCCGACTACACGGAGGTTATATATTCTAGGCGTGGTATATACCGTCGTGGACACATATACCGACACATATTTGCCACGCATTGCTTTCAAGCTTGCCGTAGATATGGATATCCATGGATATATCCATGGATATTAGGGCCTATGCTGTCGAGCCTTCTAATTAAACTGAATTAACATGTTTTGTTTCTCCATAACATTCTCCTGCCTGTCGTTATTAATCCTCATTTTCTCATTTATTCATGTTATTCAGTCAAATAAATAGTCAGGAACATCAGCACGTTTACTTAGTTTAAATTAATTTGTTAGCACTATAGCAGCTGCAAGAGATTTTAATCTTCAGTGCTTTAATGCTGTTGGTTGGGCAGAAAGGTCTATTTCTAAGTTTACTTTTATTTTTTTATCAAATGGTTACATAATTACAAAAGTTTTTTTGCATGTTAACATATTTAACGCTATGAATAGTTGAAAGTACAGACCAAGAGTGCTTTAAAGGCGTCCTTTTCACCTTATAGCCAAAGCCGCAAATAAATGCAAACCGCTTTTTGGGAAACAAGAATCCCGGGTGTTGTTGCAATGTGTCTTCCGTACCGTATATATCTGATGACCAGCGTCCAAGTTTGGGTTGCAGAAAGAAAGCGATTTTCCAGAGTGGCTGCAGTCTCGCGGTGACGCTGATATATCGAATAATACACGGTATTTCATAAAAAGGACCCCTTTTCGTTTTTTCATAATTCACTCAAATGATGATCAATCTAAACAAAATTTGTATCGTTTGTAGCTAAAGAAATACTAATTTAAAATATTGCAACAAAATGTGGCAGTTAATTAAATATTCTTTGCTAGTCCTGGCGTAATGCTGACGTCATAATGTGTATCGGGTACAAGCTGGATAGTCTCAACTGATCCTAATCTGTGGGCCCCAACATCCGGTCTGTTACAAGATTTGACTGTCATGCAGCAGTGTGTCTACCAGACGAAGTTTAGGAATGTTTGTGAAGTCAAGAAGCGACTGGTAGAGCCTGGATTGGTCTTGAGCAGAACATTATCGATACTGCTGTCAGTAAATGGAAAAAGCGTCTCCTTGCTCGTGTTCGCATAGTGGGCTAACACTTTAAGCAATTTTACTGCAAGCAGTTGAAAAATGGACAACTGGGTGAAGTGTCGGCCAAAATGCCAAAAATGTAAACAAAATGTGTTTTATACGCGTTATGTTAATTAAGCAATCATGTCGAATTTGATAATAAGTGATATTTTGCTAGTTGTGTTTTCCCCAGGTAGTGCAGAAACAAGCGTTAGGTGAAGTGGAAAACTAAATAATTATTTGATGGCAACTTATATCAGAAATATTCCTACCAAAAATTATCAAAATTTGGTAAGTGATTTTTAACTTACAGTCCAAAATGTCGGGGATGTTTTTTGAGACACAGTGTAGATCTCTACCAAATAAAATGTAAACTGCTCTGTGTTGTTGCGGTTTTTATTGGATGTACAATGAGTTTAATGCTATTTCCAACAATGACAGTCTCTGTCCCTGACTATAACATCGACAGCAATAAAACGCTAAATCCATTTATTGCCCAGAATTTAATGGTGACGACTAACCTTCATACTTGCTCACTGGTAGTTCGTGTGCGTATAGACAACGCTAACTAATTATGTCCACTGAAAGGTATTGAGAAATGAGAATGTTGTTTTTCATGCAAAACTGTTTTATAGTTTCATGACTGGTAATGGAAAATGGAAGTAAATATAAATAGCTTTGTGAAAATCTAAGAAAAGTTGCTTAAGTTCTGACTAATTCAGTGTTATCATTTGTGCTTTTTCATATTTTTGTTTTTGTGTTGTTTTTTAAATATTGCGGTGAATGAAAATGTTCACATTTGACGTTATGTAAATAAAATATTATAATTTAAAAAAAACAGAGTTAATTGTTTGATCCTGCAGCGCGGCGTCTGCAGGCTGCTGCGGCAGCTATGAACGATTGGATGACGCCAGTGTGACGTCATCGTGTCAACACGCTGGCATCTCATCTCGTCGTCGTCGTCTCGATGTCTTCTATTACATTAACTCGGTCGTTGCGCGATGATCGAATGCTGTGGCGGGCCACCCATGGTGGTCGGCCATGAGTTGACAAGGTCCTGGCCGTCAATCGAGCGTGTCCGTCGGCACAGATCGCTCGGTCGCTGGCTCCAAGACGCCGCTGGCCAGTTGCAGTGGTCAGTTGCCGGTGTCACATTAAAATGTCTCCCCTATGAAAAATCCACCCAGGGAGAAACAATCACAGATTTGACATGTCTCCCTCTTATTAAAATATCGTCGGCCCCATAAAATAGTCTCCCCGTTATAGAATCGCCCCTCCCCTTTCTAGAAAAGTTTCCCCGGCCGACAATTTACCTGTAAAAATCCGCCCCGCCCGAGCGGCCGCCGGGCGGAGCGGATTTTTGCTCGGAAATTGTCGGCCGGGGAGACTTTTCTGGGGGAGGGCGATCCTATAATGGGACACCCGGTTTTGACCGGTGTCCAGCGGGCACGTCTACAGCAGTCCGCCCACACGGTTGACCCGTCGATTGCATGGTAACTCACGCGACCCTCGCTTGCTCGCCCGTCACAGTTAATAAAGCGGCGCCTGGCCATACTAAACGCCGTGAAACACTGACACGTTTCCAAGCAACAAAGCTCTCCGATTTATAGGCTCATTCGCAGATACTTTCGTCTGTTTCACACGTCACATTTACTATTTGACTACAAAGTCGTGCACATAAAACAAAGATATTAAAAACAATGAAAACAATATAATAGAGTGAGGGTTCGATTATTTTGACTGACATCATGCCGTCCTTTGAAGCATGATAAATTAAAACTATACTTGTCACCAGAAAAACGGAAAAAGTCAACGTCGTAATACTAATGCAAAATGTAATATATGATGGAAGTAATTTAACGAAACGCGAAATCGCTGACCGGTGCTAACCCCTGGTGAATGACGAATAAGTAATTGCAAGTTTTGGCTGCGGGGTTCAATCCGCCAAATCTGCCCATTTAACACAGTGATTGGACCCCGCAAGTGTACCTGTTAAATGGCATGCAAATACATCGAGCGGTGGACGAATGTGACAGTGACAGATGACATGGGACGACAGACAGACAGACCGATTACGCTACGGAAAAACTGGTAGCTGCTGGCTGTGCGCAAAGTCGCTTGCGCTAAAGCGATTTCGCCTAGAAATAAAACTTTTTAGCTATAAGCCCGACCTTTGTCGGGTAAAGTATTGGCAGTCTGTGGTGCATGATCTAAGTGGTGCTAGCTAAAGACGCGACGCCGGTAATGGTGTGCATCGATGCCAGTTGAACAAACTCGGCAGATCCGTGGAATTATATCAGCGCTGGGCAGAAGTCAGTGCAGCTGATCGGGTGTTAGTGACTGACCAGCGGTCGCAGTGAGGCGCCACGGGAGCAGTGGTCAGAATGATGGATCGGCGACTGGATCGACGTGGTGGGTGGTCGACTTGACGGCGTGTGATGACACATGGTCAGTCGCCCACACATACGCCCCGCCACTGCAGCCAGTTAACGACAGATCAGCGCCAAGTCTTCGATCAACACTTGCGCTCTATACGCCTGCCTGTCAAACTCCTGGTGTACTGTACATACGCACGCGCTGTCCGGCAGCTTCTGACAGCGTGAGTGATCGACGATCAACTAACTGTAAGTCCGTCACTCCATGGAGCAGCGAGCAACACATGATGAATAGCGAACATTACATTACACTCGCGCCGATAATCTGTTGACAAACGACCTGACCAGCCCGACACGCAGCCAATGTGACGGGCAGCTGGTATGTCGAATGACTGGCGAAAAATCTAATAAAAATTCACGCTCATTCAAATGAAGTCAGTTTCAAATTTGTATAGCTCGTTACATTTTTTAAAACTAAATTACTTAAGCCTATTCTGTGCATTTTTTTCGCCAGATGCAAAAACTATCACGATCTTTACAGTTATTTTTTCTCTCTGCGTAGTGACGAACATTTTGCAGCCACTGAGGCTACTGAAGCAGCGAAGAGCGTAACCAAAGAAGCAGTCGTCCAAAAAGATGGAAGTGGTCATGAGCGGGCGGGCGGCATGCAGTCACGAATACAATACAGTAATAAATACGACCGATCATTTAACCAGCAGCAGCAGCAGCAGCGGTAGCGGCGGAGGATGAAATGAGCTGCAAACAGTCGAACCGGGGGCCTGACCTCGAGTCGTGGAGCGAGTTATGTGATGAGTTCAGTCAAGCGTGGCGGGAACTCATCGAATAGACCTCCGCACTCCGATAGCCACGTCTCTGCTGCTGACGCTGCTAGTAGCCGGTGCCCCATTATAGGATCGCCCCTCCCAGAAAAGTCTCCCCCGGCCGACAATTTACCGGCAAAAATCCGTCTCGCCCGGACGGCCGCAGGGAGACTTTTTTATGGAGCCGGCGATATTTTAATGAGAGAAAGACAGATTAATTCCGTGATTATATGTCCGCGGGCGGTGTTTTCATGGGGAGTCATTTTCATGTGACACCGGCAAAAATCTGCCGTATAGCGTGCGTAGTGCTCCATCATTGCGTTATACGGCGCGCTGACACGCGCTGGCTGCGCCGCGGTCATTTCTCGTGATGCGTTAAATGTTCTGACTTCCATCTCAGCGCTCGCTTGTCTAGCCGGCTGCATACTGATGAACGGTTTCCCAGCAGCATAGCAGCTGATAACCGCCATAATTCATCCGCTGTTCAACGTGATAATGTGATCATTCTTATTCGCGTCCAGAACTACACATTTCTACTGAATAACTGCACGAAAATACGCTAAAAGCCGACGTTCAAGTATCGCATTCTTAATAGGCCTAGCTGTTATTTAAAAAAAATTTTTTTCGGGACACAGAACAAACTTCATCTGGAGAAAGCTTTTGGCTACTAGCAGGGTTGATGCGTTGGAAATCGGCGATGCTTATGCAGGAATCGGTCGGTGCAGATGAAATACAGACAAGTGTCTTTATTTCTCATGAAAGATCACGGTTTTCTTTCGCCAATATGTGCTGCTTGTATAAAATAAGACACCATCGATTCCAGCTTTGTCTGTTTGATATCAATTATTAGGTACAAGCTGATCCTCGCTGCTTGGTTTAAGCCTCTAAGACGTGAAACTTTCTTGAAGTCCATCTTCGACAGATCAGCATAAACGACAAATCAAATCACACTTTTCAATTTCATAAAACAGTTTTAATTAATTTGTTTGTAATGTTTTATGGAACTGTTTTGTCATAAATATACACTGATATCGCCATACCTCAACGCAAAATACCTGCACAGGCTGCACGCGATTGGTCCGACCTCGGGCAATATTTTACGAACTTCGGGGGAAAAATTTCCAATAATGACCTCGACTCTAGTCATTATTTGTACAGTAGGCCTAGCCTATTGTATTATATTATAGGTTTATAGGACATCGTATCTCAAACTACTATTAATTGACTGCTTAACTGCACAAAAATAAACTTTGTAAACAATAATTAAATAATTATTAAATGTAGCGTACTCAGTCTATAGTATATTTTGGCAGTTTCTACTGATGATTTTGACATAATTGTTTTAAAGAAAGTAATTTTCTTACTTACGGCTTCTAAACTGAAATAAGCCTAAAATAAATGTAGGCTGCCTACTCTGAGTATATCGTGCATGCTTACAATAACAAAAATGCGGTTTGCTGAAGTAGCTTCGCTAGCACGCACTCCACACAGTCGTCACAGTCGTAATCGAATGGATTTGTTTATGCACAAACTACAGACGAGCGCTGATGAGTTGGCTGTTCTCGCCCAAGCTGCTAATTATTAATTGATTCTTCAAATACAGTCGACGAGAACGTGCAGCAGCTATCGTGCCGCCAATGCAGTTTATCATATCTAATCGTTCGACCATTTGGCAAGCATTATCGAGTTGGCAAGTGCGCGCCCGAAGATTGCAAAAGAGATCTGACGCCGGCTATAGAATATCGGCGTCTTTCGTGACATCTCGCATCAATTATTGATTGTTCAGCATTTAGCAGCTAAAGTCGCCAGTATATTGCTGCTGCTGCTGCCTCTGCTAGGCGCGTTCTTCTGATGTCATTGTGACGTCATTGGTGCAATATTGATGGATGCCGTCATGCAGATGGCACAAATACCTGATAGGCTGCTTGCTTCTTTGTCAACAGACCCACTCGAGCATAAAGTGGTGTAAACGAAAAAAATATATCGACCTAGTGCCGACATATCATGTTGCCGTCCGCCTGTATAGAGCTGCGGAACCCTAACTCTAACCCTGACCCTTCTAAGCTGAACATTAACACACTGGATGGTTGCTCGTACCTTTTGTTTTTGACTTAGCGCTGACTATATTGTCAGTGTTATACTTTTTGCCTTTATCTTTCTTATCTGTAGAAGTAAATACTACATGCTCAGAAATACGGCTTTGAATAAAAAACGTTCTGCCATGGGTTTATAGTCTGTAGTAAATCTGCTGGCGATAAATTCACGACACGTTTTGCACGATCGAGCGTTCATTGCGTTACGTCGCCGACCACCCACACACAGAGCAGCCCGCAAGCACTCCGCATCGCCAGCGCTGCCGCCGTGATTATTGTCGACGGCGATGATAGCGAACAATGAACGAACCGTATGATAAGACGCCGGGCTGCAGGCCGTCAACAAAGCGGCCATCGTGCAGGCTCTGCTGCTGCTGCTGCTGCTGCGCTCTAGGTCTAGTTACGCCCTCGGACGTTTTCGAGCGTTTTGCCGCCGGATAACCGTCGACTGTTGCACAATTCAACGCTCATCGCGTGACCTCCGAACGTTCCTTCACTTCCCACTGAAATGAATCGGAGAAGAGTTTATCTGTCAAGGCATCTGGCAAGGCTGTTTTCGTTTAGGGTCCGGGAGAACAAATGCACAAGATGACTGACCAGGTCAAAAGACCAGAAGACATTTATGAAGTTGCAGTGACGGGATTTAACTCAATTATATTCAGGGACGTATATTTCATGAATAGGCCTATTACTATGCCTATGCCAAGTTCTGAGAAACTGCTGCTTACTTTTTCATACAAGAATGAAATGCTTCTTACTCTTAAATCTTATTAGAAATATGGAAAATACAGCTATAATCTCTGCCATTTAGTACACCAAATCGCTGAGATTAGCTTTGCAACGTGGTGTAAATTCTGTATTTGTTACAATATAGCCCACTTAGCTTAAGAAACGGCTGTTTTTTGGTTTTCAAATAACGGTTTTACACTCAGTTTCAACAGCAGTAGGCAAAGAATGTGCGAATTAAAATATTATTGGCCAGTGGCGTAAACAAAGGAAAGGGCAGGGGGCCCAGCCCCCCAATCCTCCAACAAAACATGAGCATATGTTTAAACTGCACGAAATTTGCCAATTTGGTCAGTTTATTTTGGGGAAAATAATTAAAATAGTTGCCACCAGATCTTACTTTTTAAAGGTAAAGTGCATCAGATTTGATTTCGGCTGGGACTCCGCCCCAGAATCTGCTGGGGGAGCTCACAGCGCTCCCCCAGATCCCTTAGCTGGATTTTACGGCGTTCTACTTCTAAGGGAAGGAAAAGGAGGAAAAGAAGGGAGGACATGGAAAGGGAGGAAAGAGTAAAAGGACGAAAAAAGGGTGAGAACGAAAAGGGAAAGAGGAAAGGAGGGGAAGGGAGACGAGGCCCCCCCAAATTGAAATACCTGGCTACGCCACTGTTATTGCACGAAGTTGTAGTGACGTGAAAATATCAGCAGCAAATGCTAACGGTAAATATAATTATACTCCACTCGCATATCAGTGAGATTGGCGAAGAATAGCAAGAGTATGCCCAGGTGTTGACATCTATGACTAAAGCCGTTTAAATATAATTTCCCGGTCTATTCAAATATCGCAGACGTGACAAAAATAATCAGACTGCGACCAGACAGAGCTGTTTGCTATCATGAGTCTGTAAGCACGGCAGCATCTTTGTCTTGTACAAACTGCGACAGCAACTGCAGTCGACTCGGCTGTAAGCCTACAATGCACGGTGCGTCGTCGCCGCGGGCGCCAGCACTTGTGCATGCAGATGAAGCAGCACTGAATGACAGACACTCGTCTGCATCTCAACGCCTCTTTGACTGATGAAGAGAGCATTCAGTGTATCTGACGCAGCGGGCAACAGGTGGCATCACGCTAGTTATCTGTATAGGCTGCATACACTGCAGCTGTCGCCGCCGTCGACACAGGACTAACTGTGCATAGCGCCGGGTAGACAATTCTGCATGGAAGGCAATAAACTTCAACAGTTGGCTAATACTGATAGCGTTTGAAAACAAAATATAAATTTTCGACTGGCAGTAAGGCACTAATTCTACTGTCAAGTCGTTTAACACATTTTATTGTCCTATAATATTACGCATTAAAGTTGAAGCATCAAGTATGACGACCAGAGCTGGAAATGGGTCAGTGGGTCATGAGTCATGGGTCAAATGGGTCACCATTTTTGGATGGGTCACATGGGTGCCGGTGACCCATTGACCCATGAATGAAATAACTCCGCAATAGCTTACAATTTTAAGTATACTACTTACAGTGATAAACTTGGCAGTTCATGACATTCATACAACCAAAACTGTACTGCATTTGCATACCAGGCTACTGACTTTAGTTTTCCGCTACGACTATATTATATAGCTTACTTTGTTTACAGTAAATTTGAGAAACTGCTTATACTCACGCAACTAAAACTCACAGCCCGTAGAGGCTTACTTTTTACGCGCGACAGTTATGCCAAGCGCGTCTTAGCTATCGTCTAGGCGTCCTTCCATCCGTCTGTCTACTTGTCTGTCACATTGCTGTTTTTTTTGTCAAAATAACACAAGCTCTTAAATCACGAAATCTTCACTGTGTGCTGCCATAAAACTAGTTTTTGTGACAAAATTTCGTGCTATTGGCTAAAAGGATTCTTTTCAGACGAGAGCGCCAAACAGGGTACCGTTAAAAAGTTTTAAAAGTCGTTATTTTGCCGCTATTGGCTCGTCTAGCGTGAAAACAGCTCCAGGTAGGTACATACTTGCTGCCTATTATTATACAAGCACTAGCGACGAGCTGTCCGAGGGTATTAAGATCGATGACTTTGAACGATTGAACCTCCAAAGTACGGGGTTCTATGATTTTTTTTCGATTTGGCGCACATTTTAAAAGTTAAGTCCGATGAGATGACTGGAGATAGACCAACACAACTTTCGTATAAAATTTTCAGCACCGAATATAAATTATAGCAGTTTAAATTTCGGCCTCTATGTTTAAGGAGTCATCCGCTCGGGGCGACAAATATAGGTATCCCTTCAAAATGTGCGATTTCTGCCACAGTCCACTACTTTAGCGTATAAACGGTTGCAGATAAACACAGACTTGCTGCTTACCATAACAAGCACTGCGACGAGCTTTTAAGAGGTACCAACATTGATGACCTTGAACCATCCTAAAATTTAAAAAGCGCGTTTTAGTGATTTTTTCGCCATTTTAGGTTGAAACTCAACAGCGAATTGCATCAACATTACTCTAGAGATGGATTAGGACAACTGGCGTATAAAATTTCAGCATACAACGAAAGTTCTAACCGCTTGAGTTTCGACGTAGGTTCAATGTGTCCTTTTTACGAAGTCCTCAAATTTGGGTACTCTTTCAAACCGCATTATTATTCTATTGCACGTTGTACGTTGATGCTGTTGCGAGTCACGTGAGCTTTGTTCAGATTACTTGTAATCTGTCTTTTTTGGTTCTCGCCACCATGCCACGCCCACTCCTAGTCACATGGATGTAATGCCCATGGGTCATGGGTGATGGGTCACAAAAGATGACCCATTTCCAGCTCTGATGACGACACTTTACAATCTGATTACCTAATGTGACAATGCTAAATATCTACGATGGCTATTATCGACTTAAGCTGTTTTGCTGTTGATTCTTATTCTTTTGCAGGGCGTGTTTTTAATGCATCTAACCGTCTGCGAACTGCTATGAATTATTCATTATCTGGTGATTGTAACTGCCCAGTAAATACAGTGTACATAAAATCAATAAAGCCGATTGCTTGCGATTATTTACTTAGATAGTTTTGACTAGAAGTAACTTGGTGTTTCCAGACCTCCTGTATTATTGGTGTGATGGTGTCTTCACACTGTTGCTTTTTTGCAAATAGATGATAAACCTGATCTGGTAGCTATTATAGGAAGACGCACAATGTACGTTTACTTGAATGCTTAGCATTCGTCGTGTCGTTTGCCAATGACGTTTAGCTATGCAAATTTTGAAGAGGAAATTGAAAACGCGAGACCTGACATCGCGAGACTTGTTTGAGTGTGCGAATAACTGATGATTGGTAGTTTTTTTTCCTGGCTGAAAATGATATTATATAAAATGTGTCTGTCAATCTTCTGATTCCGACGCCGCTGAGGTCGTCGCTGCTGCAGATGGCACCTGACTTGCCTCGTCGTCGACCTCGCTGCTGCTGCTGCTGCTGCTGTCGACACGCGGCTGCAGGGACTCCGTATGAGCGCCGACAGAATGGCTGACCGCACGCAGAAACTGCAGACGTTGCTGTAAGCGCTGCTGTCGAATCTTGACAAACAGGACTTGATCCGTTTGTCGTTCAGTATGTTTGAATTCTTTCGCTTTATTCGATCGTGCAGTTTTGCAGTGTTTGAATTGTGAAAAATTAGCTGAGGGGGTTGAACTTTTCGACGGTCGGAGACCGAACAAAATTGTGTTGTATATCGTATGTATACAGTATCTGACCCCCTGTACATAAGTTGACATTGTGTTAGGGGGTTGAGAAAACAGTTGCGGGTTTAACCCCCAACCCCCTCCGTCGGCAATTCAAACACTGCCGTTTTGTCATGTCTTCAAATTTCTGCCCCCCCTTAGAAATGTTTTAGTTTTGTACTGCTTTACGTACGCTTATTCTCTTTAACGTCTATAGCCTCTGTTACTAGGTTCAGCAATGTTGCCAATTTTTCATAATCAACTGATAATACAAGTGAATGAATGAATGGTGAATTATCAAGTTTGGAACGATATTACTTTGCTGGCGTGACCTTTTCTAATTATTGTTTAATGACATTATCTGCGAACAAAGTTTCTTTTATGTTACCATATGTTTATGTTATGTTTCGAGATGGGTCGACAGAGAGAGCAAGCAAATGCTCACAAAATCTCCACAGAACTTAGCGTATCGCTGGTATAGACAACGTGTATGGACTGTTTCTGAATGCTCTTCGCGGTATACGGTAATCCAATAGAGGTCGTAATTCATTCCATTTCAGTGTCCTTTCAACGCGGCAGCACAAGACGATTGCGTTAAAATAGAAATCTGCGAGCTGGATCGCTGCAAACTCGATTACGACACGGGTCGAGTAGCAGAAGACAATGATCAGTGTGCAGTGATAGGATAATGTTAATACGGCAAATGGAATGGATGGCGAGCACCTGTTATTGAATCATGCGTCAGGTCAATAGCATTGGACACACACACACGTTGCTGCACGTTGAAATGACTTCATCCATCTGCTGCTCGAGGTTTAGCCTATACTTGTCAGTCGCTCTGTCACCACTGTTGCGGCATTTTCACCAACTGTTGATTTTCTCCGTGGTAGGCCTAAAGTTTACTCAAAATACCACAAACTTGGTTAGAAATTAAAGTGAAATAAACGGTCTAAAATTTCATAATATTAAACTGAGAAAACTTTATTTCGTATAGTCATGGGGTGTTTAGGGTCGTTTCATCTGCCCCACTTTTCAAAAAGTGATTTTTCAATGAAAAGAGCGAAGATCCGAAAATAAATTTAGCAAATTTTAAACTTTACAAAACATAATTTTATTTGGTGGAACAATAGCAAGAAAGCTAGCAAAAGCTTTTTTCTGTTTTTCCCCGACATATAATTATTTCAGTACAAAGATACCAAATGAGTTTTAAGATCTGAGTGGTAGTTTGTTTGGAGAAAGCATGACACACTTATTAGGCCTACATTTTCCTTTTTCAGTGGACGCATTGAAGTGCTCCACTTGCCCTTCCCCCTAGGCGCCCATGTTAGAAGATAGTCGTTCTTGCATGCGTCGCTACAACGTGAAAGATCGTGTTATATCGTTCTGCAAAATTAATGCGTATAGCGACGACTACTTCTGAGCAACGAACAAACTGATGATTAGCTGCATGGACGTATGGCTGGCAGTCGACATCGTCGACCAAAGTGCACCAAGAAAGCAAAACAACACTCGTAGTAGCTACTAATTACAGCGTCCAACAACCAATACGGCGATAGGCTTGTGTATGGCAACTATCATTATTTTAACTGCTGTTCGTTAGCCACAACGTTGTCGTCCCGGACTCTTTAGCGAAACTGATAAATGTTAATAGAGATCACAAATATTGAAATACGTTTTCGTCTAGCAAAACACTAAAATATAAGACCAAAAAACTAGAAATTTTGTAACTAGGTCTTACCTTTTTATCCCTTACGCCATGGACTTAGTCATACATGCAGGCATTACACGTTCCGTTGCTAAGTCACTTCATTTGTACGGCCTGCCGGTATTTATAGTAGAATGAACGTTTAACTCGCACTTGCATATAGAGCAATGCAGAATATCAATGCTTAGTGCATTATGAATAACTTTAGTTAGTTAGCGTACGCGTTATTTAGCGAAAAAAATGAATTTTCTAAAAAATGAGATGCAATTTTTTATTTTATAATTTTTTACAACAAAATGTAAGCAAAAAGTCGCTGATCTAACGTATACTCGTACGTATATACAATTTCTGTGTTACCAGTTTAGTTAAGGACTAATTCAACTTTTATATACTAGGCCTCAAATTAATCCTTTAGCTTTCATACTGCCACAGTACAAGTATGGGTGAAGCAATATCCAATTGCCTGGTGATTTACAACTAATCATTAAGAACGCGGCCAAACAAGTGCGCATGAATATGGCCAACTGATCGACAGACTGAGAGCCCTTATAGCGTCGTTCTGTCCGACTGCTTAAAGCATATCAATAATTCAATGGCGTAAAGATGGTCAATATGGCAAAATTATTCACAGCCGAGCGAAGATGATCGCCCGATGGAGTTCTATACTTTTCATCAATCGCCTGCAGTCACTGATGATAGCGTGACGTCCACTTTGATCATTAGCAACCAGCTGCTGTACCTGGACGATGATGATGATGATGATCAGCTTAGCTAACCTATCATACGGCCAGAAATGGATCGATACGTTCAAACGCGTGTCGAAAATAATTAATATGCACGAGCGTACTTCTAATGCCCATGCACTTATCGTCGTCACAGTTGCTGCCCTATAAGCAAAGAGAGAGACTTGTACTTAAGACTCGTTGTCGCTAATAACAGAATACGTATCGATTGCAGTTATCATCATAAGTCCCGCTTCTGGAAACAGAAGTCGTCAGGCTTTCGACTGGAATAGTTCTCCAAATTCCAGTACGCCGAATTTCACCGAAACTCCCCCCCGGGGGGGAAAGTCGTGCAGGACACAAATCATGAAAGTCGCGGTCACAAACCATCTGTGATGTGACACGTGTGCTTTTTGTGTGATAATAATTGCCAATTGCGTTTGTCGCTATTCAGTTAATAATTTCTGAGCCGACGCATACGCTACTCGGTAGGAATTCATTGTTGTCAATGGCCAAACTGCGACCTCTGCATTTCAC
>Ga0056128_1006184_pt1 | contig 15116 bp, 9 predicted proteins | sample WorMetLIZISLAND2_FD_71113 | JGI IMG/M metagenome (GOLD analysis project Ga0056128, IMG submission 71113) | Marine gutless worms symbiont microbial communities from Max Planck institute for Marine Microbiology, Germany - Olavius geniculatus... ...
GCTTGCTGCAAACCGCGGGTCCAATTGTTCGTTCGCGCGGGCAATGGATGGCCGCATAGTGCGCTGCGGTATCATTAGCTCATGCCAATCAGCTGCCACTTCCAAGATTGTAAAGCGCTTTTGGTCTTGAAGAAGCATATAAGAAGCGCTATAGCAAGTACGTGGACTTTATCTTTACCTTTTTACTTATTTAATTTTCTTTTGGTTTGAATTAAGCTAACGCTAATTTATGCTGATTTATGCACAGTTGTCACAGCCGGAGCTAATAAAATCGCGCCTTGTGACGTCACAGTGTCGCGGACTGATGACGTCATCGTTCAGTTTTCCCGACATGCTTTATATGCCACGTGACACCAGAACACGTGACCGTCCTGTAAATAGACCACCACATCAACGTGTTGTTTATCGACATCACCATGGCAACAACGTGACGTCATCGCCCATCGTAAGTAAAAGAGGCCTTTTACTCTAGTTTTTAGGCGGAATCGCTTTTGCAGCGCAAGCGATTTCGCCTATTCATACAGACTTCTCTGTGCCGTAGTCTGTCTGTCTGTCACGTTCATGCCCCTTAGGCTTAAGCCGCTCGTCGGATTTAGGTGCAATTTAACAGGTACACTAACTTGTGGTGTCCAGTGTCACATTGCGACAGATTGGGTCCCTGATGCCCAGGGTAAATTTGGGGTTGAGCCTCAGCCAAAACATGCAATTTTCCGACTTACGAACAAGACGATCTGTTATTCACCAGGTGGCAGCATCGATCAGCAACTTCGCCTTTTACCAAATTACTGTTGCTAATGGTCATGTGACTGATTTTGTCATATATGAATTTTATTTTATATGTTTATTTTTTTAATTATTTTGTTGTGCTACCAGTGATGGTGAATGAAGACTTTCATAATACTGAACAGCAGTAACTTGTTGCTATGGCCGTTCTCAATCGACTTAGCTCGTACATAATAGGAATATCGATAATACGTCAGGATGATCAGGTCCACCGTATGACCTATAGTAAATTGAATGCGCAGAAAGCACAGAAGCGGAGCGGCGGAAAACTACACGTTTAAAAATCCATTAGTCGATTTTTTCCTGATACTCTTCCAATGAATAACTACTAACAACCCGGGCTGGTACGTTAATGAACTTGCTATACTCTCAGCGATGTAGACTTAGAATGTAAATCGAATCGTATATTATTGTCTTCTGTAGGTAACAAGGTGTAGCAAGATGGCGACGGCGGTGTGGGATCACGTGACCATAGAGCCGGACGAGCTGGAATTCGACGCCGGGGACAGCATAGAAGTGCTGGATATGGCCGATAGAGACTGGTGGCGTGGCCGGCTACCAGCTTCCACTCACGTGGGCTGGTTCCCGGCTGCTTTCGTCAAGGTAAACAGACTAAACACTATTGGAGATCGTCTGTAGTATAATAATTACTATAAGCTGTAGTTAACGCATTTGCCGGCATATAAAATATATAAAAAGGAGTTCTGGTTTCATTATTACGTGCATTATTATTGGTGCGATGGCAGCTGATGGAAGCGCCGGCGGCGGCGGCGGCAGCCAATCAGGACGTCGCACCTGCCGTGACGCCACTGGGGTCACGTGACGACGAAAGCAACATGGCGTACGCGCGTCGCTGCGTTGTCATGGAGATCATTAAGGCAGAAACCGATTACGTCACGCATCTCCATGACGTCGTGCAGGTGAAAAACAATCAATCAGGCATTCTCCACCGTGTCTCAAAAATGCGTGCCACTTTTATTTTTGGACGATGCGCTATGCAGCACGAATTCAGCGTTACAAACGGCCAAACTGCGACTTCTGCATTTTACTAGGTAGTGTAGCGACAATATTAAGATGAGATGGCCAAAACTATAGTCATATACGTCAAGTTTTTTCATGATGTTGCGGCCAATGTTTCATGGAGTTATTCTAAAAATAAAAGTGGCACGCATTTTTGAGACACGGTGTAGCTCGTGTCGGTATACTGTTGACCCGGATAATTTGAAATAAGAGAAGGAGTTCTTTGGAAAGGTCACGTCTAACTGCTGTGGGTGTAATTAGCCTGTGCGCTTGATAAGCAGATTTTCATACAAACCGAGCGTAGTGTACAAAATACCCAACCTCAAAAGCCAAACTTCTTGTCTACATTTGTCAGCGGCTTGAAAGACGTCACTTTTCAGAGTAATTTTTGATTAATTTCTAAACGCAAAATAGACTAACTACTTAACTAGTGTGTGACGTGGACCTAGCAGCAGTAATTATTGCTTTGACCATTCTGAACAATGTCATTAAATTAATCAATCTCTAGATCGAGTTAATGATTTTGTGGTTGTAGGGCTACTTGGAGAAGGCGCGTCGCAAGCCGGACATGTTTCCAGCTGAGCGAATCGGGGCGATATTCGGCAACGTAGAGGACATCTACGACTTCTCGCGAACGTTGCTCGCAGACCTTCAGAAACACGTCGTCAGATCTAGGTCAGGTCAAGCATAAAGTCATGTCGACGGCATTTCGCGAAGTAAATGATATCGAGGTCAGGTCATGTGAGGTAAACCTCCAGGAATACATTGCAACTATAGAGCAGGCGAAGTCAAGTGTGAGGTCATGTCAAGGTCATACTATGAAGTGCGTCGGTCAGTCTTCAGAAACACGTCGTCGCCGACGAGCCTGAACTGAGTCAGATTGGAAGTTGCTTCATTTGCCATGTTAGTTTATCTTCGTTTTTGGCTTTAATAATGACAAGCACCAAAGCAATTTAGCAATAGATGACATAGCTGCATTCTGGGCAGCGACGCCAATGATAAAAAGTGCAAAAAGTTGCATTTTCTGACAGAAAACAGCAAATCTACGATAAAGAAGATATGGATGCTATAAATTTAAAATTTGTTCTAAATTTCCCGAAATGAAGGCAAGCTGCGGGAAGTTAGCGATTACGCACACGATTATCGTTAAAATTTTAACGATAAATAAGATTTTACTTGTTAAATTTCGATAAAAGTCACGTTAGTAAAAACATTATAAAGTAAATGGGATGATATAATAGCAAGCATCCAAAATCAGCTAAATCATTTTTTTTCAAAAAAAGTCAACGCTTAAGTTTTTCTACAAGACCGGGTTAAAAGACACTCAATAATCGTGTCTTGGTGAATATTCGAGAGCTTATACAATAGCTCACAAACCAAAAAATTTTATGAACAATGAAATGTTTTTTGGCAATTATCACTCTTAACTTTCAATCGAAAGTAACAATTAATTAATCGTTATTTTTTGTAAAGTTAGCTAATTATTAATCGTTTATCAGTTGCAGTAGTAACTAATAACTTTGTGCATGACATAACGCCCGTTGTCTGTTTGTGTTGAACGATTAGAAGCATGGATTTGAAATCTATTCGGATTACTGCAATAGTCATTCAGTTGCCGTGGAAGAGCTCGCCAGGCTTCAGTCAGATCCTATGTATCAATGTTTCTTCGAGGTACAAAATATTGCAGTATCATTTGTTTTGCTTGCCGTGCGTTGTTTTCTTTTATTTTGCATAAAACCGGGCAATAAAAGAAACATAAAATTCGAATAATGTCTGCAAATTGTGCACAACAGCTGCAGTGCAAATTCAAGGCACATCGTCTACATAAGACCGTCGCAAGAAAGAGTTCTCTTAAAGACAGTTTGAGTGTGTTGGCTGTGAGTTAGCTCACATTGTAAAAATTATTTTAGAATTGTCCTAGAATGGTTGTAAATCTATTGCAGATGTCGTAAGGCCATTGTAACAATAAAAGTTACGATGTCATAAGTGTATTTTTTGTTAACTAGTTTGTCATAAATGTGAAAACTGTATTAATATCGACCCAGTTGGGTTCAAATATATTATATCACAACATTAACGTTGGTCACTAGCCACAGTTACTGCTTTGCTATATATGTGCTTATATTATGTGACCTTTGTAGCAGCCTGCCTACGAACGTATTAAAATAATATTGTATTTCAGTCTTATGATCGTCGTAAGTCCGGCTGCGTGACTGTGAATCCGTTCGTTGCATAGATGTAAAAAACGTTTTTTACGTTTTTTAACGTTTTTTATTTTGCTCAACGTTTTTTTTTATTTTTTTTAAAAAAACGTGCATTGAAAATCCCATTAAAGGCTTTGTGAAGCACTTTTGGGACCACAGAAATAAATTAATAGATCACAGTGAGGTCGTTTACTTAGTTAGTCCAAATATACTAAATAAAAGTTTTGTTAATCAGTATATTAAGTTAGTTTAATGCTATGGTCTTATGACATCACAGCTACATTAAAATTAAATGAAGTTCTCTCTATCTAAACTATAATTCCAGGTATACTGCACTTACAACATTAAGCATTAGGCAAGAAGCTGAACAAATTATGGCCAACGTTTTTATTCAACGTTTTCAAACGTTTTTTTTTTATTTTTGCCACGTTTTTACGTTTTTTAACGTTTTTTTATTTTTCTTGGAACGTTTTTTTACATCTATGGTTCGTTGCAGATGTGTCGTCTACAGCAGAAGATGATCGCAATACCGCTGGAAGGTTTTCTGCTGACTCCGGTGCAGAAGATCTGCAAATACCCTCTGCAGCTGCGTGAACTGCTCTGCTGTACGTGGCCCACGCATCCAGACAGAAGAGAACTCGCTGCCGCCGTGGACGTCATGAGAGACATCGCGTCGCTGGTCAACGAACGCAAGCGCAAGATGGAAAGCATCGAGAAACTGATGAAATGGCAGAGTACAGTTGCACAGTGGCAGGTCAGTCAGCGACAACTTTCAACGGTATTACTGCCCGCCGTAGCGACGACAGTATCGTTTTCAGCATCGTCCCTAAGTTTGTTTTTCGGTTTCTCTGTAAATGCGACAACTCGGATTCTTTGCACTTAGCTCCGTAAAGTTTTGCACGAACATTTATTTCGACAGCTTTTAGAACCGTACTAAATATCCAGATCATAGTCATAAGTGGGTTTTTATGCGTTTTCTGTCTGCAGCAGCTACCCGCGGACAGTACTTAGCTTTGAGCATGGCTTGACAGTCTAGTTCTAAACGAACGAACCGAACTGAAAAGCAGCGTTGTGAGTTTAGTTCGGTACATTTCTGTCGCTTTATACACTCCTGAAACGGTAATGAACTTAACTGAAATATTCCAAATCAGTTATGAAGTGAACTCTTCTACTTGCCTTTACATGTAACGACGGCCTTGAGTCGGTCAGTCCATCTATACACCGTGGGCCATAAAAAATGTAACACTGTACTTTTGTCAATATTATCGCCAATTATTGACCAATTTTCATAATCCTTTTACTGTCACAGTTTGCAGACAATTAACAGTAATGTGATCACAGTCACACACGGTAGTGCGTAACAATGTTGTAAGGGCGACTATCAAAGTCAATCGAAAACCCCAGACTTTGGGCACCTGCAGCTTCCAAACCCCTAAATCAATTGGCTTAAAATTTGACTTGAATGATTAGGTCGGCGGTGGGACCCTACGTATCTAAAATGGTACAAATCTGCCTAGCAGGGGCGGCAAGGCAAAAGGGTAAAATATAATGTTTAACTGGGTTATTTTAAAAACTTTTTATACTTTCCTTGTCAAGCTCTGGATAGCACATTTTTGGGAGTATCGCCGCATTTTTTTGCACTGGATGACGTGTTTCGATGAGATTGATTTACTAGGGGGTCTCAGCATTTACCTTTTATATTTTTCCTCTTTAATCCCCTAAAATCGCAAATTTTAGGCCCATTTTCGGACTTTAAAAATTACGACTGAAAATGCTTAACAATGGAGATGCTCATCTACAAACTACCCTTAATCGTCATTGTAGCCCCACGAAAGTGGCATAATGAATAAGTAATGTGGCCTCGGGGATTTCAAATATGCGGTTATTTCAGACCCCCTGCCTACAGGTCACGTGACACGGCGCATGCGCAGTGAACTTTGTCTTAACCATGGGCAAATGCAAGTTTGAGTCTTTATATCTCTTTAACGGTGCAAGTTAGACGCATGGTCACAATGGACCATTCATAGGAAGTCGCCCATCGCGAGTCGAATGGTCCCGTGACCGATGACGTCACGTGACCCCAAAAGGTCAAGGTCGTGACCTTATTATTTTTTACAGGTTAATGCAGTAGTGCGAAAGGTTAAATGGGGTCACGTCACATGGGTTTGTAAGGGCAGCCAGTTTGTCGTTCTATCACTCTGTGTCCTAATAAAATGATTTCTGCTGTTTTGGATGCGTGACTTGGTTGCTTTTACACAGTAATGTAACTAGTATATTCCATCACACGGTAAATGCGTTTCTACACTATCTTGTGAAATGTAAATGTAAGCAAAAACTAACGATAATAACAAAAAAATTAGGTAAGTAAAAGACAGCTTATACTAACATTGCGATAAATGATCTGTACGACACTAGCCTGCGTTAGACCCACACAGTTTAGTGACATACTTCAATGCTAGTCTGAAGTGTTTTTTCCAATTTTACCAAGATGTTTGTTTGTTATTAGCGTTATGTATGCATATTTCATTAATATTTCACAAGGTAGAGTAAAGACGTATTTACAGTGTGGTGGGATAGTGTAATAATCACGTTATTACAAGTTGTCCACAGAGTGCGCCAGTGAATGAATTTTGAAAATCGATCACTAATTGGCGAAGATATGAACAAAAGTAGTGCCACGTTTTTCTGGCCCACCCTAAACATGGATGTGACGCTTGCAGGGACCTGGCCTGGTAGCTACGAGCTCCGAGCTGATCTACTCGGGCGAGTTGACGAAGGTCAGTGTCCACGGCTGGCATCAGGAACGAATCTTCTTTCTCTTCGACCATCTGATCGTCTACCTCAGAAAGGTTTGCTTTGTCGTCAGCGGCGTCGTGGGCTAAGAAAGTAGGCGAGACATGCAGTTGCAATTATTCCACATGCACAGTCAAACTGTCAACAGAAAAGATTATGGGTAGCCACAATTCCGATTTTTCTCCCAAATTTTTCCTTAATGGTGGTTTTAAGTCGGGCTCCAAATTCTGCGTTTTTAGATACAACAATAACCGACATTTTTCCGACAGCCAAAAATTTAGGAGGCTGCCTAAATGAGAATTCTGGTTTGTTAGTTTGCTAGCATGATTACATTCAACTTAAGGGGTTAATTTAGCTGAAAATTTCAAGGAAAGTTAACTCGCCCAATATACAACTCGTTAGATTCTGATTGCAAACGGTACTGCTATCTGCCGACCGTACTTAAGTAACGATCGAGCTATTAACGTGGCTGACGTTCGTCCGTCAGTCCGTCTGTTCATCTGTCTGTAACGGATGTATTGTGGCTAAACGGTAGGTCGTAAGGAACAATTCTTTACATGTATACTTAGCCCGTGTCATAGACCTAGGCATGCAGGATTTCAGCGATTCCGTGCAAGAAAAACATTTTCAAATTTGGGGTTGAATGGAGGGGGTAGAAAAAATGTGCGTTTTTAAAGGGAAAATGGCCATATTTTGGAAAGATAAATCTATTGCGGCTGAAAATTCAGCCACAATAAAATGCCAAAATTTGCTAATGTAGCTGAAAACCAAAACCATCTATGTTAAAAACTGCAAAATATAAAGTCAACCGTCACAACACAATTAAAGCTATTTGCGCAATGTCTGTAAATGAATTAGGTCTATATTAAAAAAAAATTTAACAAAAGTGTATTTTTTGTACAAAATACAATTTCAGGAAGTTTCTGGTATTGGATTCTGAGCGGTATCGCCGTTTAGAAAAAGATTGTTTGTAGCAGTGAGATATGGATTGGGCACTAGTAAACAATTGGTTTAGCTAATTAAAAGTGATTTGCTATTAGTGAACATCTAAATTTAGTGTACTTTGTCACAAACTGGCAGACTGGCAAACCAAACAGTAACTGCCAGTTTCTGCTAAACAGGTTTAAACCGCGATTAAAACCACCTTCGGCAGAAACCTGCCAATGGTTCAGGCAACCCTGGCTAATATGAGTAAGTGTATGTGAATAGTTACTTGCTAACTAGAAAACATCATGAGCATTTTAATACACGCATATTATTATGCGTTTGGCCGCTTTAAATTATTAGTTTATGTAGCTGAATTTTAAGCCACAACAGCATTTAAGAGCTTGAATTTGAACTAGCCGCACCTTCAGCCACTTAGTAAATTTTCAGAGTTCGTGTGGCTGAATTTTTAGCCGCAATAGCACTGTGCATTTTGGAAACGGTGAGAGATACGGTCAATGTTACTATTAATCACTAATAGAAAGTGGCATACGCTCTATCAGATGATATAAAAATTATCGACCTTAAATGACCTTGAAGGTCGCAGACAACCAGTACGGTCGGCTATTCTAGCGACAGTTGGGCATCCTGTTTTTTGCATTCGCTAGGTGGTATCACCATTCTTGGCAGATGTTTGCGGTCTCTGACTGCCCTATAGTTTCAATTTAAAGATTGCGACGTGCAGGATCTGCTGTGGCGAAGTCTGCTGGTGTATCGCGGTAGAATTAACACGGATCATTGCGTCATACACCAAGTACCCGACGGACGAGGTAAGCTGCTGTCAGACCGCTTGTTAGTCATAAAACACAAGCCTAAGACAATTCATGTGCTTCCAATTATTATCCGTTTCTAAAAGAAATTAAAAAGAATTCTTAATGTCTCTAAAATTCCAACGGATTCTCAAAAATATCGGTGCAGTTTGTTGTTCTAAGTTTTACTGAAACGAAACAAAATTTCTGCTTACGTCTGCTGGACTGTCGATGTGTTTTACGTTTAGTTTTCAGCGTGTGCGTGCAACAGCCTACATGATGTACACGGTCCAGGAAGTAAAAATAAAATATTTCGCCTTGCTTTGCCTTTGCGCTACCCCTTACGATATTTTTAAAAATAAATTCTCGGGAGATCACGCGTAATTTTGTCACGTGGTGTGCAGATGCCATGTTCGGGGCGACGGTAAAGAACGCCTTTCGCCTGTACGACAGCGCGACCGACAAGTGGTATTTACTCATCGCTAACTCGCATTCACAGCGCCAACGATGGTTGCAGGCAGAGGTTGATCAACGCCGAGACGGGTGAGTTCGAGATGGGTGAACCTGTGTTGAGGATCGAACGATGGATGCAGGCGTTTGAGGATGAACGGCAGAGAGTGGCCACTGACCGACTCAATGGCTTTACGCTCGACGCGCTCAAGCGTCCTGTCTTCACAAGTTTACACAAAACTCTATTCATACATTAACAGCGGGTTTACTTCTTCCTATTCATGCACGCACCCTATAGTTTATATACTAACTCGCCGTTTCTTCCGCGAGACGGCGTCCTGTCTTCAGCAAGAAGAAGGTGAAACGAGTTCGCGTCAACCGAGAGAAAGGTTCGTTTGGTCGGGAACTTTATTCAGACTTTTTGGTACGTATTTTAATAACAGGCAAAAACGTTTAATAGCAGAAAAAAGCGCATAATCATCTGAGACGCAAGATTCGTTGCATGTCTGTTAATGTTCAGAGTAGAGTTCTGTGGAAGCTTCTTAACTGCAAGGCGGATACAACCCAAAGTAGCCCCCTTGTGCCCTACTGTAAATGTAGAAGCGTATCTACAGCCTACAATGGTCAAGGTGTGCAGCAAACGCACGAAAGTGCGTAACTAATGCGATGAATGCAACGAACGCAATAAAAATACGCAACATACGCATCTGACGCAACGGTCAAAACTTAACGATACAGCGGTAGTTACGTCAGCTGCGTCGGCTGTGTTACGTCCGTTAAGTTGCGTACGTTGCGCGCGTTGCGTTGGATGTAAAACACGCTTCAGTGATGGCGTTGTTGCATTGTGTGTTTGAACTTCGCAGTGAAACGGCGAGCGAAGCTGATCGAGGAAAGACTGCAGCAGCAGACGCAGGACGCCAGCGAACGATTTTGACACAGTAATATATGTAAAAAAACTTACTAGTTTACAACTGTGTGTAAGAACGATGTGATGATATCAGTCCTCTAAAACAGCAAAAATCATTTGGGTAGCCTTAGATGGGGCTATGCATATGGCGTCCTTACAAGCTGACTTTAGTTGGTAATCACTATGATAGTTTAAAGCCTTCTTCATTTGATGTTATTTGTCGTATATAGGCCTACTTGCCCAATGGTTAACGATTTGGGTTCCAATAGGCCTGCTTGAGCCAGCTCGATGTTTGCCCGATGTTTGCTGGATCGTGTAAACACCCTATAGCTAACTACAAGCTACAGGCTACAATGTCGCCTGATGCAGGGGCGACATTAGATTCCTGGGAGTTAGAATTGAGACAAATGATGCAGTTAACCAAGGGCATAGCAACATGGGATACATCGGTAGCCTATAAATACCCACGAAATCAGGTCAAGTAAACTGTTTATAAAGTAGCATTGGCGTCAGAAAACGCACAAAATCAAATAACGTGCAAACGTTTAAAACCTAAAAAAAACTTTAAAACTGGAAAAAAGAAAACTTATGTTTTTCGCCATTGGATAATTTGAACGTTGCTGTTGCTGTTGCTGCTAATGCTGATGTTGCTTCTGCTGCTGATGATGATGATGATGACGACGACGATTATGAACTCTTAATAGCAGGCGTTTTTGCCGCTTGATGGTGCTTTTGTATATTGAGTTACCGGCGTTACGCAATTACTGCATTTTAATGCTCTGTTTACTGCCACGTGCTTTCCGATTGTAACAAACGTCGTTCGGCTTCTTTCCACGTTGTCGCTTGCAAATCAAACCGTAAATTATTTAATCACTAGCGTCGTAGCAGAAATGGGGGAACAAAGCATTTGCGCCTTCCCTTAATTTTAGTCTGTCGGAAAAATACGAAATTTGAGGTCAAAATTAGGAAATTTAGGGACAACATTGAAATTTGGACATACATTACATACATGACATACTATGCCAAAAATTTGCTGCTTTTTGTCCATTTTTTTTAATCCTAACCCACGACGCTGCTGACTCTAATCAGATGTAATACCCCGTTTACACGTGGAAGCAAACAAAACATAGACACGTGCACGACGTGTGTTCTAAGTGTGCTCCATGTTTGCTTCCTCGTGTAAACGTGGTATAAGTGTTATAATATTAAAATAATTTCACGTAGCACTTCCGGGCCACCAGTGACTGTCTTCAATAAAGACTAAAGAGCGTCGTTTTTTTCCAGTCCCGCATGCTTTGCTATAATACTATGACTATTTGCACCTGTTCAACTACCAATAAATTATATATTGCATATATTATATTATATATTGTTTAGAAATAAAAATACTGCGCCGTGCATGTCTCATTATTTTACCCGGTGAAATTCTGCCGATCGATAATTACGTGCAGCTAGTACATAGATATAATATTTACATGCAATTTAATTAATTAACTTTATTGAAGTGACCGTATCTTAATTACCGCAGGTAACTGATTGCCATCTTGTTTAAGCCTACTCGCCATGTTATCCGCTGATCGGTTTTTGTTGCACGCAAAACCAAAAATGGCATTTTTTCGGAAAGTGTTTTGCAATTGTTTCGTGCATTTTACACGTGACACGTTAAAAACAAACATTTTCATTTTCGAAGAGGTTTCGCTGCCGTTTGTGGCTGTTTCACCGCTTCAATTTTTTATGTTTTTTTCTTGAATTTGTTGTTTCTTCAAACCATTCTGATTTGCTTTTTAATAAAAGTATTTCCCGTTAGCTGCAGTGGCAGCGTGTCATGGGACGAAGCGGAGACATTGTAGGACGGGGCATTTCTCTCTAAATTTGTAGCCTGTCGGTAAATTTTCCTTTCGTTGATACTTTCTTCAAAAATACACACTTTGCGCCTAGGCGTCCCGCATTTTAGGAAAAATTTGTGGGCAAAATTACAATTTTGAGTATCTATATGTCGACTGTCGAAATTTACAGCCATCTATCGGAAAACTGCAAGTTCGTGCCCGGCTTCATAGACGTTAAAACATTTTAAATGTTTTTTATAAAAGTTTTTAAAAACATGTTATATATATATATATATTTATTTTTTAGTGTTTTTTATGTTTTTAATTTTTTAATGTTTTTGTTAGTTTTTTTTTAATTTTTAATGTCACGTTTTTGTTCTTATTAAAAATAAACGTACAAAATTACAAATATGACGCATTTATTGTGGGCAAATTGCGTTTAGTTCTGTTTTCGATCTGCACCATAATCACGGTTACATAACATTCAGTACATTCCGGTCTTCAGTCTTCACAAATGTTAGGTTTTTGTTTTTAACGTGTTATTGCGCTAAATGTGGTTCACTGTTTTTATGTATGTTTTTTACATGTTTTTATAAAAATGAAAAAATGTTTTTAAATGTTTTTTTATTTGCAAATTAATGTTTTCAACATTTATGCCCGGTCCAATCTTTTTTATCCACAACGTCGCGTATTATTGCGGTGTCTGTCAAACTTCTTGTAAAAACATAAGTACACTGTATCAGAATGCAAAGTGTGGTATTAAATGCGATGACAAACGTAAAGTTTTGGCTTTGAATTATTTTGTCGGCTGCTAGTGTGATGCAATCAGCATGATTATTTACTCAATTCATTAAAATTTCGATACAAAGACAGAATTACAGATATGTTGTGTGAAGAGTTAGGCCCAATCGCGGCACTGATGCTTGCTTGTAGAATGATTGCAATCGAATCAATCGATTGGCATTTTATTTAGGTTATGTCTAAATTAAAGGGCCAAAAAATTTTTTAAAGAAATTCAAAAACCGAATCTTGAAATAGGGGAGATAATTATCGAAAATTTTATACACGAAATTTGCAAAATTTTCGAACTAGGCGAAACTTTCACCGCCTGGCCATCTCTACATGCAATAAGCAAGCCTAATATCGATACGCATATCGCATATCCGTTCCATGCTGCAACTATCCAAACGATCTCGGAATGCATCAGTTACCGCATCTTGTCGCGCCACTGAGCATGTGCGTTCCATTAACGCATGGCTTCCGTCCAACACAACGAACGCAACGCAACGTACGCAACGTTCGCAACGACCATTTCTATCTCTCCGTTATTTCGGTCGTTGCGTCTGTTGCATACTTGCGTACTTTGGGTCGCTTTTGTCATTTGCGTCAAAAGGTACGCAAGGCCGGGCTTGTGTTGCGTGAGTCAAATTGTGTGCGTTGCCTTTGATGGAAACTATGCATTAAAGTCCGCACGGATGAACAATCCATAGCTAGCTACGCACAAATAAAATTAATATCATGCAGTAAGGTAAGTGTTATCTGACGCTGTACGAATAGTGATATCATTCTTTCACAACGTTCCGATGCTTATATAACTAACTACAAATCTTCTATCACAGAAATTGTTTAAAACTGCACGATAGGCTATACAATAATAAGTCGAAAGAATTGGGAAGTGCAACTTCCAGCTACCGGTGAGCTATTAATAACTCATTAAATAGGCAACGAAAACGTGAGATTGACAAAGTAAATGCTGCAGAGCGAGATTTGACCGCAAGTTTCACCGAAGAGTGAGTGGGGAATAGCATTACTGATATGGACGCTGGCGCCGCGTAGTGACTGCACCGCGCATCAGTGGATTAGTTGGACTCACTCTCACTAGAGGGCGGCTGCTGCAGTCGTCATGAGGCGGCTTCAGCTGCTGCGGCGGATGAGCAGTCCCAGAGGTAAGTGAAATCTGAAACGTAGGTCCGTCGTGATAATGCCACAAATCCGCTTACTGCAGCAATGTTATTCATTAGCTTCCTTAGTACTGTCAAAAATTTGCTATTTTTATATACGTTTATCCCACCACCTGGGGCCAAGTCAAGCACGCAGCTTCAAGTATGAAAAAATTAAGATCACACTTAACTTACTCGTTTTTACAAAAGGAATAAATTGGTGCAAATAATTAAGCCATAACATACGGCTTCTATTTAAGATCCGGTCTTTCAATACTATGAGTTTGAAAATACGACGTCTCGAATAAACCCTCGACGTCAAACGCAAAGTCTGCACGTTATTGACTGATCACAAAAATAACTTTGAAGTACAGGTTGTAAAACAAATAAAAAATAATTGGCCACCAATCTGTTAAAGATTGCAACTTTTAATAAATGATGTCTCTTCACAGTTCCAGATTTTACGAAAATTCCAAAATTGTTGCGAATCCACCGCCGTTCGCTGTTGAGGGATTTTTAAGCAGTCCGTACACCGCGTCACCTAGACGACATCGATGGCTAATATTGCCGGCGTCATGCAATCGACTGCAGCTGCACTGAACAGTGACTGTCGTCAATGTTCGGTCGTGCTCCATTTGTTTTATTGCAGCGTTCAGCTCACGGTAGTCGCAGAGCGCTGTGTTGAAGACTCTATCTTAGAATCGGAATCGTCTTAGCTGCTGCACTTGCCAGCACTGCCTATAGGCCTATATGCGGTAAACTTCTGGCGATTTCTCGGCATAGAAAGGTAAGTGCGATTTCTACGAATATTTTCAGGGTACACCAAACACTTCAGCAAAACATGGGAATGAGAAACTTAAAACAGATATCTGGCAGAATAGGAGAAGTCATTTGATTGATGGCACAAAAACGCTAAAAACAATGCTCGTAACGATCTACATGGTGAATCAAAAAACACTCATCAATATAGGCCTAATTGTTTTAGCAGCTAAGTTTCCAATAAATTTTTGTTTTTAGCGCTTTTTAGCAGACTTTTCCTACAACACTTTAAGGTTCAGATCAAGATCGCTGTTGAACGATAAACGTGTAGCTGGTGTTATTGGCTTTGGACTGCATCAGGCTCATCTACCATGATCACAGTTTCTTCAGCTGATGCACGCTTTGTTTGCTGTTGCTGTGTGTTAATTAGTTGCATTGATAATCTTTATTTCACCAAAAACATTGGTAGACAAAAATTAAACAAAAAAAAACAAAAAAAATGCAACAACATAGAGTTGGACTCGCAGAATTGTCATGTTCAGCAAACAGCTATAGAGACAGCAATATCAAACAGGGAAAATCCTGAAAAATCTCAAATCGCGTTAGTTCTGGCTGTGAATTTGTTTACTCGTATCGGAATGAGAACACTAGGTAATTTGAACGAAAAATAACTTTGACAAGCCTTTATGATTTCCATATTA
>Ga0056128_1006185_pt1 | contig 15115 bp, 7 predicted proteins | sample WorMetLIZISLAND2_FD_71113 | JGI IMG/M metagenome (GOLD analysis project Ga0056128, IMG submission 71113) | Marine gutless worms symbiont microbial communities from Max Planck institute for Marine Microbiology, Germany - Olavius geniculatus... ...
CCAATTACAGACGATTTTAAGCAAGATATTATCACACAGTATACCTGATAAGCTAAACATTTTCGGGCTGCATCCAAAGCAGTCATTCCACTGGGCAGTAAGCACTTGATGCTTCTTCGGCAATAGCCATGATGTTTGCTTCCAATGAGACGACGTTTAAACCGACCACGGCAGATGTTACAAACGCTCATATTGTCTGCATATTCACATTCAAGCACTTGCATAAGCCGAATCAGTTAGCAATTACCAGGTATCAAATATCTATGTAAACATAAGAACATTTCTGTGTATATAAGATACAAGCTTTAGGATTCTCTTGATATGTTGATCAGATTCAGCCATCCTTGGTCAGCCACAAACAGTCCTGTACAGTTTCAGTTGTAGAACAGTTTTATTAATGTTAAGAGTAAAAAAGCTGATCACTGCTGCCAAATTTTATGGAAATCAGTTAAAGGGTTTCGGAGTTACAGGACCCCCAAATGCCATTTCCCATACTTAACGTTCATCGCGCTTACAACAGTGTCAACACTACCGTGCTGCACTGTGATATAAAAAATATTCAAAAGGTACAAAGCATCTTACTGGAACCAAATAACAGACCCAATGCTAGAAATGAACTCAAGACATTAGACACTTGTCCCAATGGGTAAAGACAGGTACCGATACTGAATATGTTGCCTAATCATTTACGTAATAACCCAGACACCATACGCACACGGTAAAGCTAATACAGGTATTCCAATTTTTGCGCCTGAGACTGAAAAAAAATCACACAAAAAAGTAAAGCGGAAGTTAACTAAAACAAAACAAGCCTTTTCTGCGAACGATTAGACTTGCAGTTGAAATTGAAAATAAGTAACAGAATCCGATCCTGGTGAATAACTTAACGTTTCTCACTGGGTGTGCGTGGAACATTGCAGATTTGCAGTGCTCTAACTTCTAAGAAGACAGAGGACAATAGTAGTGGGCTCAAATATGTCAATCGATCAATGTTAATTCACATTGGACTCCAGCTCTCTGTGATACAATTTGTCTCGACTCTTAACAAACTTAGATGGAATTTCCGGACGGCAAACTGATTAGCCCATGTTTAAGCCTTTCAATCTACGATAGTATCTGAAATCTGAGCCGTGTATAACAAGGCTACAAACTGATCCGACCGCAGCATTCTAAGTCCAACTAATCCAGTCCGATCCATTCTAGTTGAAGAGTCTTACAAGCGTTTCTGCCAGACCACATTCAAGGCAGTAGATAGGCCCTATCTGGGTGAGTCCCACGCGGAAGACGTCCAGTTTAGGCATTAGTCGGCTGTAACTAATATTGAACAAAGTGCGTGTCTAGCTGGCGTCACCGACAACATAGGCCTAATGACCATCACGCACAAGCCACTGACAAGAAAATAGCTCAATTTACGTCGTGTCGTCGTGTCGTGTCGTCTGCGCCGGTGTCCGTCCGTGAAAACAACGCGCCAATTAGCACTACAGGTGCGCGATAACGCCGCTTGGGGTCACCTCACACGCATCAAATAGGTTTAGATAGGCCTACGTACTAAGGAGTAAAAAAATTGCATCCGATTGCTGTTCATTGTCCATCCATAAAGAACATCCCTAAAAATTTTACCTGCATCCTCAAAAAATATTGCTGCAGTTTTTAGCCGATCGTACTTTCGGTCGAGCTTATGGTATGATTGTCGTCTGTCGCGTCTGTCGTTATAGCTGTCTGTCCGTTGTCGTCCGTCCGATAGTGTGACATTAGCCTAGTGTTACTTCGTCGCCTGTAACGGATGTAGGCCTATTGTGGCTAAGCGTAGGTCGTATGGGCAAACATTGTACAGGAGTAGGCCTAGGCCTAACAATGTCAATGTCATTATGTCAATGTCAATATTGATTTACTATAGCTACCACCAGTTACGGCAGCTTCGACCGCTCGTCAAGACGCCGTCAAGACGCCGTCAAGACGTTGGTCCAGGCGTTTATTTCGTGTCGCCTGGACTACTGCAACTCGATGTTCTACGGCATCACCGATGTTCTGATGAGCCGGCTGTAGTCTGTTCAGAATGCGGCTGCACGTTTGATGTCGGGGGCTCGACGCTATGGCCACATAACGCCGGTGCTACAGGAGCTGCACTGGCTTCCGGTTCGGCGTCGGGTGGACTTTAAGATGGCCACTCTGGTCTACTTGCCACTGTCCGGTATGGTTCCACCTTACGTGGCCGCCGACTGTCAGTTGGTTTCCGCCAAAGGTCGTCGTCAGCTGCGCTCTGCCAACTCAAGGACATGTGTCGACAGAAGGACCTGCAGCAGCTATGGAGACAGATGCTTTGCTGTTTGCAGGTCCGAGGCTGTGGAACAGTCTGCCATCTTGTAGGCGCCAGATATCCCGATTATAGATTATAATAATCTCATCTGAGACAAACTGACATTAACTTTGAACAGTTTAAACAGCAATTGAAGACATTTTTTTGTTCGGGCGTTGAGAACGCGGCGCATTGTGGCTATCGTTAAATTGCGCCTTTCTAAGTAATCTTACTTACTTACTTACGTCATCACGCTGGCAGAGCGAACTCTGTTCTGAGGTCCGCTCTGGCGTGCGCTTCATCGACAACAACAACGACAACAGAAGCAGTCAACACGTAGGACGTAGGCGCCTGTTGGTCGTGAAAGTTTAATGACGATCTGACGACGACGGATAAAAGACTCTTGTTTGCTTGTCCAGCGACAGCAGATAGCAGCCGTGATAATGATGATGATGATGACGAAAAACATAAAAATAAGGAAAAAATAAACTTAAAGAAATAAAGAGAAAAAAAGAAAAAGCAGAAAAAGATGAAAAAACCACAAAAAGAAGAAAAAAATAGAGAAGAAAAAAGATGATGGTGATGATTATGATAGAACAGGACGCTAGAGCATTTCGTACATTTTGCTTTATTCGAAATCTTCATACGTCTTCTTTCTCCAATTAGGCCTACTGTTTACGTTCATCAGTCAGTCAGTCACATACGTAAGCGGTAGGGGATAAAGTTTAATGCTGCTGCTGCTGCTGCTGGTGATGATGATGATGATGATGATGATGATGACTGTATGATGGGAGTGTCAAAGTACGTGACGTGTTCGTTTGTTTGTTCGTTTCGCCCTTGTTTCCGCAGACGTCACGTGTCCTAGGCTTCGTTTCCTTGCGTCCGCCTGCGTGTACGGACGCTACGCACGTCGTCGGATGCGACGTCCGACACGTCAACTTTGCGCGCATCTCGCGCGCGTTTGGATTGGCTCTCGCGTCACTATAATTACCATCGACGCCGGCCAGAGTCATTATTGTACAAATAGTGATTGACCGCCGAGCGCCTGGTCATTATTAGAAATTGTTTGCCCGAAGGTGGAAAAATATTGCCCGAAGCTAGAGGACCGATCATCGATGACGCCAGTAGCCATACTTGTTTTAATACAGGTCATAGCGAGAAAAAAAATGTGTACTGTATCGTATTTTACAATAAAAATGTTACAATAAAACACAAGCGAAATCTCACTGCAATACTTAGCAGAATATTAAGACTATAACATTTTTGAAAATTGCATGAATCGAAGCACAGGACAGCAAACCAAAGATGCGTTGGCCTATAGACGAATTCGATGATAGCTATAAAACCAGCTAGGCTATGCATAAAAATTTATCGTTCAGTATACTCCATTAAGCTCTTTTGGCATCGCGCTATTAATTACTGTCCGCGGTAGGCCTAGTGAAGACAGTATTGTTTTCAGCATCGTGACTTAGTTTTTCCTGTTTGTAGCTTCGTTACCACAATCACACATAAACCGCTGTACTTATAGCTTGATGAAATTTTACGTGTAGGGTCCTATACGTGCAGGGCTGAAAAATTGATATGATGAAGTTTATTCTCCATGACAGGCAGTAAAACAAACAAAAAAGGAATGCAAGACAATGTAACAATAGACCAACCATGATTGATACTTTAATCTTCATATTTGAGTTATAATGGTTGTCACGCCATTATGTCGTTCACTCATAAGAAAATGTATAACACTTTTTTCTTGGGTCGTAACCTAAAAAACCTATGAAACCTAAATAACTTAAAACATAAAAACCTAATTTTCAAAAAAAATCTAAGTTTTTTTCAGCCCTGTTTACGTGTATCTCGACTTCTGTTATCATCATCTACATCAACATCATGAAAGTCATTAAAACAATGATAAGGCAAGTCGACGTGACGGGCGACATCCGAGTAGAGGCTACACACGTCTTCCCCAGGTAGGTGGCGTTCAATAGTTCAGGTGAGGTGGTCGGTTGGACACGCAAAGTAGGGCCTACTGCAGGCGGTGCAGTGACTGCTACCTCCTGGCTAACGATTCGCGCAATATATGGTGACGACAACGACGCAAAACTCCCAAACTCCACTTTCTTTCATTTGTCATAGTGAATTTGTTGATCAATCTGCACTACAGTCTACGAAGCGAACTATGGTGGAGTTTGACCACTATTCGACCTGTCGCAACAAGGAATAGCAGTGAAAAATTTTGCATATGCAGGATATAGCACAAAGCCTTTTATAATTTGTTGTAAACGTGTTCTAAGATGCTGTAAAACACGCTGTATACAGCAATTTCACGACGAAACGAAACAAACCGAGTTTAGACCATATAGCACAACTCCACTTCTTCGACTTGTTGTAAATTTGTTAGACAACAAGCTGTGCAACAAGCTGCCATATGCACAAGTTGTACAAAAGTCCACAAAAATTGTGTTGAAAAAAACGTCAAAAACCTACATGTACAACAACTTGATAACATTTTGACATGACATGAAAGGAAACAAAATAATCTAGGTGGAGTTTAGTTGTTTTTATTTTTTTGTGACAATAAGTCGAACAACAAGCTGTACTACAATGCACATGTTGCATATAAAAGTACGTACACAAAAATTGTATCGACAAAAATCGCCGAAAGCCTACACAGCAAATCGACAACATTTTGCCATGTTAGAAAACAAACGAATCCAAGTGGAATTTAGTTTTTTGTGGTATTCTCAAAAAAACAACAAGTCGTACAACATGTTGGCATGCATGTTATCACGCAATCTCATGACAACACGTTCTGCGATCTACACGTCGGTGTAGGTCCAACTAGTCGACCCACACTCGTTAGTGCTAATTTCAGCGTCGTGCTTCCTTCGACTATCTGCATGCGTGCCTGACAAAGACGGTATAAGTCCTTTAAGAGAAGTAGGGGACGCCTGCTGGCTAGAAAAAAAGTTTAACTGTTTTGGGAAAAAACTTTTTAGCCTTTCAAGTTATAATTTTAAGCTTCAAAAGTGTTGAAAATTATAGTGTACATTAAAGAAGACCAGACACAAACCTTAAGAACTTATTTTAAATTTTTGAAGTTTTTAGTTAATAGTTGCTACGATTTAAATTTTTTTAAAAGTTCTAGAGTACAAAGAAAGCAGAAAAAACACGAATCTGAAGACGAAAAAAAGAAATAAGATATCGTACATAATACGCCATTTTTCATATCACGCCTTTTTAAGTAAATGACGTCACATAAGAACTCACAAATCACGATTAAAATAAAATATGAAATTAAATTTCACTGGTATTATAAGTTGCACAACAAATAGAACAAACCAAACTTTACAAAAAAAACTATAATTTGGACTTTTGGAGTTTTGAATTTTTTTTGAAAAACGTAACAACTGAGGGGCCTAGTTTTTTTAGGACCAATTTTCTAACCGTGCAGGTGCCGCTCAGGTGCCGCTTAAGCATAGACAGCTTCAAAACAAAGTCCAAATCACCGGAGAGCCCTTCAATCAATCACCACAGTTTGTATTACGCTACATAGTTCAAAGCCTTAAAGGTTTCCTACTTTTTAGCACTACACCCCTAATCTATTTCTCACCCCTGTTTGTCCTTTCCTGCTTCTGTCTGTTTGTATGTATGGGTCAAGTAGTAGCTAGTTCGCTGCTCGTTAACAAACTGCGAGTGGCGCCGCCGCAGACTAGAGGCGCCCAGAACGAGGCGATATTAGCTTCAATCACGACATATTTCTGCGCCGCGACACGCCGTGACACGATGCACGGAACACGCATTCTATCCGTTGCTTTAGCTGGCTGCTAATATAGAAATACAGCTCGAGACTAGAAACTCTCTATTTGGAATTTCTTCTTCAGCTAGAGTCACTCTCTAGCCGAAGAAATTTTACGGTGAGTAAGAAAATAAGTATAGGTAAATTTATAGAGCGCATATCTGCCGAATTTGAGAAGATAATGGTTGCCCTGAAAGTTGCACAACGAGCTGTAAATCAAGGCGTTGTACAGGGTGGACAAAAACAGTAAGCCGCACAACAATATTAATATTCACAAGGTAGTGTGGCGACGCCGATAAATTGCAGACGATTTTGCAATCGTCTTGTAGAATATTTTCCATAGAATGTGCCAGTGAGAGAATTTTTAAAATTGGTCAAATTTTGGCAAAAGCCGGTGTAATGGAATTTAGGCATTATACAACTGTAGGCTACTGCCTGATAGAAGTGCAGAAATATTCGGTTCTGTGGTCAGAACCGTAAACTTCGAACTATTCAGAGGCGTGTTCTGCAACTAATCAAAGTAGGTCCTAAGCTATACAGTTTCAGATGAGCTTTGGATCCTTACCGATCGTGTGTTCGCGCATGACGTCAGGCCGCGGCTTGTCTCTAAACGAGTTGAACGCAGTGAAAACGTTAGTTAACAACGACCAACGACCGGACGATACAAGACACAATCGCGCAATAATGTCGCGCCTACGCGCCGCTAACTTCATTTCAGCACTTTTCAACAACCGAGAGAAGTTACAACAGCAGCTGACAGACCACCGGTGAAACGTCTGAGCTGTGTAGCGCAAGCGCGGCGCTTTGGTGCCGTGTTGGTAAAGCAGAGCAAATCAGTAGCCTACCTTTATCTAACCCCCAAATTCAAAGCTAAACATGGCTGTCGGCAGCAGAAATTCGTGATTTTTTCACGACAGTCAAAATAATGTATAGTAAGTAGCAACATTAGCAAAATGTTTCACCACCTTTGTAGCAACCCCTGCACAGATATTAGAAACATAAACTTGTTAATTGTAAAAAAAATGAAACATGTTTTAACTTTAATAAAACACGAAAAAACATTGTATTTTAACTGTTATAACGAGCTGGCACTTGGATGGGTAATTGCCTGCGAACAGGTAAACCATTTAGGTATGTAACCAGCCGCTTAGCTCAACTCAGCCTTCTGTCCCTCTGGGGTAAGTAAATCGAGTCCTGGCCTCTCTGGCTGGGGCTATGGCGGGGCGCGTTCACCTGTCAGGTGGCAGGTAACATTGCGTGCCCCCATACGGCAGGTGACGCTCCGTAGCTCTGAGATGGGTTCTATAAAGAGCTATGTACACCGCCTTTACATTGTACATTTTTTAGAAGCCTGGCGTTTATTATTTCTGTTGAAAGTGTACTTCTCTTACAGCTTTCCACTGTAACAGAAGAGGCAGCTAGAAATACAAATTTTGAAGTTTTATTTGCATATTGCTACTAAAGGCGTACTTGTCAGCAGAGGAGAGAACTTGTTTAGCAGAGTTGAGTTGAACCGAAACAGGGCTCCGTTCAGTTTTTTTATACAGAACCGACATTATTCTAATCTCAAAGAGCGCAGCCCCCACGGCATAGTTTTTAAGAAGTGGTCTCACATTGTATAGAAGTAGCAAGGATCATTGACTGTGCTATAGACGTGGCCATGCAGTGTGAGAATTGTTGTGAGACAAGGCGTTCGGCTGCGGCGTTTGACTGGCTTGGCACTGGACAGGCCTCTAATGCAATAAACGGACGAAAAGCATCGCGCGGTGTGCGTTTTGACGCCAGTCGAGCTGACGCCACGCCGAGGTCGTCGTGAATAGAACAATTACAGACACGGACAACGGCGCGTCTCATCCGCTGCAGCTGTGTCAACGACTCAACTACCAGGCGATTCTCCGTTAATCCAGTTACCGGCCCGGGAAGCGCTGTAAACTCCCCCTGCAGTGGGGTCTAGGGCAAAGCCTTGGCCGCAAACGCAATTTCATCGTTCTGGAGCTTAAAATCGCATTCGATGGCGTCGTTTTTTAGTTACTTTTAATGCAGGGTTTCGGCGTTCCGGCTGACAGGGTTGGGGAGAGGGGTAGCTGGATCTAACTCATTGAACTCCTTTTGGTTACGGGCGTGATTTCACCTCCAATAAGGCCTAGACAGTGTGATGGTTGACTGACTGGCAGACTGCATGACACTAATTTCATTACGCGTCTTCACTTCGGTTTAGTTATCCCAGCCATGCATTTGACCGCGGCTTTAAGACGGAAAACAAGGAAAAGGTGGTAACTGTAAATGTCTCCCCAGATAAGGTGGGAAAACGGCTGTAATTAGAAGCGATCGGATATCTCAAATCTCCGCCGAAAATGGCGCCGCCATCTGGCGAACACAGCGGACTCAATACGGTGGCTCAATAATAATTTTACAAATAAATGCATATATGACGTCAAACTTACGTCACCGGTAGCAATAAATATATTTCTCTGACCTCGATATAGAATACTTGAATTATTCTAAACATTTTTTTGGAAATGTTGTATAAATCCAAACATTTTTCAAGAAGATATATGTCCTAAACGTGGAAGACAAAAAACCCAACTGTCGATATAGGGTGGGCCGCCGCCGACAGTACCGCCTACATCCGAAGGCCAGTGTTTGACTTCCGGTCACAAAAAGAAAGTGATTTCAGAGAGTCACTACAGTCCCACACACGCTATGGTGACGTTGCTATATCGAACGCTGCAATTAACGCCAAAATAAGATACGGCAGCTAAAAGCAACTTTGCATTCGAAATTGCGGCCAAAACGCTGCAGATAGAGACGTGGTTACTATTTACAGCCTATAAAAACTCATCATCGCCCTATCAAGCAGTACCATCGCCGACCTTTTACGACGCGCCATTTAGCCACAATACATACGTGACAGACGACGGCAAACAGACTGACGACACATCGTACCCAACTAAGGCTTGACCTTAACGGTCGTCCAAAAAACGAGAGTAGGTGTTTTTTTCTGAGCACAACATAGTGTCGCTATATTTATGGTGCCAACTGCCAAGATGCGTCGAATTCAAGACACGCACTAGGCCTACATGACGCTTCAACAAGTCGTCGCGCGCAATGACGAACTCGAGTAGTCGAAGCACGTCAAAACGATTGACCAATAGCAGCGCTCCGAGTCGATGATTGTCGTCGCACGCGGCGTGATGATTGGACGAGTCGGGGCGCCGTGGGCGGGACTTCGTGATGACGTCACGTTATGACGACGTGTGACGCGCGTATAGATACATAATAGCTGACAGCTTTTCAGACGCATCATCAAGTGTGAACGAGCTACATATATACAGACTATCAGATTTGAGAAACTGGTCATAGTGCACTTCTGTTGATAAGAAGCTAGTGCGGTAAGTTTAGAACTTTAGAGGTGCATGTTAGTAGACCGAAACAAGTAAGTAAGTAAATAAGTAAAAGTAAATTTATATGGCGCTTTAGGTTAAAAAAAACCTTTAATGTGCTACGATCATTAGTGATAAACCGCAGTATATGCGTTTTGCCTTCTTGTCGTTTGCCCGTGTCTCTCATCATAGGCTACGGGCTCCCGGTTCCTAACTGGAAAACAGTAAGACAGTAAGACTGATATTTTGGTCATTAATATCATTAGTTAATAGTTAAGTTTAATAAAGTTTGTTTATTTTAATTGTGCTGGCGTTTATGGTAAATAAAGATGTATAAACCGGAATTGGTGCCAACGTTTCCCACGACAGAAGGAGTAGCTTAACAGGTGTGCCAATTTTCAGTTAAGGCGGACGGACGGCCGCAGAATGTCGTCATTGGACCGTCATATTATGTGTATATGTATATTTGTTTATTGCACACAGTTGTCAAACCGCAACCAAACATAGCGAGAACAAAACTACTAAAACAATAAAAACAGAAGAGTTAAAAACTCAGTAGCACTGTTCATACAGCAGGCATACAGCATGTTTCAAGTTAATTGTTTGTGTAGGCCTATAGGGTTTACGGTGTATCACTCACAATGTCGGAAAGGGCCATAGTTAGCCATCAGCAAAACCTATTTGCAGCCACCACTTCATCGCCATCATCATCAGGAGTAGCAGTGGTAGTGGGACAGCGTCCAGGCCTAACGGATCACAGCGTGAGAACTCTACTTCAGAGTAGGCCTAATTCATCTTCGTCAGAAGCTCGTCGTCATGGCTTCGATGCCCGGCGCCATTCAACGCTGCTGTTGTCTGCGCTACGTGAGAGTCCCACTGTTGTCAGTGCTGCTGATGCGGCTTTGCTGCCTTCCGTGGACGAAGAAACGCGACAGCAGTTGTGTCACCTGGAAGACGCTACGTCATCATTCTATGACCTCACGTCCGCCTCTGACGTCACTGATGGCTCTGACATCACAGAATCTGACGTCATAAACTCTAACGTCATTGCTTCTGTCGATATTGCTGCCGACTCTGACGTCACTGGTTTTGACGTCATGAATCTTGACGTCAGTGATGCCGCTGACGTCACTATCGACTCTGACGTCACTCACTCTGACGTCACTTGCTCTGACGTCATGGACGGTGGTTCGGTGTCGGTGCGTCTGGAACACAAGGAACTCTGGGACAGATTTAACGCCCTCGGCACAGAGATGGTCATCACCAAATCTGGCAGGTAAACCTTAACAAGCGATTTTTTTTAAAAATAGGAAAAAGCAATATGGTAATTAATATTAATAAATATAACATGCAAAAATAATAATGCATTTTTCTTTAGATTTATTTGCTCTGAGATGGCAAACATGTTGTCTCTTGAAAAATCGATTTATTTTACTCTATATGTGGAGCGAAAATGCGTACGTTTGCTATTCGGCGTTCTGAGTTTACGAACTTTTTTTAAAGCTTTGATTAGATACGTTTTTGAGGTTTTAATTTTTCGGCCGACGTAAATACGGTTAGCTTTTATTCTGCATTTACAAATGCTTTTATTATTTGTTTCTATATATTTACGAACGAGCTCTAACGTATGTTTATTATGTTTTCGCACAGGCGCATGTTTCCACCGTTCAGGGTATCTGTGTCGGGTCTGGACAAACGCTGCAAGTATCTGCTCTTGGTCGACATTGCCCCAGTTGATGACTGCAGGTCTATATTTATTATAGTCTATGCATGTTTTAGTAGGCTTAAGTAAACTATCTGTCACTCAGCTGGATTGCACAAACTGTTGCGAATGGATTGCGACAAAATTTTGTGAACGGGTGAATTGTGGTCCGAGAATGCACACTGTTACAAGATTTTAGTAGCGAGTGTCAGTCTTTTGCGTATTCTGGATCACAATCTAAGATTTTATACTGTTCACAAAACAAAGTACAAGGTGACAGCATTTGCAGTGTATTAATAGCACGCCGTGAAGCGATTTTGACGATACTTTTTGTAGATGCTGAGAAGTCCAAGAACAAATCATGCCGATTTTAATGGCGATCAAATTTAGCGTTCAAGTTTGTGAGTCTGAATCTGTATTAAGAAATTTTTTTAACGCATTTGGACAAAATTTTTGATCGGTTGGGGCGAGACTCGAGGTACAAAAGTCGATATAGGCCAATCGATTGTATTTTGCTAGGTGGCAGCACCGTTTTCTGTGGAGATTTGAGATGTGTGAACGCTGGTAGTTTTTGCTGCACTTTAATTGTGTAGGTACAAGTTTCACAACTCGCGTTGGGTGGCGGCTGGAAAGGCGGATCCGGAGCTGCCGAAGCGAATGTACATTCACCCGGACTCACCGGCGAGCGGCGAACATTGGATGAGCAGACCGGTCTCGTTCCACAAACTCAAGCTCACCAACAATATCGCCGACAAGAACGGATTTGTAAGTCGCGTCTGACAGTCCTATTTGCTGTAATTACTGTCCGCGGTAGCGACGACATTATTGTTTTCAGCACCGTCGCGTTTTATGTTTGATTATGACCGACACAACGTGCATGACGTATCGTCTGTTTGTCGTCGACTGGCTGTCGTCTGTAACGCATGTATTATGGCTAAACGGTACGTCGTAGCGGTTCGACGATGGCATCGTTGGATAGGGTGACGGAACTTTCTATAGACCGTCAATAGTAACCATGTCTCTATCTGCAGCGGTTTGGCCGCAATTTCGTATGCATAGTTTCTGCTTGCAGCCATTACCCATGTGCGCCGAATTACCGTATCGTATCCTAACGTTGAGTGCAGCGTTCGATATAGCAGCGTTACCGTAGCATGTATGGGAATGCAATCGTTTTTGGAAATCGCTTTTCTTTCCACGACCGGAAGTCGGTCGGACGGTCGGACGGTAGAAGTTACGGGTTACATTTTAAACCACGTGAGTATAATCGTGTAAAGTTTGCTATTGTGATGTTATTGTAGACAATTCTGAACTCGATGCACAAGTACCAGCCTCGTTTTCACGTTGTGCTGGCGCGTGACGTCATCAAGATGGCGTCGTCCAGCGGGGCTCTGCGCACGTTCTGCTTTTCGGAATCGCAGTTCGTTGCCGTCACCGCATACCAGAACGATAAGGTACAACGATGTACCGTGTTGCCGCCGGCAAGTGTACAAAGAGTGCTGGCCTGATTAGGAGGAAATTTCAGAATTAAGCTTTGGTGATTGTTTGTTTGTTTTTGTACTTGAGCACAGTATAGGGCCTAAGCATATGAAATAGCACACGAGTTGTACACGATTTAATTTTGTGGCGATGAGGATGTCAGCGGTTCTGCCCATTTCTAAGGACCGTGTAGGGAAGGCTCCGTTTCTGACCTGGCTAACTGGGGACTGGCGACAACTGCCCATGAAACAAAAATAAAGTCATATAATCATAAATAGGGAAACGCATAAAATGACACTGCAATACCTACCAGAGGTGGAGGCATGAAAATAACTATGACCTCTTCGTTCTGCTACCATATTGCACTATCCGTCTGGCACCGCCTCCGTTCAGGTTGATGACCGTCGCCAACCGGGCTTTCCCGGCTATTTGGAACGACCTGCCGGACAACGTGGCATCATTCTGCCGAGTCGTTGTTCATCTTCCGCCAGCGTCTCAAAGCTCATACCAGCGGTACCAGCGTGAAGTTAGAGAATGCGGTTCCAGCAGTTGTGCACTTGAGGTTAAACTCTTCACTGGATGATTTGTGGCAAGCACTTACCATCTCTGATCATATCATTTCGTTAGCCGTTTCATCGCTTCCCCCAACCCTAACCCTAACTTTAGTGTACTACTAAACTCAGCACGTCAGAGCTGGTTGGGTTGCTGCAGAAGTTTGCGGTTGAACATCATTCTTACAACATATCGTCAGCTCGTGGCGCGAGACATCGGTCTGTAGTCACGATTGTCACGACAGACTGAGGCGCTGTACGTGTACAAACGTGGCGACTATCAGCAGTGTTTACAGTTGTCTGCACAGAACGTAGGCCTACACACGCTGTTGTCCGCTACTCTCATGCCCAATGTTCCGATATTACCGGAGTTCCTTCAATTGTTGCATTGACACTGATTATCAATCCTAAGTGTAGACGATATATTAATGGTTGCTGTGTCACTCTGTCGCTGTATCTGATGGTTCAGCGTAAGTTGAAGCTACATCACTCAGTGGCGTCACTGACTTTTACTTTCTTCTACATCAAAGTCGCTCAGAGAAGACTTTCACGTCAAGGCACGTAGCGGTCCGAGGCCTTATCGGCGGCGGCGGTTGCGAACGGCGTACGTGGTTCGGGGGACTACTTACCACGAGTAGCCTGCACAGTAGGCCTATGTCTCGTGTGTGTAGACCAAACCAGAGCAGTTCGTAGGCTAACTTTGTAACCCCGCGTTAATAAGGCAACTAAACTAATCATTACATTAGCGTATAGTGCAAAGAACAGTAACGAAAACAATGGATGCAACATGGTTAGGTTAACGAGTGTCGAATATGTAGATTGAAGTAATTAATCCGCACTGCACTGCAGTGTCATGGCCAATGGCAACGCCAATGTGATGAGTTGTTTGAATTATCTTATAGTGCTATGGTGGTAACACCGGGTGTGTCGCGACACCTAATAGGCTAAGTCGTCGCCGGAAATTGAGTCCCGGGGTCAATTGGCCAAATCTCGAGTTACGCAGCCTTAGCAGCATGATATCAGATTTTTGTGCATGAGATTCCGTGATATTTTTAACATCTGGAGAGACCTACATCGAATTTTTAACTGAGATATTTGAAGTTGACAGCAATTGTGACCTGTGTGCTACATCGAATACAGTAGGCCCTTACATATAATAGGTTAAAAGGTAGGCCTCAATCGAAATTACAAAAAAATGGATAAAATAAAGCTTAGATAGTTTTAATGGCGGCGCAAAGCAAGGGGGCCACGGACCCCGCCATGGTTAAAGTGTACTAGATATGTACAACTTTTTTTTACTTACTTTTTGCGTATTTGTAAAAAATCGTATTTTTGTACTTCAAAATTTTACAGCTGGGAAATCTCGAAAATATTATCATGAAACTGTCGATGAAAGTTTCACCGTGAAACTTTGGATGAAAGTTTTATCCCGAGAACATGATTTCTATATTAATTACCTCCGCAAGGGAGGTAATGTTTTTGCCGGTTTTTGTTTGTTTGTTTGTCTGTCTGTGAGTCAGCAAGATAACTCAAAAAGTTATGGACGGATCTTTCTGAAATTTTGAGGGTATGTCGGGCATGGCATAAGCTACAAGTGATTCAATTTTGGGGGTGATCCGACAGGAATCCTGGATTCTGGATCACTTTGAAATTTTTGTTACCATTGCGTTAAAGGGGGCATAAGGGAGCCGCTGGCAAAGCAAAGATGGTGACGCCACCTGGCGAATAGCTTTGCCTTGGCGGAGGTACCTGCGGGCTATGACTGCTTTCTAGTTTTCCATATTTTCAGGCCATGCATTTCGATGACTACATCGCCGATATCAGGGGCGGCGATTATAGGGGGGACGGGGGGGACGCGTCCCCCCCAAAAATTTTGGTTGGGGGGACGCAAATGCAAGCATCCCCCCAACA
>Ga0056128_1006186_pt1 | contig 15108 bp, 3 predicted proteins | sample WorMetLIZISLAND2_FD_71113 | JGI IMG/M metagenome (GOLD analysis project Ga0056128, IMG submission 71113) | Marine gutless worms symbiont microbial communities from Max Planck institute for Marine Microbiology, Germany - Olavius geniculatus... ...
TCGGCTCATCAAGACTGGTGACATCTCTGGTGGTCATTGGTCACATGGTGCTTCAGATGCCGACACTACTCGTTGATCAATCACTGAAAACGCTTGAAACGTTTGTCCTCAGTAAACTGATGGCTACAGTTACGTAACTTATGCTTCAACATCTGTTTCTAACATTGGCTTGAATTTGTTTCTTAGAGGTTTTGAACATAATGCACAAGTGCTTTATAGGTTTATGTTTTATTTGTTCACTTTATTGCCTAAGTTTTATCTGTATCATTTGCAACAAAACTTGGCAAATGTGTGAAGTCTGAAAGGAAAATTTACAATGTTTCAGTGGAATTCTTGCCATTACTAGAGGTTGAATGCTTTACATTTTAATTTTTTGCTTTTTCATTGTACTTGCATTCTTTTTGTTTTTTTTTTTAAATTTTGAGCAAATAAGAAGGATTTATTTCTGTATGTATAATGTATCGTAAATATTTGTATTTATTGTTGTTTCTTGAAACTTTGATACACATGTATGCTAAATGGTAAATATTTATTACGAATTTGAAGTATTTTAACTTGTGATTGATTGAACTGGTGGGCAGAAATCGGTATCTGACGAAGTCGCAGAAGAGATGGCAGCTGCAGCTAAGGTAATTGCTCAGTCAAGCTGAGGCTCTGCAGTGACAGCTCAAAGCACTGTTAGGTAGTGATGTTATCAAGGACTTTGTGTTCGAGGACAAGGCCGAGGACATGGTAGCCGAAGACTTATAAAAATACAAGGACTTATAAAACAGCGAGGCCAAGGATGAGGACTTGGAGCTGAGGACAATGACCAGGACATGGACTTGGAAGCAAGGCCAAAGCCAAAAATAAACTCAAGGCCAAAACCAAGGAAATCCAAAAGCTGCTACCACAGCGACACATTACTGTCAACTGGGGTGACTTTAGTGAGATTTTGCTCATTTTGAACGTAGAATCATATTACTGGAATAGACCAACAATGCAAAAAAATATCAGATAAACCAAAAAAAACTGACATCTTGTGCCTCGTGCAGTTCCAAACTGAATAGGCATAATTTTTGTGAAAAACTTTAATTATGTTTTGTTTAATTTCAAAAGTCGAAAATGGTGGTGTCATTAAATTACGTACAGAATAGGCTTAAGTATTGAACTTTGTGACATTGAACATACTAAATAAAAACATACCCTTTTAGTAAAAATCGTTTTATGTGCGCTTGACATTAGATATGATACTTACCTACTTGTTAACATAATTGCAATATGTCTATATTATTTGTAACAACGAATGCGTTTTGACATTTGCTGTAATAAAGAAATGAATGAATGAATGAATGAGATACCATTAAGAACATCAGACCAATGTGACATAACTGAGTTGGCTCAGTGCGGGTTTAGTTATGTCAATAGCTGATGTTCAGCACCTTCCCAGTTTTGTGTTAAAACTGTCTGTAATAAATTAATAATGAACAGAATTTACTAAAGTCTTTGGTATTATGGCTGAGGACTTTATCTCAAGGCCACGGACTTGTGACTGAGGACGAGGAAAGTACAACAAGGACCCTTGACGCCTCTGGGACTTTTGGAGCACATCAGGGCGGTGCCCCCCCCCTCTGACTGAGAATGAGAGAGAGGATGAGCACATTGCTTTTTGTCCTTGTCCTGAAAGACACATCACTGCTGTTAGGATATTCTTAGTGACATTAAGACGTTCATATGAGTTATTAAATTGTGCAGTAATCATGCAGTACAGTTGATCACAGCTTCATACTTGTAAGAAGATGTGCTGCTGTAGTGTTTTGTGTTGTAAATGTTAAATAGATGGAAGGACTGAAGATGCTCATGAAATGCATGTTTGCCCTGCAAGGCAGTAATCTGTCATTCTGCCAACGAGTCTTAAAACTGTTGCATTCTGTTATTTCAAAAACGCCACAGCTTGTGCCTGACCATCTTAGGTAATGTGCTATTGTACTGTGTGTCGTTGTATGATAAATTACTATGGCAGTTCTGTACCAGCAAATAGGTTATTATGTAAACTGTTCTGTAAAGCATTAGCTTTCAACTGTCAGCTTTGAATAGTAAATCAAAACATTTGATATATAGTGCATGTGAACAATCCATATGTTTGTATGTTAACTTTCCCATTTTTGCTGAAATTGCACACATGAAGAATTAAAATCAGTAAGGTTATTTCTGTCCTATTAATAAGTTTCTTGTTTATTGCTTTTTCACTATAAAGATTCTGGAGTTATTAGTGAGATAGATTTATGAGCTTTTTCTAGTTTTTTTTTATCTAGCATGTGATAATATCTCATTTGTTATTGCTAATGGTTAATATGTGGGAGCAATATTTAATACAAACCACTGAATTTTTTGTAATGTAGTGATAGAAAGTAATGGCGTTGCAGTTGACATTGTGTCTTTCCTACAATCCTTCTATCTTCACAGTTAAAGATCCAAAATGACCTGGTGTGGCTTGATAGTGTAATGGTAACATGCCGAACTTCCCTGAGGTTGCAGGTTTGACTTCGAGCTGGGGCACCGACCTTGGGCAAGTTCTTCACACACATGTGCCTCTGTTCACCAAGCAGTACACATTGGTATCGGCTTCACCGCCGTTGAGGTTAGAGCAGTAATATGCAGAGGTCTGGCCCTCCTCCCATATATAATTCAGCAAAGGGTTTGCCTGTATCGGGTGGCAGGTAATACTGCATGATCCCATACGGCAGGTGAAGCATCTGCGTCCCACTGTCGGCTCGGGGTCATTGGAAACGGAGATGAGCACCGCTCGCATTGGTCACAAAGCTGTGAAAGGACTTGTTGACTATCGGCGATTTAATCTTTAACCTTAACCTTATGTTGATACTAAAATCAAACAACGTGTTGCACTGATGTTCTGTTGTTGCGGCAGTGAGAGGACGGCAGCTCAGCTGCAGCTGCAGGCCGGCTGTTGTATTCTGAAGCTGGCAAGGCAGCCGGTGTTCACCGAGATGATGAGCTACAAGCATTTTCACGTGCTTGCTCCACTTGTGCTAGTGAGTACTGTGCGCATTGGTGTTTCATAATAGAAGATTGTACTACACTGTGGGGCATAAAAACACACCAAAATTTTTTTCATTGCAACTTGAAGAAAAGTGATCCAATTCTGATAAGTTTTGGTATTAATATTCCTGATACAACTGGCCATCAAATTATTGTTTTATTTCCAACCTCACCCACTGTCTGTTTCTGCACTACATGGGGAAAGAAAACGAACAAAATATTGCATTTAAAAAAAAATATTGCATTTTAATCACTTTGGTATTATTGCTTAATCAAAACAACACACAAAACACACATTTTGTCTATATTTTCATCGTTTTAGCTAATAGTTTTTCTAATCGTCCATTTTTAACTGTGTACAGAAATGTTTGAAATGTTGGCCCACAAACATAGGCTCGGCTCGGAGACACTTTCTCTATTCGTTGATAGCAGCATTGATAACGTTCTGCTCCAGACCAATTCAGACTTCACCAGTCGCTTCTTGAAGTCGTCAATATTCCTGAATGTTACGCCTATTTAATACACGTGCTGCTGCACAACAGTCAAACCTTGTAATTGATTGGCTGTTGGTGGCCACATATCCGGAAAGATGAAATTTTATAAAGTTTTTTTTTGTTGATTTTAATGCATATTTTGTCTGTTCTGTTTTTCCCAGGTAGTGCAGAAGCAGATGTTGGGTGAGGTAGGAAACTGAACGGCCATTTGATGGCCAGTTGAGTCATGAATATGTTTACCAAAAATTATTAAAAATTGAATAACCCTTTCTCAAGTTATGGCCAAAAAAAATTTGGTGTGGTTTTTATGCCCCACAGTGTATATGTGATATGGTATGAAATTTGCAAATGAAAAGTAGCAGGCAAGTCAAAAGTTAACAGGAAATTTCAACTTTTAATTTGCAAGGTTTATAGGTACATTGCTTTATTGTTGACTCTCTTTTGATCGTTTTCTTTTGTTATGGAAATTTTGTGCATGGACTCCTTGTTGATTGTTTTTGTTCAGTTCTTTCTGTAGTTGTTTTTGTGACTGGACAAGACGTTGTGCTAAAAATCTCAAGGTTATGTCAGTGAATAATATGCAGCCTGTTATATGCACGTATTTCGTATTTTTGTTTTATTTTGATATTTACCAGTAATTTTCTACCACTGTTTGAACCATTTTTTCAGTTATATTTAGTATTAGTACGTGTCAGAGAAGTTGTGTAGTTTGCTCTGGGTGATTTTCTTTGTTGCGACTTGCGATGCGGTTCTTCCTCCTCGCACTCTTTTCTTGTATTTATGCTGGACTGTTTCCTGTTGCCATGGCAACAAAATTTGAGACAAAATTGGCTCTAACTCTACTTGTGTGCGAGATATTTCCGAGAGCTTTGCGTAGTAGTAGTAGTAGTAGTAGTAATAGTACTAGTAGTAATGTTTAAATTACTTCACTTGGTGGAGATATGCACTCTCACAAGCGCCTTCTAGTTTTTTTTTTACTCATTCATTTAATCGGTTGTTGCTTGTAAGCTGGAAGAGACAGCAGTTCGTGACAAGTTCATCCACAAGTTGCAGCGAGGTCTGATATCTCTCCAGCTGCCAGTCAGCTATGCATCTTTGCTCTGTCTGGCTGCCCGCTGGCCGTCTGACACTGATGACACTGATGACGTTGAGATCAGCAGCAGTCTGTCCAAGTCCAGTGTTGTCGCCATGCTAGAGCGAAATGTGGCCAAACGTCGGCAGACTCTTAGCACTGTCACAGCAGCATTATTAACATGTAACTACCATACTTATTTACTTTGCCATTAAGTTTGATAAATGTTAGTTGCTCGTATAGCCTCTGACTGTAATCGGAGTCTCAGAAAGCCGGCTTCGATGGGCTTATGTTATATCTCATCATCTTCTTGCACTGAGTTGTGTTTTACATTGCATTTGGTAAATGGAATTGAATTGGCATGTGTTACCTTGTGTGTGAAATATTCTCTTTGTTCAAAACTTGTACATTGTAAATGCAGATGTACATTTGGGAATTAACAAGATCGATCAGTTGGTTTGTTGTAATATCTGTTTCAGTATTAATGTACACGAAGCGTTAGTTTTCAGTACATTGTATGTTAGTCTGACAGCATTGAGCTATTGAAGTATGCATCAGATTGCTTGCCCCTGCACCTGTGTATAACCACATGATGGTGTTGATTCAGATGATGTTGCTCAGTCACTGATACCGGAATACGTTGTTCCGCATGCTGTACATTTGTTGGCTCATCAGCTACAAGCTCATGACAGTGTGGAAGGCCTCACTGAAGCCATGCTGTGAGTGTGCACTACATACCATTGAGCACTGTAATTTTTTTTAATGTTTTGGTTATACCTTTAAACTGAGTTATAATTAGGCTAAGTGTTCCTTCTGTTTTGAATTCTACTTAAACTATGGTTGCTTATTTTTTTTTGCTGGCCGTTGAAATTAGTGATGTATTTTGTTCTGTACATAGGATATGTTGTAAATTGTAATTACCTCCATTCTGAACCGTATGCTTTTTCTAGCTGTCTAGGTATGTAATGACATAAATATTGTGTATGCAAAATATCCCACAAAGTTAGGAACTGATTATAGTGATTTTTTTAGAAAGAATGCATATTTCAGGGCTCTTGCGGGTCCCTGGAAGTCCTTTAAAGTCCTTGAATATTTCTTCCAGATTTTCAAGGCCTGGAAAGTTCTTGAAAACGGACCTGGTCCTTGAAAGTCTTTGAATCTGTGTGCGAAGGTCTTTGAAAGTGCTTGAATTTGATTTTCTAAAATACTGTGACCAAACAAGTGATTTTCTTTCTCAGTGTAACCATTATTTCTCAGTTTAACTATTGGTGCATTTGGTAAATTTTTCAGATAATTATAATTCCAGTTTTTGATTAATGCTTGAACGTGTTAGATTGTCGAGTGTAAACCGAACAGGCCTGCTTATATATGCTCAGAAAAGTGTCGATATGATTTAATTCAGTTCTCCTCTATATCCTTCATATGGTCCTTGAAAGTCCTTGAAAAGTCCTTGAATTTGATTTTGACAAATGGGCAACAACCGTGATATTTGATGGAGACAAATTTGGAGAGGATATACCAGTAGATTCTTATATTGATACTGAATTGTTTTTCAGGTGTTAGAATTAGTCAACAAGAGCATGTGATCCCAGTCATCACAGCATGCCACTGCACTGCAGGCAGTGTGACCGAGTGAATGAACAATGATTGTTGTGCATTGTGAATGCTTCAGGTGTCTGAATATGCTCATCGGAGTTTTGACGTCTAAGCACCATTTCAGTCCAGTCTTCTACAACCAAATGCTTGATGAAATCCGACAGTCAAGAGATGCATTGAAGCCAGATTCCAAGTCACTTCACATGGTAGAAACGTCTCATGTATTTTGTCATTCACCTCTACCTCTCTGTTCGGTATTGTGGAGATAATTTTTCTGCCTGGGGCAACCTTTGCACTTTTAATAAGAAGTCTGAATAGCGTGTACCACAAAACAAAGCAAAATCTAGACTAGACTGCAACTAAAACAGCCGTTTCATGTAGTATACAATCTGTAGTCGACCTCACCATTCAGCTTTATTGTTACCTCTGCCAAGGAGGTTATGTTTTTGCCGGAGTTTGTTTGTTTGTTTGTTTGTCTGTCTGTGTGTTAGCAAGATAACTCAAAAAGTTATGGAAGGATCTTTCTGAAATTTTGTGGGAAAGTCGGGAATGGCCAAAACTACAAGTGATTCAATTTTGGGGGTGATCCGAAAATTTGAGCTAGTGCTCACGAGACGCACGGTTCTTGCAGATAAGAAAACCGCTGCCAGTATGCCATGGTGTTGGCGGAGGTCTGCGGTTTCTGACTGCTTTTTTAGTTATAACATTGCTTTGACTGTATTAATTTGAGCGATAGGAGTGGCCTCTTTCCTGAAAATATTCACTGTTTTCAAGACTTATATGCAGTCTTGTCAGAACATTGCTCAAAGTTTCTGCCGTTACGTTCAACCAAATTTTGCTGGAGAGTTGATGATCAAATCAGCAGCATTGAAAACATTGTCACACTGATTGAATTAGACTGGTCAGCTGGTGTTTGTTAATAGCTATTTGCTAACTGTCGATGCAGAGCATCTCCTAAATTGTTGTGCTTAATTAAGAGCATTGTTGAAAATCTCTCCCATCAGAAGCGACATCTTCACGGTGTCTGCAAACTCAACTCAAGACCTATCTGTTTTTTTTGCCTCTCTTCCATAGCTGACTGTAAAGTGACTGCGGTGCATGCCATTGGGGCATTTTTCACTTTTAATTTAATATTATTGTATTGATTGTAAAAGAATTACAGATATGTAGAATGTGAATGTTTCACCATTGTAGAAACTGCAGACGGTATGCGAGCTGGCTCGCTCGATCATTTCGTCAGCCATTCCATCTCATGCGTCACTGCCGGACTACTACAGTTCTGCCATTACTCTTCCTTATCAACTGTTTGTCCGCTCAGATCCAGTGAGTTACAATTTGACACTGTTTCAGATATTGTTTATTTGATGCAGTTGGTTAGTGACTAAATGAGCGTCCAGTCTGATAGGTAGCATACTATCTTTTTGGATTAGCAAGACCTAGAGTGACCGTAGATAGTTAACAGAAGTTAAATGTGAAAATGGTACAATTTTGAACATTATGTGCCATTAACAGCATAACTCGATTGTAACTGACTGACAGTTTACTAAACATTACATGGCGATAAAGTGCATGATTTTTCATTGATCAGGTATTACAGGAGTGTGTGGTATATGCAATTAGGCTACTGACTGACAATACCAAGTTCTGCTGTGTAATGAATTTAACATTTATCTGTCTTCTTCCAGCTTTTTCTGTTCCAGGCTTCCAGTGCCAGAATGTGCCGTACTCTTGCTTTTTATGAATAACATCAGCTACTGCTGTAGCGCGTCTTACCTATTGCAGTTCTGTCTGTCTGTCTGTCACATGCGTGGATGAGTCAAAAACGGTTCAAGCTACGATCACCAAATCTTCACCATCGGCTGCCTGGAAAACTCTAGTTTCAGGAATCGTAAAGCTTTTCCATAAATTCAAAGGGGGTTCGCCTAAAAAGGGCATTAAATGAGAGCGGGTAGGCAAAATTTGCTATATCCAGTTGATACGACGTTAGCAGAGCGATAGGTGGCGACCTCTGGTGAGTACAAGTAAATAAAACACTATAGATACCAAAGCTGCAGGTCGTCTGGCGCATGGCGCCCTCTGGTGAATGACTTAGACTTTGTTTTACTGTGTTTCAAACATGCACCACAGCTGTTGCGCGTTTCTGTTTGCGTTTTCAGATCATTTGTTTGTATTTGAGTTAGAATTCCATTTGTGACAGGCAGACATATGGACGGACAGACAGGCATGACGTGTAATGTGGCCTGTCTGAGGGCAGCATAAAAATATGTTAATAAATGATGCCAAACGTGATGAATCAAGATGTGTTTTGTGCAGCATTTTTGCAATTATTGTGCTGTGTTTTAGCAAGCAAAGATTGAAAAAGTGATATTGCCACCAGAACTGATGCGTATGATGTCTGTGGTGAGTTATAGTTTAGCTGTTAGTTTGTTTGATTTTTTCATAGCTTATCTTCCAGTTACTTATCAACTATGTACTAGGGACAAAAAGAAATTAAGACACACACGAAATTTGCCAGAACAAAAATTGCGAAAGAATGATATTGTCTGGGGTTCCCATTCATGGTGGTGATCTGCATTACTTGGATGTGCACAAATGCCAGTTGTCCAGACATCAGTGGATTTTTACATCTTTTGTGAGGCTGCAGTGTGGAACATTTTGCTCTCTGCTGTGCCTTATTGTCAAAGATACCATCCAGCATTGCTTTGCAATTAGTTACTTACTTACTTACTTACTTGCATGGAGATAAATCGCACACAGTCTAAAATGTGGCTGTCATATAAGCAATCTTGTTGTAATTTCCTGGAGAAACTGATTTGTTGATTGTAAACAGAATACTAATTTGGATCAGTAAAATATGTAAAATATAAAAATAAAAATTTACTTAGTTTTAAATCCAGCATTACTATTATCAGTCATTCTTTATTGTACAGTGTGTTTGTCAAATTTGCAGCACACCTTTTCATTTTCTTCTGGTTCAGTGTTTCTTTACTGAAACGTTGCTCTGTTTGTGCTCAGAAAACCGGCCGCAAGAGACGAGCATTGCCAACAAAGAGTGTGGTGAAGCCAAAGAAGATGAGACTTGCAGCAGAGTCTGCCGAAGAGCTCTGCACGATAGAAGACTCAGGTAATTACAAACCCCAGCTAGCGTTAAACAGTGAGCAGGAAACCGGCAGCAATAATACCGACACAATGAAAATGACCAAAAGAACAAGTCGTCACTGTCTGAGATGGACTCAGGTTTTCTGATTGAAGACATGGTGGAAGACCTTTCAACAGTTGGTCAGGCCAGTACGAGACAGGCATCATGAGCAGCTAAGAGTGACCCGTCGTCACTCAGACGATGACTGACAGATGCAAGACACATACTTCTTGTATGAAGTTTGTCACCGCGATTGACGTCCACGAAAGTGTTGACACATCGCGGGAGAAGTCGTTGGACAGTTCTCCCATAGCAGCCATGTTGTCAGATTTGCCAGTAGCTGGACGTTGTGATGAAGTGACTCGGGCCACGGTTGACGACTCTGGTGTTAAAGTACTTTTTGATGCAAAACTTAAGTCGGGATCATCGAGTATTGAAACAATGCTGCTGTGGTCACAGAAGAAAGGTGCCGGGAAGGAATTGAATGCACAGCAGGAGTATACACAATTGGGCTTGTTGAGATGTGATATCAGCAGCAGCAGTAATATAGAGTAGAGATTTGTAGCAGGCACTGGGTACCCGGACCTGGTTACAAAATTCATTTCCCGGTTCCAAATTCGGGTAATTGATACCCACTTTTTTGCATTGATTACTAAGGAAACTGATGAAATTTGCGCTTCTTGCTGTCGTTGTGGCAAAGTTCTGTACTGCAATAAAGGTTCAACGTCAGGCATTTTCGTTGATGGATTTATATATATTTGATATCACCGATAAATTATGGCCATTTTATATGAAAAACTTAACCTTGTGAAAAAATACTGTGTAATTAAATGTGTACGTGTCAATTTATTATTATCGGTCATTTTACTTGCTTAGAAGTTTAAACTGGGTCTGAGTACCTGGGTAATTGCAACCAGTTCCTATAATGGGTAATGCTGCAAATTACTGATGGTGTTGCAGATGCTGCTGCTGCTGGCACTCATGATGATTGTGTTGTTATCAACTCATCAGATGAGGAGGATGGACCAGCTTCTACTTCCAACCAGACGACTAGCAATCAGTCGCCTGTCAATGCAGGTATTAGTTGTCATCATCGATGGACATTTGTAATTTGTTTTGCATTGTGAGTTAATGTAATATTGTTCTTTGTTAGTCATTTTTTTGAGTTTGATTCACCTACCCTGCTATTCCGCATTCACACGTAGCCAGCCACGCCAGTCAGTTTCCGCATTTTAGTTTCAGCTTTTAGGCCAAGGCTTTTTCTATTCTCTTTGATGCCGTTGTGTCAATCGTTCTTCAGCTGTTCACTTGCTTGATTTGCATTATTATAGAGTGGATTCTTTAGGTTCAGTAGAAGAAATGTACATACAACTGAATGTAATGCATAAATTTTTTAAAATGTTAAACTGATCATGTCCAAGGGTTTTTTCATTTTAGCAAGCATAATCAGGTATGCATATAGGCCTAATGTTTGTTGTTGTTGCTTGGGGATTCTTTTGCATTTTGTGCATTAGAGGTTTTCTTTAACATTATGTTTTATATTAATTTACTTACATTTTTTCTGTTGTGATACAGCAGGCATGATGTCATGTAATTTACATGTAATAAGACATAATTGAGAATGCTGTTGATTATGTGGTTGATTTTGGTGCTGCTGCTGATTTGTGCTAGATGAAGATTGTTTACCGGTAGACAGCTCACACACTGCTGCAGCAGCTGCAAGGACTTTGCATCCAAGGTCACACAGTCGTGAGCCTGTTCTCTCAGTCACCAGTACATCTCCAAAAACCCACAGGTATCAGCATGTTTTTTTTCTTGGAGTTAGGGCATTGTGCAATCAAATTGAGCTAATTAGATGGGATTATAAGTAAAAATGCTACTTTTGTTTAGTGATATTTCAGGAACTGCAACAGTTCAAAAGTTGCAAAAGTCTGTCATGTAAGGTCGAGGCCATTTTATTGTCGTCTTGGATTTTTCAAAGAATCAATAAAAATTGCTGACTATGTTTCATGTGTATATGCTCGCTATGGAAACAAACAGTTAACACACAGTTTAGCTAGTTCATGCTTTTGAAGCTTAAATTTATTTGCTTATGCATCTGTCGTTCCAGTAATGATCTCGGAGATATAGTAACCCTGTTACTCCATGTCTGTCAGTTAAGCTCGATATGCTTTTGGAATTCAGCAGTCTGTACGTCAGAATGGCTATTTTACGTGGTTTCTGCCAAATATTTTTTCTGATGTGTTCTCATTGTTAGAACGAAATGGCAGAAAATTTGCATAGTGTTTTATCTGATGTTTGATCATTATAACTTTGTGAATGTAGAATTAATGAATTCTAATGTGTCTACTGTGAACAGTAAAAAATGTGCCAGCAAACTTTTTGTCCATGTCTTTGCCAAATATCAAATCTGGTGCACAATGTGGAAATTTGCTGTTGGGTGATTATTAAATATCCCACCACACCTTAACTTCGTCGCTACGTGTTATTGCAATTTTTAGCAGAGTGTGCCAGTGGAAGAATTATTAAAATTGGTCGCTATTTGGTTTGGTGACACGTTTTTATGGTTTATCGTGTATGTGTGACATTACAGTGGCATAAACAGAAGTGAAGCTTCAAGATCCACAAGAACTGGTGGCAAAAAGAGGACGTCAGATTCAAGGTCATCTGAAGTGATAGACAGAGAGCCCAAACAGACATTAGCCATTAATGCAAGTAAAGGGATCGGTGTTTTGCAGGTTTCTTGTATAGAAGACCTGGATCAGAGCCCTGATATCACACCAGAGGAGCTGTGTCTCAGTGCATCGCACATTTCAGGCCTGGATATCACACCGGACGATGCGGGTTTCAGTACGTCGCATATTTCAGACTTGGGCGATGACTGTGGATTCTTGGATCTTGAAGAAGTTGTTTCACCTCAAGAAGGCGGCGAGGTTTATACAGTGACAGGTTGTGTATTTAATCTGACGACAGAACAGGCAAGGCATGATAAGTGTGATGGGCAGTCAGTTGAAGTGGCTGCTGCAGCTGCTGCAGCTGTTTTGTCACCGATGGATGATCCATCACACCGGGATGATGAATATGAAGATGACATTGAGTTAGCGGGATGTAAGCAGGATAATGATGAAGATGATACTGACCAGGATGAAGGTGTTAACCTACTGGAATCACCAGAGTTTGTTATTGATCACATTTCAGGTATCACAACGCCAGCTTGTTTTTCTAACTGGAGTTGTGACGATGATGATGATCCCGTATCATTGCTAGACTGTGAGCTGTTCGAAGATGAGGACAACTTATTGTTGCGTGATGCTGATTTGCATACTCAGAGGAAACTGGAGAACTTAACGAATGGCTGCTGTCACGACGTTCATGTTGAAGAATTTCCTTCTGAAGATGTTCATTCAATATCAGTGGAGAAAGAAGTGGAGCCGCAGCAACCAGAGAACAAACGTGGCATAAGGGAGGCTGATGTCGAAAGCATCTCAAGATGCAAGATTGGCATAAATGATCCAGTTAGTAATGATGAACGCATGATTTCGTCATCACACAGTGGTGATTGCAGTGACTCTGCTGGAAAGAAAACAACGTCAGGAAATGCTGAATCTATTGGTACCACGCAGCCAAGTCAGCTGTTACATACACAACTGATTTCCGATTTTGGCGTTGCACTGTCTAGTAGTAGTGATATGACCTTGAGTAGTGACCCAGTGTGCCAGAGGTATGTGGCGTGCGGTATGCAGGATGAAACAGATACTGACGAGGCTGTCACAATAGCACAAGTACAGCACCAGCTTCTACAGCCAAATGTAGCTACAGAAACCAGTGATGAAGAACAGCACCTGAACTGTGGAAGACAGAGTTCAAGGTCTTGTCAGCAGAAACAGTTAGAAGCGGTTTATGTATCGGAAGTGAAAACTGACACTGAGCCTCAATTGGTGCCAACTGACACATTACTTGATCTTGATAGGGAATTTGAATCAGATCCAGCACAGAAGAGTCTAATATTTTGCAGTCAGCAAAAGAAGAAAACAACAGAGAAAGAAAAGAAAAATGGAGATAGCTCAGTTCAAGACATATGTTACATCTTAACGTTATCTGACGGTGAGGCTGTCAGCAGCACATCAGACACTGAGAAATCTCCTGCTACTGAGAAACTTTCGGTGACAAAACGAATACGAAGAAATCTAAGGAATCGTGAACAGCAGCAGAAGCAGACAGAAGAGTTCGTGAGTCAGTCGTCAAATGTGGGAACATGTATTGCTAAGCCGGATATACGTCTCGGTCTGTCATCATCTCAACAGGAAGTTGCAACCCAAATATCAGTTTCAGTCACTGACATCACTCCTCAAGACAAGGAGTTGGAGTTAGAGCCAGAATCAGTGCAGAACAGTTCAAGATCACGCAGACAGGTGAAGAAGCCAACAGGTGAGTCAGTTGATACAAAACGGAGAAGTAGAAGAAAGTTATTTACTCCAGAGACGGATGTATTTACTGGCACTCCATCGTTACAGCACACAGCTGAGACAAGCGAGCGAGTGACTGGCTCACCAACTACAGACCATAGTAGTGTACTGTTTAATAACAGGAACACAGAGAATAGACATTCAAAGTGCATTTCCCAAGAGGACAATGACAGAAATGCTGCTGTACAGTTGCCAAAGAAGAACCACTCAACTGGAAGCAGATTTAGCAGTGTCAAATGTGATTCTCAGTTGGAGCAAACTGATACTAATGTATTGCCCAATGTCAATAATGAACTTGAACCAAAGCCAACACGAAAAAAAACCTGCAGTCAGCAGAAGAAGCAGATGACCGAGAGCGAAAAGGCTGCGAGTGAAAACTTGAATGTAGATGCTAGCTCAGTTCAAGACATGTGTTTGACCTTAACGTCGTCAAATCACGTGGATATGACCCAGACACCAAATGCTGAGAAGTCTCCTGTCACTGAAGAGCTTTCTGTGACAAAGCGAGTACGAAGAAATCTTAGGAATCGTGAACAGAACGAGAAACATACAGAAGAGCCAGTGAATCTTAATGCATCATCATTTCGTGAAGCAATTGCAATCGAAAGATCAGCTGGTGAAGCAACTCCGCAAGATGAAGACAAGGATTTAGAGCTAGAATCGGAAAAGCAAAGCTCACGATCAAGCAAACAGATGAAGAAACCAACGCATGAGTCAGCTGATAAAAAACTTAGAAGAAAGTTATTTGCTTCAGAGACGGATGTTTTTATTGGCACTTCATCATTTCAGCAGGCAGCTGAAACCAGTGAGCAAGTGACTGTTAATGATAGGACCATCTCTCAGACTGTGAATTATATTAGTAACCTGCTTAGTAACAGGGACACAGAGAATAGGCATTTCAAGACAAATTCCCAAGAGGAAACTGACAGAAATACTGCTGGGCAGTTGCTAAAGAAGAATTACTCAACAGGAAGCAAATGTAGCAGTGTCGAAGGTGATTCTCAGTTGGTGCGAACTGATACTGAAGTATTGGTCGATGTCGGTAAGGAATTTGAACCAAAGCCAACACAAAAAAGAACTTACAGTCAACGGAAGAAGCAAATGACTGAGAGTGAAAAGGCTGCCAGTCAGAACTTAAATGTAGATATTAGCTCAGTTCAAGACACGTGTATCGCCTTAATATCATCAAATCAAGTCGTTGCAACCCAGACACCAGTTGCTGACAAGTCTCCTGTCACTGAAGAACTTTTGGTGACAAAGCAAATGCGAAGAAATCTAAGAAATTCTGAACAGCACGAGAAA
>Ga0056128_1006187_pt1 | contig 15107 bp, 10 predicted proteins | sample WorMetLIZISLAND2_FD_71113 | JGI IMG/M metagenome (GOLD analysis project Ga0056128, IMG submission 71113) | Marine gutless worms symbiont microbial communities from Max Planck institute for Marine Microbiology, Germany - Olavius geniculatus... ...
GCGAAACAAGTCCGGTGAAGTTTGGTCCAGTGACCTTGGAGATCTCGATTCTTAATGGTACCCACCGAAAGCGCATATTTCGGAAGACCATATTTCGGCCCCTAGGGGGTACTGCGCCCCCAAATTTTTACACACGCTACAGAATGACCAAGTCTTACTAGCGCACCCCCCACCGGGGACGGTGGCCCCCCTTACTACTTTTTTCAAAGGGGGGGTCAAAAATTGGCTTAAAATGTTGCGTATTAGATGAAGGATCTTTGGAGCCAAAGTGAGTAGCTTCATGAGACTTTGCCACGTGACGTGCTGCTAGATGGGGGAGATAACGTGGCTAAAACTTTTAGGGGGCACCGCCCCCTTAAAATTTGGGAGTGCAAAAAACGGGCAAAATTTAGTACGTTTAACGACAACTTTCGACTTTGAGCGCAAATATCTCTGAACTGCATAGGGATATCGACAAGCAGTAAACGGCGTTATCAAATACAGTTAATTCCGCGTTGAATGGAAAAAATTGTGTGAACTTCAGTCCACTAACATCATAGATTATGTGGCTAATGTTTACCCACCAAAATCAAATTTTTCGGAAGGCCATATTTCGGCCCCTAGGGGGTGCTGCGCCTCCAAATTTTTACACGCGCTAGAGAATGACCAATTTTTAGTAGCGCACCCCCCAACGGGGACGGAGGCCCTTCTTACAACATTTTTCAAAGGGGAGTCAAAAATTACCTTAAAATGTAGCGTATTAGACGAAGCATCTTTGGAGCCAAAGGGAGTAGCTTCATGAGACTTTGCCACGTGACGTGCTGCTAGATGGGGGTGATAACGTGGGTGCAACTTTTTGGGGTCACCGCCCCCTTAAAATTTGGGGGGCAAAAAAACGTTCAAAAATCGGTGCGATTTATGACAACTTTCGAGTTTGACTGCAAATATCTCTGGAATCGATGAAGATAGCGACAAAATCTAAACGGCATTGACAAGAACGATCTTTTCGGTGTTGAACAAAAATTTTTTTTACTACGAACAAAGTTATAGGTGCTCATGTTGACCTACCCTAAGTCGACAATGCGCGTTCGGCGTATGCCAATGCATTTGAGTTCGAGCCACGTGACTTTGATGCCTGGAAAATTTTACCCCCCCTCTAATTTCCCCCAATCGGACTTAGGGCGCCGGGCGGACTCACGTTGGGCTTTGCCCTAAATTTCTAGTTTTTTTATAATTCACTTAAATGGTGGCAGTTGAAATACCAATTCAAAATATTTTAACAAAATACTGCAGTTGATTAAATATTCTTTGCTAGTCATAATGCTGACGTCATAATGTGTCATGAGTACAAGCTTGCTTGTCTCAACTGGTGCTGTCAGTTGCTACCCAGCTTTGATGGTCAACTTAATCTGGTTTGCTAATGAAAAATGTTTATCGTGTCAGCACTGAGCAAAATGGGGACATGAAATCAGGCATCTTGCAATCCATAAACGCAACTATTTTGCAAGCTCGGTGTGCTACTGCACTGTCTTGCTCGAACGCGTAAAAGTCCATCTATCCCCAGAGACACGTAAATGCCATCGCTTTGCATGTTTTTGTCGCTGCAACTGTAAAACTTCAAAAATTTGTCATCAGCGAACCAGATTTTTCACCTTCAGAGCAGGTTAGCAACTGACAGCACCAGCTGAGACTAGCAAGCTTGCACCTGTGACATATTATGATGTCAGCATTACGTCACGACCAGCAAAGAATATTTAATCAATTGCCATATTTTGTTAAAATATTTTGAACTGGTATTTCTTCAGCTACAACTGGTAAAAAATTCATGTAAACTGATCATCATTTGAGTGAATTATGAAAGAAAGAAAAAGGGGTCCTTTTTATGAAACATCGTGTAGTTATTCTACATTAAATCAGAAACCCCCAAAACTAACTCATGTTGGAAAAGGGCTTTCCACAAAAATCAGATGGCATTCCTGTCATGCAACCAACATTGTTACAGAACCGAAAAATACAGAATAGTTTTAAAACACAAAGAAATGACAACGACATTCTTCCATAAATATACATCAACATCTAAAAATAAATAAAAAGTTTGTTCAAGTCTTCTCATATGACAAAACAAAACATACTTTAATGTCACGATGCATGCGTTGATGGCTATGCAAATAATGCAGTCCATGTAACGTTTCTCGGCAAATAAACGCAATCTCTCTCTCCACGAGAGGACCCGTTACTACAACACATTATACAGCATTTCAAGAATTACTCAACTACTTCTGTTTTTGTTTTGGCGCTATGACTTAATCAATATGCATTGAAATTTACTAAGTTACTTACTATTATTATTATAATTATTATTACCAATGACATTTATATGGTGCAAGTTCGAAAAAAATGCAGCAAATGCGCCAAGTCAACTGATACAGGCTGTCAGTAGCTTCTGTCATGAAAAATGTTTTCAGCCGCCTACGAAATATTGACATGTCTAATCGAAGTGCAGATGGCAGACTGTTCCACACGACCGGACCGCTAATAACGAAGCTGCGACGACCGTAGTTTGTCATTGTGCATGGAGAGTTGTCCAAATACGGCAGAGTGAAGGTGACACTGATCGTGTGATCATCGTGTGATCACGTTGGGACGCAGTATGTCGATAGGTAAGACGAAACCATACCACGCCAACACTTGTACACCAACTCGGCCGTCTTGAACAGAATACGCTGCCGTGTTGTTAAACAATGCAATTGACATAATATCAATGTCACATGTTGAGATCTTCTGGCCCCAGTGACGAGACGGACAGCGGCGTTTTGGATGGCTTGCAGCCTCTGGAGCAAATGACCACTGATGCCAAAGAACACACTGTTACAGTAGTCAATTCGGCTGCTGATGAAGACATGCACCAATGTCTTCATTGCCTCTGGTGTCACCGACTGCTTAATTGACTTCAGCTGCCGGATGTAGAATAAAAGGATTGGCTTAATATCACATTATTCTGCATACATGTCTAATTCACACAAATGGTGGCAAATATTTACCTGACGATGAAATAATGACAATTGAAAGTGATCTCGGTATCAAAATATGGTTATAAAATATGCAGCTTTAATTACTGTGCAAAACTATTACGTAACCATGAGTAGAAAAAATAATTCTCTGGGAATTTAAGAACCCGTACTACAGTAAGATAGCACAGACACACTTTACAGACGCAATCTCACAGGATGGACAAAGTATGTAGCATACTGTGGTAGATGTCCTGCATTGAGCCTCCGCCACAGTACTCCATGCATATCCAGAGCTTGTTTTGCCTTCAAGCAACAGCAACACAGCCGGTATTTTACACCAGTAAATGCTATGATACACCCCACATCACTCGAGATAACAGCCGTTTTTAGCCAGATTTTGGTAAGCCTGTTGCCCCTCCTCTACCTATGCTCCCTCAACAATAGTCCCTAGCCTGAGTATCTTCCCGGTACAAAACAAAACTTATCACATCTTCCATTCTTCCACGACACATCTGAAACTGACCTTCTTCACACATTCATACTAAATACTATAAATACAATAAAATCGGCAACAAGAACAAAATGTTCTCTATAGGTTCACAGACATGCAGCATCTTATGAAGTGCTTTCCGAAAGCTGATTTCGTACACGGGTCAGTCCTGCATATGGTAACATGGCTCTTTGTGTAACCATTCATAAAATGCCAGAAATATCTCCTTCAATGCAAACTGATGAAAATACCTTAGGCTAGCCTAGACTATGATGACCTCTTAGACAGCCAACACAAAATAAACACATTCACTTATTTACAAAATCTGTACTTCTGCAGCTGCTGAATCGGTACTACACGGTAATAAAATTTATCAAAATCTTTAAGCCAATTAAAATGCATTGTGCAGACTGATTCAGATAGTGTCCCAGGTTTCCATTATGGCAAATAGTGGTTATCATTATTCCTGCATATAATAACCCCATTAGCAGAAAGCTGACAAAACTGAACAGCGCACTCTGAGTTAGCATGTAATTTTACTGCCCAGTCAGTGCTGAAGGTTGAAAGTGGTGTATAGCTCTTTATAGAAAACCCATCTCAAAACATCGGAGCATCACCTGCCGTACGGAATCACACAGTGTTACCTGCCACCCGACACAGGTGAAGGTGCCGCACTTTAACTCAATTAACCTACCCCAGAGAGATGAAAGGCTGAGCTGACCTAAGTAGCTGGTTACATATTAAGATGGTTTACCTGTCCGCAGGCACTCACCGATCGAAGTACTAACCCAGTCTGATGAAAAACAACTTCATTGATCAGACATAACGCGTTACCGCTACACCAGGCCACCATACAGGTAAATGTGTGAAAGCAATACCTTAAATAGCTGCCATAATATGCCACAATGTTCTGATGCTGGCATTCCCTCATCATCTGTATTTCCTGCTGAATCACTTGAAAGTCATCTCCTATAGCCACCACCACAAATCATCAGCAAGTTTTCACAATGAAAATATTGGTCCGATTCATGACCATCATAATTTTTTTAAAATGTCAGATTGCTACTTACTCATCCAAACTGAAACTGAGCAACAGCAAACAAATTAAAGCAAACTGAACCAGAAAAAAATTATTTTAAAACATCAACAAAATTCAGCAGCTAGCAAACTTGGGACTGATATAATAGGAGTGGAAGTCTCTTATCGAATTATCTAGAAGCGCTCTCTTGTCCAACATCTATCCAGACGTCACTTCTTAACGCTTTTTATGTCTCACTGCTTTAAGAAAAGAAACAAACTGCTTGCTTATCTCATGTAAAGATAACACTTTCTGCACTGATAAAGGGAAATGCATAAAAACAAAACAGGCATATGCGCCAGCAACCAGAGCACTCAGCAAGTAAGCAACCTAGAGACGCTAAGATATCTTTAATGCCCAAGGGACTACGCGACCACACACCATACAAAGAAAGGGGCACTGGGCAGTGGTAGTCAAATGGGAGGCCCAACACGTATGCATATAGAATCATAAGCAGAAGAACCACAGACAGCCATCACCCCTAGGGGCTTCTATCCCCCAAATCTAAAATCCAAATCTGGTTTAAATTCTCCCCTGTATTCTCTCATTCTCCCCCCTATTCCCGTCATTTTTTCTCCCCCTCCCCTTCGCCATCCTTTATCCCTTCTTTTCTTCACTATCTTTCCCTTCCCTTCCCCTTCCCTTTTCTCCTCCTCTTCGCATTCTATCCTTCCCCTCCCTTTATTGGGGGGGGCACACGTTTAGTCCAGCTATGGGGTCTTTGGGAACGCTGTAAGCTCCACAGCGGGTCTGGACAGAGCCCGGCCACGAACAATTTGCGAACTGCATCTTGAGCTAAAAACAGCGCTTCTCCTGATAAACAATTTCGCATACACCCTCAACAAAACTCCCCCCTACTATTTTTCACTGGGCGCAAGCTGCACCCACCAAGTATAGGAATAGAAGCCTCTGATCGCCACACGCTGTAAATGACTACATGTACATGTACGTTCCGTGGGTGGGCCACCCACTACAACTCTGTAGGAGGGAGAGGAGAGACGGGACTGATATAAACGTAAACATTTCTAGATAGGTACCCAATCGTCATAAACAACCAACTGCATCAGACCAGAACAGAATTGGAGGTACTATCACCTATGCATTTCAGATAACCTACTTAATATACGGCAGAGGGAAACGGCAAAAGGAAAAAAGCAAAGGGACGTCAGAGAGTGAAGTATCTGGATAGAAAGACAGCATGAGCCCAACACAGCAGCTCATCAGGGCTTCAGCTCCGGTGCCAAAATGGTCCACAACGTCTGTCTAGAATGGCAACGATGGCACTGCACCTACGAATAAGACAAGAAAAGATTCCCATTCCGAACGGCCGCCAAAAACCTGTTTTAAACGAAGATGAAGCCGTACTTCTTAAACACTAAACTAACTCTAACACCGACGGGGATGACCCTAGGCATAACCCTATTCCTGAATGTAAGGCTGATCACGGCCCTTCGGAATGGCGGGCAACCACAACCGAGGCCTGGTGTTGTGCCTATTTGAAGTTACTTCACAGCAAAATCGTACCCAAACTGTCCCACTCTACGTCAGGTCCACAGCAGCACCACAACGTGCCATCACAAGCCATGTTATCTGGTCGGCATCACTTCAACCCGTCCCCCCTCTCACTGCCCAGTGACAGACAACCCAGCAGCACCCAGCCAGCGATTGAGAAAAACATTGCACGGAGGTCATCGCTGGCCCTTCCCAGCAGCCAGGGCCGGCGATGAATGTCAGCGCTAAGTGTTTTAACACCGGGGTAATCCTAGCGGCGCCAGCACTAACCACACGACGCCTGCATTTGTCAACATTGCGGCAGTCACGCTGGCCAATGCCAGGATCAGCAGCACCACCTACTGATGGTCCTGATGTCAGAACTACTATAATTCTAAAATCCATTGCCACAGCAGGCACACGACTAGCATTCCAACACACTTTTGCAGAAAAAAACATCACATTAAGATGACCAGAGAGCGACAGAATGAAAAGAGCTGAACTAAAACGAAATAAAAGAGAGCGAGTGCAGTTTTAATTTAATTTCATTTCACTTGTATCGCACTGTACGCATCTTAAAATTAGGCACTGAGTGGGACCACATATCATGTCATGTTCCAACCTCCATGGTGTGTGTCTTATGCTTGCATCTCGCTTAAACTAAGTTACACAAATGCTCATTTTTGTGACTTCAGTCTCCAAAATCCATGGCCACAATAAGGGTCATCCAGCCTGACTATTTGTCTCTCTATCCCATAGCGGCTCCTAACTCAAAAACAAAAAGACGAAGCAAAAACAACATTGGCATGAACATTTTCCGTAGCAGAAGTAATGTCAAAGTGTTTCTATGCTAATTCACTGTCAAAAGAAAACTGTTAATGTTCCCTCGGTACTATGCCAGTGTTGGTAAAAAATACCTGGTCCAAAAGTTCACAAATAAGCATCCTCGAATACCTAAGACCCTTAAACCCTAGAAAATCCGGCTGGCTAAAATTAGCAGTAATAGTGGTATTAGTAGTAATTCTAACTGTCAGTGTCAACCATGTAATAATTCAGTGATTCAGTAGTATATGCTAGTATGAGTTATTCAGCACGAGACAAAACATGAAAGACTACAGCCATGAATAATTTATCTTAGGGTATAACTGTGACCTAGTAACCTGGAAAGGCTATATAACTCAGTGACACAATTCATTGCACTGGCAGCAAACTGCACACTGGCAATTATTGCCTGGCCTGGATACATTGACAGTAATGATACTGGAATATAGCTTTGAACTATCAGGTCAGATGCCTAGTATAAAAACAATATATTGCTTACTACAGACCACAGATGTAATAAATGTTAAGAAAAAATAAGGTTAAAAATATGTTTTTATGAAAAATAAAAATATTAATAAACACGTAACGTAACCCTACTTTATTTTATGCACTGACTAAATTCACTGCTTCAGGATACAGTTTCTTTATATCCATCATTTTTGTCATCATACAAAAATAATCAATCTGAATACAAAACCTGTAAAAAAAACTTTTTATTACAGCTATGCTAGATAGTAAACACAAGTATCTAATAACAGTTAGATCATCCAGAGACTTTTTGCATTAAACAGCATACAATGTCTGTAAGTCAGCCAATTACCACAATTTGGCCCTACCAAAAAGTCACATAGACTCTGACAGTGATTCTCTGAACCTCGACTAGGCTTACATTATTTGTTATAAGTACCGTAATGACCGTCGAATATGATTCTCTCTAAAAGTATAAAAATTATAATGCAAATTGACCAAAAGACTGCCAATAAATAATGGTGAAAATAAAGATGCGATTCAGTGTTTAGACTGTAATGCAGTCTACAGTGTTACCCAAGTCTCAAAACGACCATACAAGAAATTTATCACTTCCTTTTCCCAGGTTTCCCTTTTGTTCTTGCCCTCCCCTACACTTCATTTTTTCCATCCTTTTTCCTTCCATCCCCTCCCCTTCCATACCCTTCTATCTGCCCCCTTTCCTTCTTTTCCCCTACCCTACCCTAGGACCCTTAAATCCAGCTACAGGTTCTGGGAAGTGCTGCGAACTCCACAAGTGGGGTCTGGGGTTAAGCTCCGGCTGAAATCAAATTTGGTGCATTTTAGCCTGAAAATGTGACATCCGGTGGCAACAATTTAACTGTCTTCCTGACAATCAACTGACCAAATTAGTTAGACAAAAGACTTGGCTAGTCAGAGTTTCATAAAATGTATGTGCTATCTATACATCCTCTTGTTAGAATGCCCTGCAGGCTGCATTGAACAATGTACAATTTTACATCAGCCAAACATGCAATATCATCGGTTGATAGTTCAAAAAGAATTTGACAGTAGTAAATTAGATTTCATTATTTTCCAAGACAGTGCATACTTTCAGGGCTTTGACATTGTTACTTTGGCCACAGAAAGACATTAAACATCTGTGTAAATTGACCAGTTTCTTGCTAAATGCAAATAGGCTAGTGCACAATAATAATTTAGCATTACCTGGTTCAACTTTTATAACTTTGATTGCGGCATATTCTGCAGAAGCTCCGGAAGCCAACTTCTGTGCCTAAATCCACATAAACATTAATATTACATAATCAGACAGAAATTTTCCAATCTGTAGGTAGATTTGCGAAAGTAGGGCCACATGGCAATCACGCAACAGCAAGTCTGATTTTTGGCAGCTTGCGTTAGTGCTCCAAATCACTGCTATATAATGCAGCGTGACTTCATGAATTAGAATGATGTCATATCTGCAGCAAACTCATATGAGTCAGTAAAGAACGTATCTTTCACTGATATACAGATTGTGGAAAATATTGTTGTCTAATATGTCATATATTTGGAAACTTTTGGGATGGCTTTTCGTAGAGTTAAAAAGTGTGCTTGTGTTCTTCCATCTTAAAACATCTGTATGAGAACCACTCAGCGCACTGCAATGTATGGTTAAAGTGAAGTGGCGTTTTACAGCCGCAGAGTTGCTGGTGTTGCGGGGGAGATGGCGTGACCAGTTACGTAATATTTATTGCAACAGAGATTGTATGATGATTCGTACCACGAGACGGGGTGGGAACATACTCAAAAAATCTCTAATGCGCTCAATACATTTTGTCATCAATATTTTGCAAAAATATGTCTTCAGCTGACGTTTGAAGGTGTCGAGATCTAGTTCTGGGTCACAAAGACTGTCTGGCAGCGAATTCCAAGTCGACAGGCCCGCAACAGAAAAGCGCCGACAACCGAAACTGTTCAATCCATAGCACGGTACGACCAACTTCCGCTGAGTGGCAGACCACAGATGTTGATGGCCAGTGACTTCTGCTGTGAGTGTACAACTGTCGATCAAGTACAGCGGAGCAGTTCCATGGAGACATCGATACATGAGCACTGCAAGCTAAATAATAATAATAATAATAATAATAATAATAATAATAATAATAATAATAATAATAATAATAAGTAATAGTGTTCTGACCAGGAGCTGAACCAATGAACCTTTTGGTCATAAGTCCAATGTCCTAACTAAGCCACCTCAGTGTAGCAGTTGTCAGTGAAGTAGTTGTTCGAGTAATAGTTGCTATGTCTTGGTTAGTGAATGTCTACAACTTTTCATGGGAAACCCATCACAGAGCTACAGAGCGTAAGTTGCCATATGGGATGACACAATACCTGTCATCCAGCACAGGTGAACACACTCCATCTTAACCCCAGCTAAACAGAATGAGACTTGATTTACTTACCCCAGTAATGGAAGGCTGAGTTGACCTTGATTGGCAGTTCTTGTTGTTACAATGGCAGTATGGATGCATTTGCAGAATTCAAAATGTCACAAAATTCCTCATTAATAAGCACTGGATTTGTTTCTGAGGCTTAAAATGCACCAAAACTCGTTTTTGTCCAGGATCCAAAGCTATACCACACAGTGGCACACGCCCCACTCGGATGTACAACACTCCTTCAGACCTTCTAGTGAGCTAGGAGGGGAATAATGCCTGTCATTTCTCTTCGATCACTGGCTGCTGAGATAAGCAACCAAGATAAGTAGTAGTTGCAAACATAGAAACTGTCAGTGCAGTAGTGCTTTAGACTGCAACTACTATAGTGACAACTGCTACACTGGCAACCACTTCACCACTGACCATTGCAAACTGTTTCACTGACAGCCAACAGACTAGTAACTAGGCCTAATACCATATGCTGGCAACTGCTACCCTGGCAACTACTACACTAGCAACTATTACACCAGTGACTACTACTTGGACAACAACTACACTACCAGTACTGCTTCAATATAGGCTGGTTGTGCCATGATCCACAGCAATTTTTGCTTCAAATGCCACCATTCTCTTGCTTATAATATGTGTATTGAAAACATTGGTGACATGCACACGTACTGCCAAAAGAAGTCATCTCATTGCTGACAGACTGACAGTTGTGACAAACAACTGAGAATGCAAGTCAGCGCACTTATTTTTTTCTACGTATAGTGCCTACACCTAGCCCTCCCAATAACCCTAAATCATACTTTAACCCTACAAGTACACACTATGGAATTCACATGTGAGCAAAACATGTTAGTCTTTGTCCAATTTGCAGCATAACAGAAATGGCTAGGTATGCAGTAGGCACAATAGGTACAGAGCAGCTCTGCACTCAGCCACTTCCTGAAATCAAACCAAGCAGATACTTGTGTTTTTTGTGTGATATTTTCCTAGTTTACTGAAAATACTGTTACATGGAACCTGCTAATGACAATCTTGTGTTGAAATATCTGGTGTGACAAGCATTGTTCAGACTACGGTTGTACACTCGTACATTTACTGTATCAAATTTTTCACTGAATCAAGGGTGACAGTACAAATTCTATTGTGTTTCATTAACCATGGACTAATTTATATTTGCTGATTGATTTGTACTGTGTATTTCAACAGTTTAATATGGTTTTCATGTTTAAACATTATCTCACATGTAACTGCAATATTGTGGTTTTTCGAACAACTTCGGTGACATTTTACAGTATGATCGCAGCAATTGCTAGATGCAGCTCTTGGGTTTTCTTGTACTCCTAGGTATGCTGTTTTAGAAAAACTAAAGCAGCTTTCCCCACTACTTGAGGAAAGGTACCTCAATTGACAGCTTTTGGTCTATCACTAAGAATCTTCATGTGACAAACTATTACCGCTGTTTAGATCGCACACAAAGCAGTCAACAGTCACAGTATATAGTTAAAGCTGATGACATTACTTTATAAACATCGCCGTATGTGCCGCTGCCGACTCGCTGGAGCAGCACGAAATCATCCTGTGGGTTGCGACGAGATATATGGGGCTCCAGAGCCATAACAGACGTCAGCAATGTAATCAGCAATCAGTAATGTAGATAAGCGTCATCGCCGACATGCTTCGACAACCTCAGATCAGCACGCTACTGCCATCGCGTAGACGCGAACCGTAGTCACTCAGACATCACTTCCATTAACGCTCAGAATTTACGACGGTTTGTTTGCAAGACATTAATCATAACATCCCACACACAAAAAAACTAATAAACAAAACAGACACCACTTCCTGTCATGCGCAGACCTCGAGTTATGAACTACAGTGACGTAATAAATACAGTATGTAAGCAGAGTTCTGTGCAACACCGCAGTTGCAAAAATTTGCATGAAAATAAAATTTGCAACGCAAGTTAAGTAACGGCTAGCGCGACTCATAGAAAATGGAAAGTTAATTTTTACTAAAAACTAGAGGTCAAAGTTGGAAGTTGTCTAATATGCGTTTGTAGTTCATAACTTTTCAGCTGAAGTCAGCTGACAGGAGTGGACTTTCTGAAACGACTCAAAACGAGACCCTGTACGGAGTTGGACGAGACCCTGCAAAGGCTTGCATGATCGCTGACATGAAATGCTATTAGTGACAAGTCTGATCAATGCTCCATTTTTGACGAGCTACACCTATGCTGTAGGGCATCTTTGGCACATTGTGTCGACCGTCCGTCTAGCTGTCCGTCTGTCACGGATGTATTGTGGCTAAACGGTACGTGCGAGATAAGGCTTAGGTTGCTATTGATCACTTAGGGAAGTCACATGTTTGCTTTCAAATGACGTGAAAATCATTGACCTTCGATGACCTTGAAAAGTCATAACGCACTATGGTACGCCAATCATGCAGTATTGTGGCTAAATGGTAATCTTAGGTCGATCGGCGATGGCACCATCGAATATGGCGATGGCGACTTAATTCCTATACAGGGTGGACCAAAAAATGGCACCATTTTGTACACCTTAATTATAATTTCACCAAATATTAACCGATTTTCAAATTTTTTTCACTGTCGGAATCAAGAAATAATTTGAAAACTATCACTATAAATCCCACCACTCTTCAAGCGTGTCGCTACACTACCTTGTGAAATGTCAGTGTCTTAAGAATAACAATTAAAAACAAGACTACTTCTGCAACCATACATTTTAACAAAGTAACAACAGAAACAATTAACGTGTTTGTTGTCTCAGTTATTGCCTAAAAAGTCAGATCTTACAGTTTTTACATGAAATGTTTAATGTGTTCGCCTTGCTGGTGGACGACGCATCCAAGACGCCGACGCCACTGACCAATGGCGCAATTAACCAAACGCTGTGGCTGCAGCAGTCTGCCCCACTCAGCGACGATCGCTTGCTTTAGCTGGTTGACTGTCGTGAATCATCAACGTTGATAGGCCATCTGTTGAAGAACATCCAAAACCGCAAAACTCAGGGCTGTTTGGGGGCCACATGGCATGCTCGATCAATGTTGATCACGCAACTGGTCAGCGGCGTCGCCGGCTTGAGCGCGTCATCTGATATTTCACAAGGTAGTGTAGCGACAAAATTGAGAAGTGGTGGGATCTACAGTAGTTTTATCACAAATTTTCTCCTGATTCCGACAGTGAAAAAATTTTGAAAATCGGCTAATATTTGGTGAAATTATAAGGTTACAAAAATGATGCCATTTTTGGTCCACCCTGTAGGGTGTCAATAGTAAACATATGTCTCCATCTGCAGCGGTTTGGCCGCAATTTTCAATAAAAAGTTTCAAGCTATAAATGGCTGTATCTCGGAAACAGTGAGAGATAGAACCAAGGTTACTATTAATCACTAATAGCCCTTTCAGATAAAATGGAAATCATCGACCTTGGATAACCTTGAAAAGGTCAGTACTGCAACAGTAACTGTATATAACTATAGTGTCTTCCCTATTGACAACTGGGCTTTCTTGTTATTTACTGTGATTAAAATTGCTAGTCTACTAACACTTATACAGAACCACACATCATTAAAAATATACCAAGTAATCAAACATTTTTGGAAGATCGTAGCTTTTTGTCTTGTTTTCTGACTGTGTGAAGGTACAGTACGTTAATAGGGCGATGATGAGTTCCTATAGGCTGTCGTTAGTAACCATGTCCCTATATGCAGCGAATTGGCCGCAAATTTAAATGCAAAGTTGCTGCTTTTATCCATCACCAACGCGCGCCAAGTTAAGCCCAAATTCCACTACGCCGACTTTCACTGAAACTTGGTGAAAGTCGTGGACACGGACCATGAAAGTCACAAACATAAACAATGAAATGTGGATATCACAGGGAACTTTTGGGCCTTCAAACCCATGGTTGTGACAAAGTTTGTGACAAGTCTTCAACAAATCCATTACTAGTATCACTGTAATAAAATTAATTATAAACAAGATGCCCAGCAATCGCTAGGGAAAATTGACTGTACGTTATTACACTGTATCCGGTTCCAGTGCAAGAGAAACATGCCTTTGAAAGCAATTAATACAATCTGAGTTAACACAACAATCAGGCAGTGAGTTCCAACTATCAATAACCCTGTTAGAAAATGCAAGACAAAAACAAGCAGAAAAACAGAAACAAAAGCATAAAAATCCAATTCATGGTGCAAGTAAACACTGTCTATCAACATACTAATTAATGAACACAGATATAGGGGGTCGTCCATAAATAATGTCACACTATGAGGGGGGAGAGTTAAAGGCCGAGTGACGATGCGTGATGAAGGGGAGGGGGGTTAAAGGTATCGCGATGCCACGCACATCACATCTGTGGGAAGGCACAATGGACAGCCAAATTCATGTCACCAACTCACAGTACATGGCAGGACGAGTAGGCATAGAAACATCTCGGAAGACTGCCGTGCTTAATTTCACATGATATTCTGTATTAAGTTGATAGTAGACAATTTCGATAACAGACATAATTTTATATATCATAATTTAGTTACGCTGAAACTCATCTCTGTGACTACACTACAGGCTGGTGAGGAAAGAAGGGGGTAGATGTTCGTGATGTCATATTTGATGGGGCTCAAGAATAGCATGACAAATTGTGACAAAAGGGGGAAGGGGATTAATTTTTCCTTAAAATCATTTGACGTCATTTATAGACAACATTTAGTGCGAAAAACCGAAGTACAGTTTACTGTCAATCGTCGGAGCAACGTGACAAAGTGTGTGTTACGACACCTACCGGGACACCTATACAGTAGTCCTAATGCTGCTATGACTGAAGCTGAAGCAAGCCGGAATGAATAAGACAGTCGACTTTGTCTCTCAGATCATTGTCAGCATTTTGAAGCAACCTGTTCAACAATACAGAAAAAATTCAGTTTTCAGTAATTCGCAAAAAAAATCTGAGTTTTAAAGTAAGTCTAGTCAACAGACGGGGAAAGACCATCAGATCAATCAAAATGCACTATAAAGAAATAGAGCTCACTACGCAAGCAACAGGCAATCACGCATGTCCACTGACACAGGTAAAAAAATAAGAAAAATGTTAAATTGTTGCTAAGTGTTGACATGATATGCGGTCATCCATCCAGTTGCCAAGTGTCTCAGGGGTTAAAAGTATAGATACATAGATCATTTTCTCGAGATTATTGACATCTGGTCAAATCAAATCGAATCAAATATTTGTTTAATAAAACTCCAACTAACTGCAAAGGAGAACAGTTAATACAGAGAAAAATATATTGCAGTGATTG
>Ga0056128_1006190_pt1 | contig 15103 bp, 7 predicted proteins | sample WorMetLIZISLAND2_FD_71113 | JGI IMG/M metagenome (GOLD analysis project Ga0056128, IMG submission 71113) | Marine gutless worms symbiont microbial communities from Max Planck institute for Marine Microbiology, Germany - Olavius geniculatus... ...
GATATGCTGGACGTAATCATCTGTGCAAATTTTGGTGTGGAAAAATTAAGGGGTTTGGGAAATACGAGGGGTCAAATTTTGGAGTTTCCCATTGAAATGGCTGGTCCCCTTTACAACAGGACTGGCGCTACTGCGCAGCCTGTGATACATGCTTGTTAAAATGTTCTAGTAATTTAATGTTATTATGTCAGTATTCCAGCAAAGTGAGAATGTAAACCGCGAGATATTACAATATCTTAATGCAGTGAGCAGAGGCGATGATGTCACTGCTCATGACAATGCTTGGGCATTGAAGTTTTGTCTGATTGTTCAACATAATTAGGCGTATACCAACAGATAAGTAATTTAGCGAAGTGAATTTAAATATAAGTTAGCATAAGCTAGTTAGAAGATATTTTTGAACACAAAACACGTTGTATAATTTACGTTCTGCAGATATAAAGCATCAAGATTAAGAGTGGAACTTTATAACTTTATATGTTTTTCTTGGGTGTCTGTTGCCACTAGCACTCTAGTAACTTATGGATTTTTACATTCTTTGTGTTTGTTTTATTGCAACTTGATAGGTTTGACTCGGCTAAGCGTTCAAGTTTGCTATGGGCAGTATCAAACGGTACAGTTTATTACCTACACTTTTCGTGCTGTGAAGTTGTTATGATATCTGTGTGCAGTCAACTCCCAAGACAAAGGCAGCACCTGCTGACCATGCCAGTAGTGTCAGTAACATGAAAGTTATTGGCTTTTGCTTGCCCGCACCAGTCGTCACTCACAGCGAAAAGTCGACAAAAGCCGGCACCACTGAACCACATCATGTCGGATTTGCCTCCGACGTTCTGTCAGGAAACCCGGGCCAGTGTTTACTGAGCCCTGAGACTGGTTCATGTGGTCGTCAATTCAACAATGGCAGCGCGACCACCGGCCTGTCGATGGAGCTGCGTGGTGTAGCACTGAGTCCCAGCGGGCAGATTACTTCCCCATGCCAGTCGATGCGATCCCCGAAACACACTCTCAACTTTGATGATTCCGACAGCTGCATAAAGTCGTCTCCGAAAGTTCCGCGGATGTGTGACGCTGGCAACGACGAACAGGATGCCTGTGAGCTGAGCGTGGGGAACTGTGTGACAACTGGTGGTAATAAAAAGTCACCAACGGCTGCCGTGGAAGCAGACTGCAAGGCCGCACGTCCACGCAAGAACGTGGTGATTCACGCCAGCATGCCGATCTCCGTCTCATCATCACAGAGAAATCACGACGATGTGACGCCTGTCACTCACAGATCTCACAAGTTTCTGGTTTGTTGCGTTCGTGTTGATCGATTTGTGTTGTCACTCACTGCTCATGACTGATTTCACTTACTTTGATCATATGGTCATTTGTGTGTAATTTTTCTGAGACTTTTTAATGCCTCTTCTTTCATCAGTAAGCAAAGGCGTAATGTTTTTTATGATAGTTTTCTAAATACTTCTGGGCTATTCTTACCTAGACTATTATTGTGATTTTGTTTTTTTGGCTTTAGTTTATTTGATTTTTTTGCTGTCGATTTTTGTTGCCAGTATCAGTGCAAGTGATTGCTTGGAGTGACCCATCTCTGACAGAGATGGTCACTCATCTAACTAGTAGCCACTTAACTTGACCGGGAGTTGAACCTATGACTCCTGATCCTAGGTCTACCATGCTAACCATTTAAATGCTACTAAGCCATTGAGTGCTGTAATGGTGTTGATGAGGTGTCCGATGGACAAAAAACCTTTTTTTCCACGATTGTTCAGTCTTGGTTAATCCGTATATGGAAAACAGTCTTGCTGAATGATGCTGACAATCTTGCTGCATTTTAAGCGTTGCTTTACGACACTAAACACTACAACAGCTATTAGTTGGGTAACAGGAAGGATATTGACTGAGTTTGTAGAAACTCTTGCTGCGAGAGTTCTTAAGAGTTTTCTGTCGTGGATCTGCCAAACCCGGGGTAATTCTGGAGAAAGTGGCCAGATTGAATGGAAATTGAGCTTGTCATTGTGGTAGACGCCGGGTCCTGTGAGAACTCCGTATCGAACGCCGAAGACTAAGAGCAGTCGCCGAGTTGCTCGCAATCTAACCGAGGACAACCAACGTATCCTGGGCACTCCAGATTATTTGTCACCAGAGCTGCTGCTACAGCAGGAACATGGTCAGTTGTCACCACTGCTGTATTATACTATCCAAATGACTTCACTTGTCAGCGCACTACTGGATAGATTCTCTGTCTCTATGAATTTTTTGCTGCTTGTCACAGGGGACAGTTTTGCAACAACTCTTCTGATAATGTTGTGTCTATAGTTTTTCTCAGAGGCCACTAGCAATCTTGGCAGACATTGGGAGAGCATGGATTAATGCGGACAAATGTGGCTGTTACTTTTTTGCAAGCAAACGTCGATTTTGATATTTCAGTTATTGCTGTAGTTTTCCATTTGTGCAGGTTTATCTGACAGCTGTTAATGATGACAGCTGCACAATGTTATTTGTTACTGTTACTCAGGCATTTATTCATGCTCTGATACAACTTTCTGTTGTACCCACTGCCCTTGCTGTACATGTCTGACTGCTACAGTGGAGTTTTTAGTTTGGCATGTTTTTGTGTAAGGTGCTGCTGTTGACTGGTGGGCGCTGGGCATCTGTCTCTATGAATTTCTCACTGGCTTTCCACCTTTCACAGATCAGTCGCCCGAGTTGGTCTTTGATAACATTCTTAAGAAAAGTAAGTGCTCTTCTTTCTGCTATGAATTGTAGCAGCAGGCTGTAGAATTGTGTGGAACAGCTGTTTTTTTTTGGTTAACAGAAAATCAAAGTCGTTTGGCATTGCTGGAAACCATCTGTGAGTTTGACTGCAACTTGTAATCCAGATTTTGACTACCAAATCTCCACTTTTCCTGGGGCTGCAATGTTACTTTGGGTCACGTGAATGTCTCTGCAAAATAGTTTTAGCAGGGAGCATGGGTACGAGAGATGGACCGTGCTACAGTGATGTCTGTCACAATAGCCATCTTTTCTGATGCTTTCAGTAATGCCACCTATATTGGGCAACATTCAAGGTTTTTGCAGTGGTTTACAAGAGGCAGAGTCCTATGCTATCCATTTAGGAAATGAGTTTATTCACACAGGAGTGGAAATGGGATGAATATTAATCTATTGTTTGCCACATGTCGGATATTTACGGCGCCTGCAGTGTTCACACCACATACCAGAAATATCTGGCAGTGTGCTTATAGGATGCACTGATGCCCGGCGCTGGGAATATTTTATGCTTGGCAAACTGGTCATCACGGCTGATGTTCAGTGTGTATTGGGCTACTTTTGGAAAACTTCTTGGTCACATGCTCGGCAACATTATTGTTTACATTTTAGTTGTGAGCAACTATTATGGCAACAACTATTATGCCTACTGCTACAACTGCTGCTACAGCTACTAAAACAACAACACTACTGCAACATCACTAAGTACTACTGCAAAATTACTACTAATACAATTACTGCTACTTCTATTACACGGCCTATAGCATCTAGAACAACTACTACTACAGCTACTATGAATGCAGCTGCTACATCAACGACTACAACAACGACAACAACTACAACTACATAAACTATTACTACAGCATCTTGTACTTTCACAACTGCTAGTACAAGACATACTATGACTACTACTACAACTAGGACCACTACAACTACAATATACAACTACAGCAACCCCTACTGTGGTGCAGGGAATTTCTAGGTGCTGGTAGTTAAGGAGTTTAGTACACAATATTATGCCATATTCTTATGCAAAGCGCTAACTGTAAGCACTGTTTGTTATCACTTAGCTACTAACTGTCTGCAGACTTATTTTTATGCTCAGCACTGACCGATGAACTTTAGTTTTTTATCATCTTATTTTGACGAATGATGATAAAAACGCAAACAAACGTTTATTATGCTACCAGATGACACAGTGACATCGAAATTACGTCGTACCACAATCTTATGTAAAGTCTCGGTACAACAAAATGAACATCACAAACTAAAACTTGACTTTCGCTGACAACATTAGTGAGCTCAGTGCAGTCAGCGGACAAGCTCGGGGCTTACAGTTTGTGCTTTACGAAGCAGTATACGTATTCCAGCACTTTGCTGACAGTGTTCGGTGGATGATTGGCGTGTAGACATGGAGTGGCCTGAGGGTGAAGATGCATTGTCAGACAGGGCACAGAACACCATAGAAGCACTGCTCAGCTTCGACCCACAGGCCAGGCCGGATGCTGACGGTTAGCTTGCTCTGTTGTATATAACAAGCATTCAAAGTGTGATTTTTGACCTACGGTGACCTTGACCTTTGAACTGTTGATGCACAATTAATTCATCCCTTGAGTGGTAAAGATGCATAAGTAGCATTTTTATAGTTTTGAGAAAAACGATGTTGAAAGTTTGCAGTTTTATTATAATCACTTATGCACTTTTTCCAGTCACAAGAAATGTGAAAAATGTTCTTTTTCAGCAATGGAATCCAGAAGCATACAAATGTACACCGTGTTTGAGAAAAAACAGTCAGAATTGTTTTTGTCATAACTTTGTCAAATTTTTACTAACTTTTAGAATTTTTGACAAGTTGATGGCTAAGATGACGAAATTATGTAAGGTGCACTCATTTTCCACCTCACTCAATTTATGTCAGTGCACTACCGTGTGAAACATAGATGCTCCAAATTGTTGCATAATGCTGAGTTGTTGTCTCAAGTAATCTCTGTAACGAATTAATTAGGCATACAATACACTAAAATGTGAATTATTTAACAGAAATATAAGTTTGCATTACAACTGGCTTGCAAATTAGAATTTATGCCAAAGTGTGCTCCGCATACAAAGATGCATATGCTTAGATGCAACGCCAATGGCTGATAACAGAATCAATGTCAACTGATCAAATGCATTCACTCATTGATTAGACGTGTTTTAAGCTCATCAGCCAGCCATTTTGTTGTCTGCGGTTTTCAGCATAAAATATTTAATACCTTAAAATTATTAAACCCCGTTGCACCCTCTGTCGAATTGGTGATGCAAAGATGAGCCATTTGGTACAAATAATCGCTATGAAAGGTAACAGTTTGGAGCATTTGTGTTTACACGGTAGTGCGTTGACATAAATTAGGTGAGGTGGTAAGTGAATGCACTGTACATAATAATATCGTCTTGGCCATTTTTGTGCAAAAAAATATCAAAATTGGTGGAAATTTGACAAAGTTATGCCAAAAAACAATTTTGATTGTTTTTTGGGGGGACACAGTGTACTTGTGCACTTTTACCATTCTTTGCAGACAGCTGATGCGTTTTTTGCATAACTTTTTATGGATGTACCTCAAACACGGTTGCAAATATAACATTTTCACTTTTGCCAACAGATTCTATGCATTTTTGTACACTATGGTATAGAAAAACTGCATAAGGTGCATAAGTGCGTTTATGCACTTTTACGACTGAACGGACATATTTACAAAAACACAAAAAATTCCTAGTGCACTGTTGTGCTATTCAGCTGCGAGTTAATTTAGCACATTTGTCCCTTTCTGTCCTGGGAATCATTATGCTGATTTTACTTCATCCTCATCTTTTCTGTGTTTCGATACGATAGATGGATGTGCAGGACCTGTAATGCGACTTGTTAGAATGCATGGCTGCATGATTGTAACATTTGCTCGACCCGTAAAAGCACTTCCGTTGTTTTTGTGTTAGCTTTGGCTCAGTCTTGCTGCAGCTAAAATATGACATGTGCTGTTGGAAAAATTGTTGTGTGTTGAATTCGGACTTACTTAGTTACTTGGTGTCTTCGCCATTGCTTGATGGTACTCTGTGCATAGTCGTGATTGTCAAATTTGTAATTTTTTTTACTTAATCTTTTGTTGTTTTGCATTTTTTGTGATAAATATCATAATGCACTGTACTTATAACATAATATATTTGGGTGACAAGAAGGTGTAAGGTCGTCTGGCTTCACAAAAACAAAAAATGGTACCACTATTAGTTACTGTGTTACTTTTTGTTATTGTTACTAATTGCATTCAGTCCGTCGATTTCTCTGATGTGTATAGCTTTAGCATTGTTACACTGTCGTGGTGACTTTGTGGGCAGCGTAGTGGCAGAGTGTCAGACTTACAATAAACAGGTTGTGGGTTTGACTTTCGGTCACATTGCTATCGAGTGGCTGCTATTTTGATGGGTGACTGTCTGCAGATAAGTAATGCATCTAGGTATATAACCAGCCACCAAGGTCAACTCAGCCTTCCATCCCTCTGGGGTAGGTAAATCCAGTACCACGCTGTCTGGCTGGGGTTGAGGCCGGCTGTGTTCACCTGTGTCATGTGGTAGGTAGCACCGTGTGATCCTCTATGGCAGGTGATGCTCCGTAGCTCTGCGATGAGTTTTCCACTACGAGCTATAGACAACCTTTAAGCTTTAGTTGCATTGTGGTTTTCAGCACTAAAAGTGAATTCGCTGTTTGAGAAGATTGACTGGGACAACATACACAGCACTCCGGCTCCATTCATACCAAACCCTGACGATGACACAGATACCAGCTATTTCATTGGTACTTGTATAGTTTACTTCTGTGCTTGTTTGACGAATATTGTTTACATCGGTGCCTGGTCATTGGCTTATGTCAGCTATAATTATACAGCTGTCAGCGAAATGGGAAATGTCACGGAAAATTGTCTAGATAAAAAAATTTCCTAAAGTCTGTGTCAATAAGCTTTCTATTATCGCTCATTTAATAATCTGCCAATTATTTCATGCTGTTTATTGCTGAATGTTGCTTACTTGTGTTTTAGTTTTATCTGTTATATTTCAGTTAGCACTAGGGTTAGATTATACCTTTCCTACTGTGCTTACCAAATACAATATTGAGAATCAGTTAAAATGGTCAGTAGTACTGCAAATCATCAGAGAATTGTCAGGGAATTTGATAGGTCTGGAGAGTGGTCACTTTGTATCCAGGGGCTGCCGTAGCCAAAGGCCGCCAAAGCCAGAGATGCAGTTTATCCCTATTCCCTACCGAGTTTTTCTTAGCGTTGATTTTAGTGTTTGATATAGCAGTGTCACCATAGCATATATGGGACTGTACACTTGCGTACAGTGTACTCACTTTGGAAAATAATTTGCTTTTCGGCCTTTGGATATAGGCGTTACAATCAGCTCACCCTAGCGACAGTTGGGCTTCTTGTTAAGAGTTGTTGTGCAGTATTACATAACATGCCACAATATTTATCATATAAAGGTAAAATGATTCTCCTTCCCCTACTTTTTGCTGGCTGCGATTCCCAGGTGGAAGAATTTTCATGACTTGAATGAATTTCAGCAGTGACAGCTGTGTTGTATCATGTTAATGGTCATAATTACTTCACGTGTACATTAGCACTATCTGCAGTCTCTGTGATGGCAGAGTGATATCTGTTTTGTAGCGCGGAACAATCTGCAGCAGGTGGAAATGTCCGACATCGACCTGGCTGCGGAATTTCCCGCAACAGCAACCACGCTGGCAGCTGAGCGAATTACCGATACTGTTCCACAGTCTATCACGAACCAGACTGTTTCTGCCGCTGCTGAATGACTGCATGCAATATTACATTCCATGCCCTCCTACTTCCATCAGCAACCATTCGCTCTGTTAGCCATTCATCATAACCCAATTAACTGTATACTAGATCATATGCAGCTTAATAGCATACTTGCTCATGTCATTAATTCGAGTTTATATGCGTGTGCCTTTAATAGGAATTGGCAGCAGTGTCATCGTGGCAGAGGAGAGGGGGGCAAAATTTTGTGCTGTCGGCACATTGTCAGAAAATCTTCATGTCAGAAATTTTCATCTAGAAATGCAAAACTATTTGAAGTTTAAACTTCGATTTTAGAGAAATTTGAGGGCAACGTGGACTATTTTTTAGCACACATAAGCTCTTCTGTCGTAAATTTGCAGTCTGTCTGAAAATTGAAACTTCCTGCCCCACCCACTTTTTAAACCGTGATGTTACTTGAAAAGTCCATTCGCTCGTTATTTTTGCAAAGCTTTGGTCGATAATGTAGTTGATGCCAATGATGAACACTTGAACAGTTTAAGTTGTGGGGTCAAGGTCACTACAAGGTCAGATGCGCCAAACTTTGAGATCTCCTAAGTCCAGCATGGCTTGACAAATTTGGATAAAATAACAGTTGTTCGTTGTATAGCAGCGTTCAATAAACCGGTTGTATTTCCAAGGTCATCGGGTCAAAATCAAGGTCAAATATTTGAGTGAGTTATTGCAATCAGTGGAGATTGCTGGAGGACGAAAGTGCTTAGTTGATTATTGCAGTTTGTTAGCTAAGCCTGCTAAGGTAATACAGTTGTGTAGGCAAGGGGTGCAGGTGCCCAATATGAGAAGCCAAGTTTCTTCAGCAGCTCAAACGTTTCCTGTGTGGTTCAGCACACATCTGTCTGCCATAGTGAAATGACATTTGCTACTTGGTTACTTGCCATAGCTTATGTCAACGTCTTTCTGTTGCTATGTAATTTTTTGCGGACACTGAACAACATTTGCAGCCACCAGTCGTGTTTTTTCCAGTACCAGCTCTCAATGAATCCAAAATGCATTTGTAGTTGGGACTCGCCTAAACCCCAGTGTTGGAGCTTACAGCATTCCCTGATACTCTCTAGCCAGTGGGTTCAAGGACTCCTCCCACTGTGGGCGTTGGCCTCAAATTTCAGTCCTCCAGGAGTGCAAATTCCTGGTTATACCGCTGATTTAATATTTATTATTTCGCAAATGGATAAACTCTACAATTAACATTGATATGTCATTGATAGGTAATATTGATATTGATTGATACCTAGGGAGCAAATGGCTGATGGTGGGCAGATTGGATGAAAGAACTCTGAGGTGCTAATAACTGTTGTCAGTACAGCAGTGACATTAGTATAAAGTAGTGATTTGTAGCAGGAACTGGCTACCTGGACGTGGTTCCAAAACTCATTTCCCGGTTCCACGTCCAGATAATTGTTACCCATTTTTGCACTGATTATTGATGCCATTGCTATGATATCGGGATATTTCGGGAAAAAACGCCACACCATTGAATTGACAGCATAAGATCAAGTGCGAAATAAGCAAGCAGACATGGATATTAAAAAGCCTTCAGGCAGTTGAAATGATTTGAAGTAGGATTTGATGCAGTTTTAAAGCTTTTACACCTGTCATGTCTATCTTTGTGAGAAATAGTCGGTAATTGGGTGTTTAGATGCATTTCCATTTTTGGTTTCCTTACTTATTGAAAGTTAGAACTGGGTCAGGGTAATTGCAACCAGGTACTCAGTTCCTAAAACGGGTAATGCTGCAAATCACTAGTATAAGGCTGCACAGAACAGTTATTGAATAAATGGTAAATACATGTCCATTTATCGACTTCCGGCATTGCACAGCTACACAAGTTAGCCTGTCTTTGTACACATTTTATATTTATAAGCTTTTTATGTAAAATTTTGTAAATGTTGTTAGCTATAATTCTGTGACTTTGCATAACTGTTTTTTTGTCATGGTTTTCTTGTAATCTATTTTGTTTGCAGTTTTATTTGCTTGTTAATTTTCTCAAGAGTACAAGCTTGCTAGTCTCAACTGGTGCTGTCAGTTGCCACCCTGCTTCGATCTGGTTCGCTGATGAAAAACGTTCATCGTTTCAGCACTAAGCAACATGGGGCCATGAAATGAGGCATATCGCGATTAGTGATTGCAATCCCAGGATTGAGAAATTTGTAATCCCGGGGTCCCGTTTCGGGAATAGGCTTACAGATTGGTGGTCATTTTGGTATTCCTAATTGACTTATTTCATGCATGGGATGTAATATATGCGACTATGAAAGTATACCCAAACTGTAGGAAGTGATATCAACTGTCAAAATACAAGTTACAGTGCACAGCATGAAGTGCACACAAAATATTATTTATTCATCAGATGGCCAAAATTCTTATTTCTATCATTTAAGACACGAAAAAGTACAATTGGAACTAATTTTGTAATTCCGAAATCCTGACATTGTAATGCTGCTAATCCTGGGATTCGGGATTGGCAAAAACGGCCGGGATACCAAATTGCAATCCCTAATTGCGATCCAAAAACTCAACATTCTCGCAAGCTTGGTGTGCTAGTGCACTGTTTTGTTCTAACATGTGAAAGTCCAACTATACCCACAGATACGTAAATGCAATTGCTTTGCGCATTTTTTTGTGGCTGCAACTGTAAAACTTCGAGAATCTGTCATCAGTCAACCAGGTTTTTCACCATCGGAGCAGGGTAGCAATAACTGACGGCGCCAGTTGAGACTAGCAAGCTTGTACCCGTGACACATCAGGACGTCAGCATTACGTCACGAATAGCAAAATATATTTAATCAACTGCCATATTTTGTTGAAATATTTTAAAATTAGTATTTCTTCACCTACAACTGGTAGAAATTTCATAAAACTGGTCATCATTTGAGTGAATTATGACAGAAAGAAAAAGGGGTTGTTTTTATGAAACACCATGTGGGCTACATTCAACTGGAAATGTCGCTAATTCTAAATATGGGCTCGTGTAAGACTAGCTGATAATTCTGTCGTAACTACATAGCATCTCAAAAAAGCAACCATTGTCTCTACTTATAACTTCGCCTCCTACTGATCAGCGCATAACCAAACTACAAATACAGTCAATATTTAGATTTACAAGGTAGTTCAGATGCACAAAGTATGGTAGTGAATTAACTGTATCACTACATCCTCTTTGGACGATTTCCAGTTATTTAGGAAGATCAGATACGGCACTCGGAACTTTTTTAAGACACAGTTCAGCGTAAATCGTAACATCATAATTCATCACTCGTAAGCCAAAACAATCTTAACTTTTACGCACATAAAATCCAACCAAACAACACTAAAAACCAGACAACAATAACAATGGCAGACTTGCTGAAAATGACTCACGAACACGTTTAATGCGGCAATTAAACAAGCTGAATGGAGTGAATATATGAAATCAGTTCGAGGTCAATGCTGATACGAAGTCTGCAATGAAGCAACTTTCACCATGCAGTAATAGCACTAGGAACTTGTATGAAAGTGAGATGGCGCAGAACAAACCAGACACTAACGGGTGAGAAATTGTGTACCATATTCTACCTACCACTAGATGGACTTTGAATATTCCATGCAAGCCAGGAACAAACAGCATTCAACCAATTCTACAGTAAACTGGTTAACATCGATGCTGTTATCTACCATGTTTTCATCAGCTAGAAAACGTCCCCTACCTTTCCACATTGTGACACAGAGGAATAGTCTATAGAGAGCAGAACATTTACTGCCACACTACACCAGACCAGTGGTGCAGCAGGCCACCGACCCAACCAAACAGCACATTAAGACATTTTGGACACTAAAGTAGGAAGCAGCATGTCAACGCCGTTTTAGGAAATGCATAAACGTTACATAGATGTTTCAATATCATTCTTCATCTCATACTAACGTAATTTCGACTGAATTTCTATCACGGGACACATCTAGGTGGCTAGGTCCCACCACTGCTTTAACCACTAAGCATCAGCTACTTACTCCACCGAATATGTATTCACCATACTGTGTAATATAATTATAGAGCAGATACGTAAAGGCTGTGTGTAAAAAGCCTGATATCTGTCCTGCTAGCTGAATCTGTGTTATCACTCAGTAAAGTAAGTAAGAAAAGTGAAGTAAAATGTAAATTTATATAGCGCATATTTTTAAATTTAAGTGCTGCCCTCTCATTCTAATCACAGTGCAAAATGCAACAATATTTACATAGTAAGACTTACACTGTCTGAAAAATATGCCCAATCAGAATAAAATGACCCCACCCAAACAAAATGCTAACACTCATAATGCAAGTAGGCATATGTATCTTTAGCGATTTGTTTATAAAAAAAAAATTAATGCCTCAGCGCATGAAACGCTAAGGCTAACTGTCATAAAATTTCACAGGAGCTTCAAAAACAGATGACTGGTAATGACACTGAAGAAAATAATGAGGTCTCTAGAAATAAGTTATCTGGAAATATTCATGGGGTCATTTTTCTTCTCATACTCACTACTCAGCATATTACATCAGCTTCAACAACAAGCACAAAACAAGGCACATGTGCGAACATTCTATTTTGGTGCATATGACGCTGTGCAGAGTAGATATTTACACTAAATTTTCCACTTCTTTGCTCTGCACATGGAATGTCAATGCGAAAAACACAACATACAGTAACACTGAATATGCTAGTACCAAATTTGTTTTTGTGACTAAATATGAGTAAGCGAAATTTGAAGCTAACTCAATGACTCGAGTTTGTTTCAGTGAGACCATATGACAATGTGGCACACACATTACTCAACTGGAATGAAATTCATCTATCAACAAATACGAATATGTAAGTCTTCCATTGCTAATAATTAGAGCTGTCAGTGTTAATTTTTCTAACGCATTAACCCACTGTGTTAATTTTTTTATCGCATTAATTAATGCATTATTAACTCACCCAGGCCCGTCGAGAGGGAGAGTAAGGGGGAGTTACCCCGGGCCCAGTGACATTTGGGGGGCCCTGCCTGTAGAATATAAAAAGTTAGAAAGCAAACAGAAACACGTTTTTCAACAATAACTGACATCATCGCTAGCAGAGAAATCTATTAGCCTGTCATCTAAATAATATTTATTTACACTAGTGATTGAATGGTTTAGTTACTTGAATTCATTCAATTTTCAAATAACCGCAGTTTAACGGAATATTGAAACTTTTGCTTCACAGAATTTAGTAATTAAATACTTTTTTAACACAGGTTAATTTTTTCAATGCGCATCAATTTATTCATGCATTAACGTGTTAATTAACATGTTAATTTGACAGCTCTAGTAATAATAATGCTGCATAATACTAGACTACAATATACGTTATAGAAAATAGTACAACTATACAATTACGTAAGGCTTAAATAGTGCATTTAAAAAGGCACTACATTTACCTGCAGTTTAGAAATAAATTAACAACGCTCAGCAAATCAGCTTGTAAAATTCAGCAACAATGATTGTAAATTAACCAGACCAGCTGAATGGCGACACTTTACTCAATACTGAAATAGCTCGGTCCAGCACACGACGAATAGGTGTATAACATATTCAACACGAATATGACGGCTGAATAAGTCCAGTCAAAAAAACTAGGTGCACCATCTCCACAATAAGCAAGCTAAATGAACAAAAATTCACAATCGGACCACGATAAGTCAGCTTGAACTGGAAAACTGCCGATGCACTTCCGTGAATGCTGTTGATGGAGCCGGGTTAAGCAAACTGTATCACCAGCACAACTGAAATCACACATAAACAATAGCTAATAATGAGGCAACTCACCTGAAGACTCATTTTTATCAGTAACAGCACAATAGGGTATAAAAGCCAGGGAAGATGCTATAGCAGTACTTAAATAAGTCAAACTTATGTCCAGAAGTATTAGTCTCAAAAGTGGCATCTGACTGGCATGAGCTAATAATGCCGCAGCACACTATGTGTCAAACAAGTGAACAACTGGACCAGTGGTGCAGCAAGCAGACATAGCACTGCCACCGAACCAAGCAGCACATAAGATACTAAAGCTGCATTTTTGATGGCCTAACGATTTTGGTTAGTTCATAGATACGTATATTATAAATACGCTAATTTCATTCTAATAACATTCTAATTTCAATCTCAATACAACAAAACAAAAATCTTATGAGGTTTCTATCTGCCGTGCCATCAGCAGAAATTATAATGCCTTTGCTTACAGCTACCACACTCAGACCGAGATTGGCTTGGGCACGAAATTTAAGTAATTACAATATACTTATCTATGAACTAACCAAAACCGTTAGGCCATCAAAAATGCAGCTTAAGTTCTTGTACCGCGGAGGGTAGCAGGCTGAGTTGAACCGAAGACACACTAACTTGCTTTGCAAAGACCTTCAGTGAGATTCGAACCATGACCTAAAAATTACCAGCCCATTACTCTAACACCAAAACCACTTGCACCAACCATACCATCGGCGATAAATCATTGAACAGAGAAGATGAAAACTAATCACCAATGATGAGAATGACAATAACTGCAATGACAACCCCAAGAATGATCATCATCTGCCAATCAAACAAACACACAGTCAATCACTCCTAGTGGAAACTAACATTTCCTTTGTAACTTGGGAAGAATAAGAACTACCTCAAGATTACATTAATCTTCATGGCTATAACTCATTCATATGTACTAATTGTCAGAGTCAGAAACATAGAATTTTATGACACAGTAAGTGCTAAACTGCCAGTGATGGATAGTGCAGTCCATCACAGAGTACACAGCTAGCAAAAAATGATTTAAGATTGGTATGCTGGTCTGAAGTATCAAAATAAATAAAATAAAATAATGCAAATCACCTACAGTCAACAGAGCCCTCTTACAGCTTCATGACCTTAAGGGGTGGGAATTATGGCTTTTTTGCCCCTTTGCCATTTTGCCCCCTGGCTCATTCGCCCCCTGTGCCTGGCTGATTCACCCCATGGCTTATTTGCCCCCTCATACTGGACGATTCACCTCCCCCCCATTGAATATACCGGTGATTCATTTTCAGGCTTGTGTTTCAATTTACAGAAAGGCAACAAGTAAGTGTATCATCACACCACTGATTAATAGTTACTTCAATGAACGTTATACGTGACAAAAAACTGCATAATAAGTGATCACAGTCACAGCTCACAAAGTCAGTCATCGTTGGTTTCATTGCAGCGGCACAACTATTATACAGGGTGCGGCCAAAAAAGTAGCCCCCTAAAGTTTTTTGCTGTTTTCTCAGCAACCGCTTGGAATTTTAATTTGAAATTTTACACATTTATTTGCTGAAACCCGTTACATCTAACTGCTGAATAAAATTTGATTCTGTTAAAAAATGACGAAGTTATAGACTTTTTAACATGACCGCCTACCGATTTTTCAGCATTCAAAAATGTTCTGGCTTCAACGCCAATTTAATAACATCGTTGA
>Ga0056128_1006191_pt1 | contig 15102 bp, 7 predicted proteins | sample WorMetLIZISLAND2_FD_71113 | JGI IMG/M metagenome (GOLD analysis project Ga0056128, IMG submission 71113) | Marine gutless worms symbiont microbial communities from Max Planck institute for Marine Microbiology, Germany - Olavius geniculatus... ...
CAAAAAGTTTTGAGCCTCAGTATATTGGACAAAAATTTTTTATTATCTATATATCAGTAAAAGGTACCTACCTGGCGTATTCGTGTGAGCAGATTGTGCAAGTGACGTCATTGTAATTTAAGACGTCATAGGGCATTAAGCTGAAACGATTTGGTGCGCTAATGCAAGCAGCATTTGAATCAAACTGATTGTTGCATGAAACTTTTTCAGTCTGTACCTGGATTTACCAAAGTGGGGCTCTTTGGCATCTGATTTTATGAAAGCCCTGACGTCTACGTTTATGAATTTTTCATTTGAGTCTGTGAATATACTATAGCCTAATCTGTGGTAGCCGTAAGTCAAAGCACTTTAGGCAGAATACGACGCAATGCCATTATCTGATGGTATCAAAAATTTTTATTAAAAATTAAGCTGTTAATTATATCAGTTGTATTAGTGAAAGGCCAACCAAAATTTGTGACTAGTTACATGGGCCCCTGATGGACAGGGGGGCCGAGAGGGGCCCGGAAGCAAGCCCTGCACAATTTTCCCATATTTCAGCACTGCAGTCCAGTCCAAAGTCTACAGTTACCCGGCTGGCTGTTCATGACTATAGACTTTTACACCAAGACCACCCTGCATACAGCAACGACCTTACCCCCAGTGACTATTATCTGTTATGAAATCTGAAATCTGATAATGATGGTGTTCGCTATCCATGATGATGAATGACTCGAGCCTTTTTTATTGACGCTGGAAATCGCTTCTGTTTAATGCTCTGTGACGTCATAAATTACAACGACGTCATATCCGCAACCAACTCACTAGAGTTCGTAAAGGATGTATGCTTCACTGATGTATAGATTGTAGAAAATATTGTTGTCTGATATGTCGAGGCCGGAAACTTTTGGGATGACCCTCGTAGGTGGTAATTGTTGTCGATTGTACACCTTGTCTCAAAAAAACATCCCCAACATTTTCGATTGTAACTTGAAAAAAATTATCCAATTCTAATAATTTTTAGTGTGAATATTTCTGACAAAGCTTGCCATTAAATGACCATTCAGTTTCCCACCTCACCCAATGTCTGCTTCTGCACTACCTAGGGAAAGGAGACCAAACGAAACATGCATTAAAATATACAAAAACGTGAAAAAACATACCCAATATTATGGATCATAGCTTGAAAAAATTAACAGATTTTAGTAATTTTTGGCACCAATATTCATGACACATTCGGCTATTAAATAATTGTTTATGTTTCCACCTCATCCAATATCTGTATTTGCACTACCTGGGGAAATCTGACCAAGCAAAATACACATAGAATTGAACGCAAAACATTGATAAATTCTATCGATCTACATCTATGGCCCCCAACAACCAGTTAAGTACAAGGTTTGACTGTCATGCAGCAGTGTGTCTACCAGATAGCGTTCAGGAATGTTTATGAATCCAAGAAGCAACTGGCGAAGTCTGGATTAGTTTGGAGCAGAACATTATTGACACTGCTGTCAATGCATGGAGAAATCATCTCCGTGCCTGCGTTTGCACAATGGGCTGGCAGGCAGTTGAAAAAGGAAACACTTAGATGAAATGTCAGCCAGTGTGTCAAAATTGTGAACAATATGTGTTTTGTGCATTATTTTGTTGGTTCTGCATTCGCCAGGTAGTGCAGAAACAGACGATAGGTAAGGTGGGAAACTGAACTGTTATTTGATGGCTAGTTGTCTCAGGAATATTTGTACCAAAAATTATTAAAATCTGATAATTCTTGTTTAAGTTACAGTCAAAAATAATTGGGCTGACTTTTTTGATACACAGTGTATATTAACTGTAATCATGAGTCATGTACTATGTGATCAGAGATAGCACAAAATCTCACTGTTGTGACTGACCATGTATTTAGAAACTACATGTATTTGAAAAACTTATGACATAGTGTGCCCAAACGTCTTAAGAGTTATATCTGTTGGCATCTTTTTATTTAGTTTAATTGCTTGTTGACATTGATATTTGTTGGAGTGTTAGCGCTGTTATTAATGGAAATTGTAACGTCATTATTGTTTACTGAGTTCTGCTGATTTCTTGGAAAACTATGTGCACTTAAGTTGTGCGTTAAAGTGGGTTTTTTTTGTGATGTTTCATTTGTTGAATTGTGAAGTTTGTTAGTTAAATCACAGTTAAAACTGCAGTCGTTCATACTGTCAGTACGGTAATGGTTATAAGTATTATATGTATTAATTTTTTCTCCTCAGGGTTCCCATTGGAGAAAAAGTGACTGATTCTTCAGATGCAGTGAAAGAAAATGAGACAGTGGTAAAAATAACTGATGCAGATCGAAGCGGGTTTGTATGAATTTTTGATTGTGTGAGATAATAGCTTAGAGCTGCAATGTTGACTGTTTGATTTTCAAGAGACAATAAGAGGAGTTTATTCCAGTGAAAATTTTGCTATACATTTTTTGTATTTTTTTTGCATTTATATAAACAGTACATACTGTGAAATTTGAAGGAATGATTTATACTGATGACTAAAAATTTAGCACTATATATGATGAAAAAATTAAACATTCTTATTTGTGATATAAGGAGTGGAAATTATGCGGTAAAAGTGCCCAGGTATTTGGTTCTCAGTTTGCATTAAATCAGTGTAGGCAAGACTTATAAGCTTGATTTTCATTTTTTGTACTGTAATATAATTTGTTTGTCTGTGTTTCCGATGACTGTGGGTGGCTTGGGATGGACCCAATAAATATGCATAGGCTTGGAGAATGAGTAACTTAATTTTTACGCATGAAAGCAGCAACATTGCTCATAGCCATCGCTATTCAGTCCGTCCGTCTGTCTGTCCATCCGCCATCACACTGGTGGATCAGTCAAAAACGGTGCAAGATACGATCACCAAATCTTTACCATCGGTTGCCTGGAAGACTCTAGTTTTAGGAACCTTAAAACTTTTGCATAAATTTGGAGGGGGTCACCCAAACAAGGGTGCTAAATGAGAGGGAGGTAGGAAAAATTTGCGATTTTTAGCCAATAAGTTGCTGTATCTCAATAACAGTGCAAGATAGGGCCTAAATTGCTATTAATCACTAATAGGAAGTCGTACACTGGCTCTTGATTGTTACTGAACTCACTGACCTTGGATGACCTTGAACGCCAAAATAGGGGTTTTTATGGATTTTTTGGCGATTTTGGGCTGCGAGACATTTCATTCGCGGATTGCACCGAAATCAATTGAGATAGACATGGAGAAGCTGCATATGAAATTTTTAGCATTGAACGTCGATTTCGACCGTCCAAATCTCGATTTTCTAGGTTCCAGGAATGAGGGCATCAAAGAGCAGTACCCTCATAAAAGTCATTATTTTACCTTTGTTGTCCAGTCTTTCGTGAAAATGGTTGCAGATAGGCATGGGCATGCTGCCTATCGCAACAAGCACTAGTGACGAGCTTTTCAGTCGTATCAGCATCGATGACTTTGAAAGACCCTGAACTTCCAAAATAAGAATGAACTGCGATGAAATGGCTGGAGATAGACTGACAGTTTGCGAACAGGAACTGCTGTAGGCTTTCGCATGTCTCGTGAGCATTAGCTTAAATTTTACATATATGCAGAGCCCACAATAGCTATGTAATAGTTGCAATAGCAGTTAGCAGCAGGAGTAGTTACTAGCTGCCACTATTTGCTACTGTCTCAAGCATGTCAGCTGCTATGGATTCGTACAGAGGCAGTCATAATCCACTTCGACATTTCCAGTGCTTCTGCAGATATGTTGCATGTTTTGTAGTCGTTCAAAGTACACAGAATGTGACGATGAAGCGATATTGCTTGCACTGTTGGAAGCCAAACGTTATAAGCATTGTGGTGGCAATGCAGTCTGGAAACAGTTGGAACAGCTGAAGGTATTTTAAAATAATAATAACAATAAAATCTGTGTGCCATGCTAACATCTTTGTCACAGGATGCATACATTATACAGGCATCTAACTTTGGCTGACTGCCACCAGTGGCATTGTGGCCGGGGATGGGCGCAATTGCTATCCCCCAAAATTTTCGGCTGTCTGAAAATTGTTGGAAACTCTCCTTTTTGTCAGAAATTTTTGGTTCAAAAGTGCAAAATTCTAGACTGAAAACCTGAATTTCAGGGGGAATTTAGGGGGTAAATTTGCAAAATTTTCAGCACTGCTTTTATAACCCATGATGCTGTCAACTGTTATGTACTGGACAAACATGTTTGCATAATGTTGCTAGGACTGATGCACAGCAAACTGCTAATTAGGAGGCAGCATTGAAATGTAGGGAGCATCTCAGAATCTTTCTAGTACAGTTACTGAAGTGCAGCATTGTACTGACCTGTAAAAATCTGGCTGTCTTGCTACAGAAATGAATGATTTCTTCATAGGTGGTTTCTGTCTTGTTAGTTTGGTGAATAGAGACTTTGGTATTTGCAGTAAAAATTGAGGAGTTGCAGAGTTTTTCATTTGTTACTGTTGTATTAGAATTCATTATGGTAGTCTGTTTGGTAATGTTGTGTTCTTCTGCAGAGTAATTGGTGTGTTATTACAGCTTACTTATGATAAGTATTATTATTTTCTACTAGTTGATAAATATTCAAACAGTAACACAGTAGCTTTTGATATGAAATACCATACTTTATATCCAGCAATTTGGTTGTTTAACACTATAAGTAAATGTATGTTATTAATAAACATAAGAGTGACAAATACAGAGACTCATTTGTAATTACACAAGCTGTTAGGTGGCATGATAATTGTCAGAACTGTTTTTTGATTGAGTTCTCTTTGTTTAACTGGAGTATGCTGTGATATAATTGTGTGTGTGTGTGTGTGTGTGTGTGTGTGTAATAGATAACTAGTCATTCATGGCAGTCAATGCGTGATCGTTATCACAAGTTTATTCTGCCAAACATTGATACGTTTAATGTTGCCGCAAGACAGAAACATCTACTGAGACCTATTGCTGAGGGAACGTCAAAGCAGACTAATGGTATGATGTTTCTATCAGTTGTTAATTATTTAATTATTCAAAGTGTAGGAGAACGAAGACATATCCATCGTACTTATCCGTCATTTTAGCCAGCTGAGAAAAGTATCTTCGGTGTGGAACAGAGTAGGTGCATTCATAGATAATTATCATTACGTTCAGTGCATTCTGTACATCAGTGAGGTCAGCTTTCGCTAAGACTAGTCTAAAACCAGTTTGGTATAAGACCAAAGTCAGGACCAAATTTTTCGTATAAGCAAACATTATGGATCTAAGACTTAGCAAAACTTGACCTCACCCAATGACATAGAAACCACTATTTGTTGTTACATCTTTGCCATTACTGCAAGACTCTGGTGTTAACATTAAGACCAAAGGTGATGATTTTTTCATCAGATGTATAAACTAAATACATATAGACTAAATACAGACAGTGTTAATGTATCGGTTCATCAGCATTTTAGTTGACTTAGGATAGGATGTTTTGTAAAATTTAAACTGGCATTTTTTATGTGTTTTTTGTTGACTGTCAAAGGAGAGCTTGAACAAACCAAAAAGTCTGTGAACGCTGTTACTACAAGATTGCTTCGGTCTAGAGGAAATGAAGTTGGTACAAAGGAATTGCTGCATGGTGGTGTGAAACGCTCGAGCAGAGCAGTAGCAGGCATTTCCTCTGCATTGCCAGCTGGCAGCAGCAGCAGCACAGTGACACTAAGAAGCACAATGTCATTGAGAAGTAGCAAGATCCCAACGCCGCAACAGGTTTCCACGAGGTCTTCCACCAAGCCTCATTCCAACCCAGCAGTGCAGAGCACCACCCCAGTGAAAAGCACTGCACAAGAGATGCATGCGGCCGTAACTAAATCACCCAGTGCAAAATCACCAGCTTCAACAGTTGACGTGCAACAGTCCAGCAGGACACGGATGTTGCGGGCTGGAGAGGACGGCAAGAAAGGTCAAAAGTCACAGAACTTGTCAGACGCTACAAGCGCTTCTCGGATGAGTACCAGAAGCAGCTCTGTCACATCATTGGGTCCAGTGAAGTCCAACGTTCGTACAACAAGCACTTTGCCCTGGGTACCTGCTAGAACATATGGGAGGAAACATGTTGTTGATAAAAGTCAAACACCCGAGAATCTGTGGTCAGTGGCAACTGGCCGAAATTTGTCAACAGCTGCCGATGCTGGCAGCGGTCCGGAAAAACATGGAACACGACGTGAAGCTGACAAGATGCCAGTTAGTCTGAGGTCAGATACTAGTTCTGCATTGTCAAGCGATGAAGAAAGTAAACTTCGAGTCGGCTTGAGGCATAGATCACCACAAAAATGTCACAGTGTAGCAGTTCAGGCCGATATCCAGTCATCTGCCGATTTGTCACATCAACTTAGTCACAGCAGTTTGCAATCTACAGCTTCGTCAGTGACCAGCAGTGTGTCACCATCAAGATGTCGTAGCAACACTGTCATGGAATCTTGCGGAAGTAGAAAAACGGCTCTGATTGCGGCATCGGCGGCATCGCAGTATGACACATGCTTCGAAACGGCAAGTAGTCAGTTGCAGAACTCTGAGGAAATAGACGACAAAGAACTTGACCGACTGGCGAGGTTAGCACATGGCAGTCCGCAGTCCACAGTCATACATTCGTCCACAGATGAAAGTGCCACCAATCTCACTGCGGCTTCAGTGGAACAGCAGCGCACTCATGCATCAACAGTCAGTAGAGACAAACCCAGCACAGTTCATACACAACAGACAGTTTCCGTTGCAAATGACAGGTCAGACGAGTCGTTGGATAGTGGTGATGGTGGTCCGGTCAAGAAGAGACGGACAGAAATTGACAGGACAGAAGAGACTGAGCAGTCACCTAAGCGTAGCCGTGCTCCCAGACAATTGGCTGGCTATAAAAAGCTTGTGAAAAGTGCGTCAGGCTCTAATAGTGTCGCTGCAGTATCACCCCAGCATCACAGTATGTCGAAAAGGTCTGCGAGGGACGTGTCATCACCTGGGGTGAATAGTTCATCCGTGACACCTGTTGTTGGTGCTTCAGGAGGTATAGCACCGAGGACTACACAGAGGCATAATGTATCCAAGCAGCAGTCACCTGGATCAGGTAAGAACTAATACTCACTGTGCTGTGTGTTATTCAGTTGTGCAAACCGAGTTCAGTAGAGACAGGAGAGATGTGACATCTTCACAGCAGCTTGTTAAAACCTGATGTGAACTAGAAGGTTCTCGTGGGAGTGCATGTTTTCGCCAAATAAATTTTTATGAAATAGTAATTTAAATGCATTTTTGTCAATTTCTCAGTTTAAAGAATTACCATAAGTAGATTTCTTTCTTTCCTAGTTATAACTATAACTATAGTTCTGGCCACTCTTGCTGCAGTCGTTAGTGATGTCACTGACAAATCACAGTCTGTCAGCAGCATAGTGATGGCATTATTATTGTGATGTCATGTGCACAGGCACACACAGAATGATAAATTCGATGAACACATAATCTCCGCTATTCACTACGTTCATTTGGTGGAGACAAAAATTGGCTGATTTATATCGCTTGCTACTTGTTGTCACAGTTCATCGTGGCTATTGCTAAGTAAAGTCAACCTTGGCCAGTGAAACAGAAACTGCAGGTAGTACTGGTAATAATAGCAGCAGCAGTTTGTTTCCTGTTGCTTTGTCTCATAGTCTATACTGTTGTGTGCAGGACATCACAACACTCTCAGGAAGTTTGTGTTTGCGGATATGGACGAGACCAGTGATGATGGTATGCTGTTATTTGGTTTTTATTATTAACTAGGCACTACAGAGACTATTTTTCACATGCCACTAGCCAGTATAGATCAGTAGATTTATGTTACCAGTATTCTTTGATGAAAATTTCTAATCGATGAATGACAGTAATATGTTGAAACATTTGATGATTCCTGTAAAGTCTTGTTTACATTATAGTGTCTCATATTTCAGTAAAACTTGCTGCGATGGGCAAATTGTAAATGAGTTAAGATTTGGCAAAAGTACTTGCTACTCGTGATTGCTTGTTATTAGGCATTATGTGGTGCAGTTTTGGTGCAGCTTAGTAGATAGTTTGTATGAAGTATTGCAAAAATGTTATGTGGAACTGTAACAGTTTGTTACATTTTTTGACGTTAGTGTCTTTTGTGTTTTTTTCATTTACACTTCTATGTAGTTTATTTTGAATGCTCTAGTGTCATGCAAAATTGCCAGTGTGTAATCTTGTAGTTTATAGCAATTTTTCCCAGTTGTTTTGACTATTCTGTGTTTTGACAAAGAAAATCAAATTTGAACTATTTGAACTATTGATGAGCTATTCTTGTGATAATTACCTCCGCCAAGGAGGTAGTGTTTTTGCCGGACTTTGTTTGTCTGTTTGTCTGTGTGTCAGCAAGATAACTCAAAAAGTTATGGACGGATCTTTCTGAAATTTTCTGGGAATATCAGGAATGGCAAAAACTACCAGTGATTCAATTTTGGGGGTGATCCAGAAGGAATCCTGGATTCTGGATCACTTTGAAATTTTCGTTACCGTTGCTTTAAAGGGGGCATAAGGGAAACCGCTGTTAAACCGAATATGGTGCTGCCACCTGGCGAATAACATGGCGTTGGCGGAGGTATGCGGGCTATGACTGCTTTCTAGTTAGCACTATCATCGTTGCACAGCTGAATGTCTTTGTATATTGCACTTGATAGATGTAGTCAGCAGTTCACAAGAGGTTTCATCTGCACCAGACAGGACTCGTATTGCCAACTGTGTAAAGATAATCAAAGTATGTCCTGAAGTAACATGTTTGTGTTAATAATAATAATCATAATTAATAAGTCAGCGAGACAGTTTCTGGCTAAACTTGGGCGGGAGATATTCACTCGTTCAGGGGATGACCGAGTACTTTTTTGTTTTAGTCTATTTCAGTTCTGTTGTTTCGTTTCAATTCCATTTTGTTGCATGACAGTTTTGTTTTAGTTGACTGCCCGGATTGATGGTCTATCCACCTGATATAGCTAATTTCTGAGACAGCTTTGGATTTTTCCAAGGTAAATAAACAATAATGATACAATTTCTCTAGTGCCCTAATGTCCTGAAATACAGAGATGTTTCCTTGAGTGCCTTTGTGCTATTGGTTGAATTGGTAAAATGTCCTGTTACAGTTCCACAACATTTTATTTTTGGAGACCTGCTAGACCCACAGTAACTGCAAACAGTAGATAGGCTAAGCAAAAGCAATTATCTAGTGCATTGCTGATTTTTGTGGGCTATTTATTGCCAATTCTGCATGAATCCAATATGCTGGTTTCATTTGCAATGTTCAACTAGGAGTTAGACATTAGCCAACATATTATAAAAATGTTGTACATATTTGCAAAAAATTCTTTGTTTTCAATGATAAAGTATATTGCCTTACAAAAACAAAACAGTGTATGTGGCTGCTGATTGATGATGTATGTAAGTACATGGAAAGCTGCCAGTTAGGCAGCAGATTAACAGGTGATGCAAAAATGTTTAGGCTTGAATCATTGAATTTTGCAAGAATTCAGTCAGTATTGTCTGTGCTGCATGCTGCACGGCATGCTGGATTCTGCACAGAATTTGCAATTCTGCAAACTCCCATTTGAGTTGAGTCCCTAGAATGCCATTTAGGCCGTAAAACTTGTGTGTTGAGGATCTGTGCAATGGTTGAATGTGATTGTGTGACTATCAGGACGCTATGGCTAAGCTCGGTCCATTCCGTCTGACACCACGATGTTTCATGCATGTTGTCTGCGTGATGAATGGTAACGTCGATGACGCTATCTACTGGATTCGGCATGCAAAGACCACATCTGGTTAGACATCTGGTTGTACATTACAATCCAATTAAACCATTGTTTCGTTTAGTGTTAGTTGCACTGCATTGAGCCTCAGTGGGAATACTACCGATTATTGGGCAGGGTGATCATAGAACAGCCAGTGGTGTTGGGGTGGGGGGAGGGACAGTTCCGCAACTTTCCCCTCCCTCTTAATTTTGGGCTGTCAGATAACTGTCGGATAATCTTTTTCGTCAGAAAATTTTCATCTAAAATTGCAAAATTTAGGGCTGAGAACCCATATTTGGAGAAATTTCGGGGCAAAGTTGAAATCTTAAGCACCCGTAATCTCCTCTGTCATAAATTTGCAACCGTCTGTCAGAATTCTGTCCGAAGTTTGCGGTGTCTTGTCAGAAAATAGCAACTACTTCATACCCGCCTACTTTTTCAACCCATGATGACACTGGCGACAGCTGCGAATATCTGGTGGGAGATTATGGCTGCTCATAATTTCAATTTTACTTCTATAGTTGCCAATTTCGGGAGATTTTTAGCCCTAAATTTTGTATTTCTATGACAAAAACTTTTTGTAGCACTTTTCACTCTTATCTGGGTATTTCTATTTTCTGGCTTTTGGCATAAGACATTTAAAACATATGGCACACTGCTGGAACATAGCAAACCAAAGAATATCTTATACCGCATATGTAAAAAGATTTTTATGTTTTTTATGAAAGTTTAAAAAAACTTTTTAAATGTTTATTTTTACTTTGTATGTTTTTTTGGTGCTTTTTAATGTCATGTTTTGTTGTTGTTAAAACATAAACATACAAAATTACAAATATGATGCATTTCTTTCTGGTTTGTGGCCTTGTTAGAGTTAGACATACTCTTTCCTGGACAGAGAGAGTGTTTTGTTGCAGTATTAATGACTTTATTTGATTCGTATTGACAGTGCTTCTTACTTGAATGAATTGTGTAATTTAATGTTTTTATGCATGTTTGTTTCAGTTTTTTTATAAAAGTGAAAAACTTGTTTTTTGGATGTTTTTTATTTGCAAATTAATGTTTTTAACATCTATGTCTTATACAGAACTTTTGCTTGATTAAAATTTCATATAATATAACATTAAGGCTGACTTCCAATATTATACTTCCGTAATACATAACTTGGGTTGTGAGATTTTGCTGCTTGAAACTTGCTAGTATTTAATACATGGATGCACAGCATTAATGCCAGTTGTTTGTGTGGTCCGACTATAGGTTTTCCAGTGTGGGACGCTATTGCTGATGATGCAAAACTGCTGCATGGTGACAACGCTGCGTACATCGAGCTTGTGCTGAAGTATGGTGAGAAAGCTGTGGAAGATCGGCGAAAATTTCTGGCAGAAGCTGAATGTGACTAGCTAATACTTTCGCATTCACTAGGGCTGCAGTCGAATAAAAATGTTTTCATCGATTAATCTCCAAAAATCAATCAGTTGTTTTCGATTAATTTTCGTAGTCAATCAGAATACCGATAACTGCAGAACTCATCTCCTACTTGCTTTTGTCTTTCGTGAACTGAAGCAAAGGTGATGATGATAATGATGCAGTACATTATCAAAAGTAACACAGTGCGGACTGCTAAACTAATACCATAAAAATACAGATTTTTGATCACGCCCTATGTGAAATAAGTGCCTGCTATTGTTGTCTGCTGTAATTTTAAATCGCCTGAAAATGCACAGGTTACAGATTGGCATTTCTGAATACTGACACTCAAAGTAATTTTAGAAAACTATCAAACCATATGCATGGTTACAAGGGTCATTCCATAAATAAGTTACAAAACAGCATCATTCTGTAGGTTTTCCGAATATAAAAAATCAGATGTATACATTTTGTAGGGAATTCAATTTTGGTCACCACCTGTGACTTTTTTTTATGATGACGTCACTGTGACGACGTCATTTATAGGCATGAAATTTTGTAGCGCTGCCACTAAATTTGTCCAGAACGAACAACATGCTGTTGTTCGTTTTTTTTGTGTGTGAGCAAATGAGCTTAATGCAAGTAAGATTCACTCCAGTTGTCCAGTATATGGCGATAAGTGTTTTACAAAACCAGCTAGAAATTTGGGGCAAAGCCCAACGTGAGTCCGCCCGGCGCCCTAAGTCCAACTGGGGGGAAATTAGGGGAGAGGGTAAAATTTCCCAGGCATAAAAGTCACGTCGCCTGAACTCAAATGCATTGGCATACGCCAAACGTGCATTGTCAACTTAGGGTAGGTCAACATGAGCGCTTATAACTTTGTTTGTAGTGGACCGAAGTTCACCAAATTTTTTGTTCAACGCCGGAAAGACCGTCCTCATCAACGTTGTTTATACTTTGTCGCTATCTTCATTGGTTCCAGAGACATTTGCGCTCAAACTCGAAAGTTGTAGTAAATCGCACCGATTTTTGAACGTTTTTTGCCCTTCCAAATTTTAAGGGAGCGGTGCCCCCAAAAGTTGTACTTGTGTTAAGACCCCAACCTACATGCACGTCAAGTGCCAACGTTTCGTCGGGCTACAGGGGATCCCGTCGCTGGTGGGGGGTGCACTAGTAAGATAGCGCGTTTAAAAATTTGGGGGTGCAGCATCCCCTAGGGGCCGAAATATGGTCTTCCGAAAAATGCGCTTTAGGTGGGTATGATCTCACATCGAGATCTCCAAGGTTACTGGACCAAACTTCACCGGACTTGTTTTGCCTAATGCAGGAAGAATCGCGGTAGATAAAATATTTGTCCGATTTTTAATATCTTCATCCGTTCCGGAGATATTCGCTGCTGAACTTTGAAGTAGCCCAAAATTGGGCTAAATTTTGCATGTTTTGGGCCCCTAAAATTTTTTGGGGGAAGGCCGCCCCCCAAAAATTTTGGACCGGCATTATAGAATTGGGCCTAGTACTGACCACCGTGCAAAATTTTACGCCGGTCGGCCCACGCATCTCGGAGATCTCGCGTTGAAAAAACATCTGGGGTAAAACTTAAGTCCGCTCTGCAAGCTATCGCTTCCGGATGGTAATACACGTTTGATGTAAGAAAATGCTAGGTGGCAGAAATTTGCATCAGATACTCAGGTGCAATCAATCAATTGTCAGTGGCTTTGACAGCAGCCAGCATCGTTTTTTGCATCGGGCATTCAGAAGCTTTTTCACAGATGGGACAAAATGTTTGAACAAACTCGGATGATATGTTAAAAAATGAACTAATGTCTAACATTTAAAGAGATGACATTAACTTGTCAGGTTTATTTTTTCTTTTTCTAATGCTATTTGAGTTATGATAGATTACTGGTGGAGGAAATAATACACAGATAGGCTGTGTTCTATGAAATTTCTACATACATTCAGAATATAATAAGTAAGTAAGTACCAATTTATATAGCGCCAAAATCTTGGAAGGGAATCAGGGTGCAATTTCTTACAAAATGTATATTACATATTTTTTTATATTTGGAAAACTAACGGAATGACGCAGTTTTGTAACCTATTTATGGAACAACCCTCGCCGATGGTACCATATTGGTTTTTCTCATCTTGCAGCCAGTTGGCACAGTATTTATTTATTGTGTAAATATTGTTATGTAATGCTTAGATATTATTAGCCTGATGGAACAATTGCCCAGTGGTTGGTCAGCTGATGGCAGACGAACCCACTGTTTATGTTGTTTGTTTGAACTTGCTGATGAGAGGTGACTGGCTGCGTACAAGATATTTGATGAATCTAATAGATGCAGCGAGTTCAGCATATTACAAGATGATTACTGATTGGACATTTCCATTGATAGTCGGCCATATTTATTGAGTTTGTGTCCATTCTCAATGTACCTGGTCTTTCATAAAAAGGACCCCTTTTTCTTTCTTTCATAATTCACTCAAATGTTGATCAATTTACATGAAATTTTTACCAGTTGTAGCTGAAGAAATACTAATTCAAAATATTTCAACAAAATGTGGCAGTTGATTAAACATTCTTTGCTAGTTGTGACGTAACGCTGAAGTCATAATGTGTCATAGTACAAGCTTGCTAGCTAGTCTCAACTGGTGCGATCAGTTGCTATCCTGCTCCAAAGGTGAAAAATCTGGTTAGTTCATGACAAATTTTTGAAGACAAAAAATTTGAGCTGGTGCTCATGAGACGCGCAAAAGCCTATAGCAGTTCCTGTTTGCAAATTGCTTTACTCTATATCTCTAGCCAGTTTGTCGCAATTTACTCTTGATGTGCACTGGCGCAGCCAAAAGTTGCAAAAAAAACAATGAAACCCCTTCTTTTTGGAGTTCAAGGTCTTTTGAAATCATCGATGTTGATACGACTAAAAAGCTCATCACGAGGGCTTGTTGTGATAGGCAGCATATCCATGCCTATCTGCAATCATTCTCACGGCAGACATGCCAACAGTGGTAAAATAACGACTTTTATGGGGTACCGCTATTTGATGCCCTCGCACTCGGGTTTCCTTGAACTTAGAAGGTCAAGACTTGGACTGTTGAAATCTACGTCCAATGCTGAAAATTTCGTACGCAGCTTGTCTTGGTCTATCTGTAGTGAATTCAGCTCAGTTCGCTCTTGAAATGTGTCTCACAGCCCAAAATCGCCAAAAAATCCATAAAAACCCCTATTTTGGCAGTCAAGGCCATCCAAGGTCATTGAATTCGGTGGCAATCAAGAGCCAGTGTACGACTTCCTATTAGTGATTAATAGTAGCCTAGGCCCTACCTCGCACTGTTATTGAGATACAGAGATTTATTGGCTAAAATTGCAAATTTTTTCCACTCCCCTCTCACTTAGCGCCCTCGTTCGGGGTGACTCCCTTCGGAAACTATAGGCCTACCTTGACTAAAGTTCAGATGTGATAGTCACCGCCAGCCTAATGCATAGGCCTCTTTCTTCGACTTGTTTCAACCTATGTAGGCCTAATTATAAGGTTTTTAATAAAGAGAAACAAGTTTTTTTCAAGATTTCGAATAATGTATTACATTAGGCCTACTGCAACTCACATCCAAAGCATGTAGTAACCGACTAAAAAAGAAGAAAAAAAGAGCCTGCACAGCACTTTTACTCATACATAAAAACTACTTGTACATATAGGCCTAGGCCTCAATGAAAAGTCCGTTTATACGCGGATAACGATCAGTCGATCACACCATATGTTTGACTACTGTAGGGTAGGGTGGTCCACACCTGTATGTGAAAAAATCAACTTTACCCTGGAGACCAAGGCACCCTTTAAATTTGTTACATTTGCCTCCAGTAGTAATATGGTGAAATTTCATGCTGCTACACTGG
>Ga0056128_1006197_pt1 | contig 15095 bp, 10 predicted proteins | sample WorMetLIZISLAND2_FD_71113 | JGI IMG/M metagenome (GOLD analysis project Ga0056128, IMG submission 71113) | Marine gutless worms symbiont microbial communities from Max Planck institute for Marine Microbiology, Germany - Olavius geniculatus... ...
CATCCACAGGATACCCAGAATCTACGTAATTAGTAACTTCTTCCAAGAAAACTAATAGATTTGTTAAGCAAGATCTATTTTTGACAAAACCATGTTGTGTATTTTTAATCAATTTATAAAAAACCACTATTCGTCGAAACGTTTGATATATCGCGTATTTGGCATAATTTTTGTTAATTACAGCCAACTTACGTTGATTGTGTTAGCAAAATATGACCTCACCAGTCACCACTCTACTAGAGATTATTTGTTTTAATTTTTAACCTCTAAAACTCAAGTCAACGCATTAAACATGTTAAATGTAGTAATACTCAAAATCTTTAGAAATTTATAAATAATTAAATACTAAAACTAAGAAAATGTGAAAGATTGTGTAATCTGGTTTCCGTTTTTTCTGTTTTTACTTATTTATTATTTCCTTCTATTAATAGCCAGCGGCGTGTTGCTTTTTTGGGAAGTGATTTGCGGTAGTTATTAGTACTGGAAATGGCAACAATTTCGAAACAGGAGAAGGTTTGATCAGTTTTTAATTTCAGACATGAACTTATAGATTATATTGGTATTAGAAAATGTGTAAATATCACATATGGTTTGCCTAAATAATGCGTTTTAGAGTAACTTGTATGTGATAGTGCACTTCCTGCTCGCTCAGAGGCGTGTCCAAATGTGTCATCTTTCGCCTAAAAAGGACTTAGGGTGATACATTATCTTTCAACAATTCAAGCGGTAGATCGGCGAACTTGCTGTTAGCACTGGAAAATTGCTAGAGGTAGATCGGGTAGACACATTATTAGGTACATGGTAGAACTTAATGTTCTTGGTAGTCACAACCACAGTCCTGGTAATGCAGTGAAGAAATATGGCTGCATTCTTACATTAATAATGTGATAAATGTAATTAGATAAAGTGGCGATCTACCACTAGTACTCACTAGTACGAGATCGCCGATCTACCCCTAGCACTGACCTTATCTTTGGCAGTATTTGTTAGAAATTTTTGCTGCTTCGCTGGTCCGTGGGAACGAAGACTTTGACTTTGTGTTGGTTGCTTATTGAGGACGCAAGGGGGCGTGGTGTCTAGTGGTTGTGTGCTGCCTAGTGGTGTTGACATTTGTGTTTTGGGGAGCTACTGTTGGGTCGGTGGTTGGTCTAGTGTTTTCGGTGGCCGCATCAGGCGCCACCCTACTTGAGGGTGTCTCGCGGAAGGCGTTCTCCATAGGAGTGAAACTAGACTTTAAACTATGGGGAGAATTTTGGTGCTTAATTTATGTTATTTTGGGGCCTAGACAGTGTTGATCTTTACATCCAATTTTTTGGTACCAAGTTAAGCGCCACTGAAGTCTTTTTTAGCACATACTGGCGCTTTACAAGTCAGATTATTATTATTATTATTATTATTATTATTATTAAATGTGGTCCAAAACAATGAAACGAATCTCACCAAACAGGTAGAAAGAAGTGCTGTATTAAGTTCACTGAGACAACGGCATGCAGCGACTAAGTCGACGACAAAGATGATAATGGCGGCATGAACAAAGGACACACTCCAAGCACGTGCTCTCCCAGCAGTTCCAGCCAGCACAGACAGAAAGCCAGTGATCAAGAGGAAGACCCAGATGACGTGGGAGCTAAAACACGAATTTGGCTGGCCTGCTTTCCACAGCCATAGGCCCAGCATTTCCGCCCATAGCCTAGCTGTTCGGTTGTGGTCAGCATTGAGAAATCGTGACTGGACTGAGTCTGGAAAGTCAGGCGGACAGTGGACTGTATCGACCGGAAGTGACGTAGGTCTAGGCCTAGGTAAGGCGACAGCAGATGCGGTATGGGGTGGGAGAGAGATACAGCTGCAAGCTGCGACTGACTGTGGTCTTTCTTAGCAAACTGTTCACGATTTTACTTTCACGAAATTTCACCACGGGCGATGGGGTCAGTCATTTCTTACTGCACACTAGGAAACTATGTAGCAAAGTTGCATAGTGCAGAGCAAGCTCCATGTCACATAAGTGTAATTCAGCCTTGATAACTGTAACGCGTTTCGCACTTTTTATTTTCAGAAAAAAAGGTAGGTGCAAAATGCGAATTCTACGCAGCATCTCAGATATTCTTGGAGAATCTCGGAGATTGTCAGAGAAATAAAAAGTGTGAAACGTACCTCTGTACTGTGCATGGGCGTCTAAACCTAGGGGGAATGATGCACATTGCATCGTAGAAAAAGTTGGGGGAAGTGAAAAAATGGGGTTTGAAATTTTTATCGTTCTTTCCACTTGCAAAATTGCTCTGCCACCTTCAAAGCCACGGCGTTGGTTTTGCATCAATGTTTAATCTTCAGACATTATATAGAAATGAACTGACAAATGACAGAAAATTTAAAAAAAACGTCATTTGAAAAGCAAGGAAAACTCTGATCTGATTCAAGCCCTATTTACCGTTGCTGGCCAAGGTGGAATATAGGCTGTATATACTTTTTACATAAGAAAAGGTCTACAAAAATCAATGGATCAGTATGTTGATTTTTGTCTCTGAAATGAATTAGAACTCATCATCAGCATTTTTCTGTAAGATTGAGACAGAAAGGCTAGGGGTTCAGGAGCAATATGAAGGAAAAAAGAAGGAGGGAGGACAACTAGGGGGACACAAGGCTGGTGGGAAGAAGGAATTGCATCATCGGTCTTCTTGGGGGATAGATGTTCTTGGTACTGTGAATTGTAAGCTAAAACAGCTGCAAACTGGAACTCAGACATTCCGTTGGTGCAGTAAAAGTAGCAGCTAGTGATTGCAATTCTGGGATTGATTTTGTAATCTTGGGATTCAGAAACTTGTAATTTTTCGATCCCGTTTTTTGGGGTTAGGCTTACATATTGCTCATTATTCAGATTTTGTATACTTACTTCATTTATAGGATGTAGGTTCTTACTAGTAGGCATATCCAAACTGTAGGGAGTGACTGTGACTATCAAAATGCAACTTATAGTTTATTTTAAGGACTTGTGTGAATGAAATATTTTGTTAGATGGCTAGAATTGTTATTTTATCATCCAACAGTGAACACAATTTTTAGCATTTTTAAAAATTCCAATTATCTAGGATTGGGACATCGCCAATCTTGGCATTTGGGGTGTCTTAATACTGGAATTTTGGAATTTAAAAAATTGCTAAAACTTTTGTTGTTCATTGACAGCCTGGATCAGGGGTTTGCAATCATTACTATCAGCAGTTTTTATGACCATTTTTTTACTAGTGTGCATGACACAAGATATTCTCAACCATTGGGCAAGCAAAGTCATGACATGAATATTTTGTTTCATGTGGGGCTTAAGTGGTTGATGCAAAAGAAATTATGAATAGAACTAATGTGCTGCTATGATGTTTATCACATATATGTCTAATCTGTATTTCTGTATTTTTGATAGGTCAGAATAGTTTCAGATTTTATTCTTCATTCCCCGCCTGGCGAGTTTAATGAAGTATTTAATGGTGAGACTTTGCTTTCAATGCACTGAATCAATGAATTTGCATGAATTATAAAATATATAATATGTTTACCACACTTCTACTTTACTGTTTTAGATTTAATATTGGTTAGATTTTATGGGTGCTTGGTGTTTGGTATTTTTTTATCATTGAGTAGTTGCATATTTTATTAGGTTTTTTATTTTTGCACATTTAAACTGAACATTCGCCACAAATACAAACTAATGGTGCAGTCCTTCTATGATGCTGGCAAGTCTTAGTCGTAATTGTAATCATGAGTATAATAGTACTTTGTTTAGATTGATGAAGATCAACAGTGCATTACAGGGTTTAAGAGTTCTGGAACAAATTAATTTTGAGAGCTTTATGAAAAGCTTTAGCTGAATGAACATTCTTATGTGGGGAGAAATTTGTTTTTAAAAGATAATCAGGGTCGATAAATTATGTTCATATTGGTGTTTGTATAGATGTTCGGATTCTACTGCAAGATGATAACCTGCTGAAGGAAGAAGCTGTTGGGTAACTAATTATGTTATTGTTTTACCATACTTGTGCAGTTGCATATGAACACTGCATAGAGTTTGTTTCATGTAAGAAACATTTAAATTATTCAACTTATGTGGACAAAATTAAGCTGGTTGTGAAGTACAACATCCCAAACATTTTCAATTATAACTTGAAGATGAATTATCAGATTGAAATAATTTTGGTAAGAATATTCTTCAGACAACTAAACATCAAATCGTTATCTACGAGGGTCATCCCAAAAGTTTCCAGCCTCGACATATTAGACAACAATATTTTCCACGATCTATACATCAGTGAAACATGCATTCTTTACCGACTCATATGAGTCTGCTGCAGATATGACGTCATTGTAATTTATGACGTCACAGAGAATTAAATAGAAACAATTTTCAGCGTCAGCAAACGAGGCTTGAGTTATTCATCATCATGGATAGCAGACACCGTCAAGACCATATTTCAAATTTAAAAACAGATAATACTCACTGAAGGCCAGGTCATTGCTGAATGCAGAGTGGTCTTAGCGTACAAAGTCATAGTCATGAACAGCCAGCTGGTAACTGTAGACTTTAGACTGGACTGCAGTGCTGAAATTAGGGGAGGGTGCGTAGGGCTTGCTCCCAGCCCCCCTGTCTATCAGGGGCTCATGTAGATACTCAAAAATTCTGATTTTCCTGTTATTAACACAACTGATATAATTAACATTTAAATTTTAAATGAAATTTTTTTGATATTGTCAAATATTGGCATTTCATCGTATTTTTGCTGAAGTGCCATTATTTGTGGCCACCACAAATTTGACTATAGTATATTCACAGACACAAATGAAAAATTCATAAACGTATTTGTCACGGCTTTCGTAAAATCAGATGCAACGGAGCCCCACTTTGGTAAATCGAGCTACAGACTGAAAAAGTTTCATGTAACTACCAGCCTGATTCAAACGCTGCTTGTGTTAGCACACCAGATTGTTTCAGCTTAATGCTCTATGACATCATAAATTACAATGACATCATTTCCACAATCTGCTCACATGAATACGCAAGGAAAGTACCTTTTGCTAATATATAGACAGTAAAAAAATTTGTCCATTATATTGAAGCTCAGAACTTTTTGAATGCCCCTCATATTTGCATGAAGTCGTGATTGACTCGAATGCTCTTATTTGCGGCTAGCGCAAATATAGGTTGTCATATTGAATATATATGTATATGCAAATGAGAAATTCACATACGTATTTGTTAGGGCTTTCACAAAATCAGATGCCATGTGGTTTTGCTTGGGTAAACCTAGGTACAGGCTGGAAAATTGTCATGCAACAGTGAGCCTGATTCTAAGCTGTTTGTGTTAGCGCTCCAAATCGTTTTGGTTTAGAGCTCTATGACGTCAAAAATTACAACGCAATTTTGATTCGATTCTGATGAAATTTTGCACAGTGATTTGGGGCTCGAAAAGTAAGATTGAGTTTGTTTGGGATAAAGATCTGATATTTTACCCTAATTTAAAAAAAAATTGCATTACAGCCTATGGGGCCTTCAAAGTGGTATAACTTGGTCCCTGTAAAAGACAATTGTGCGCTGTGTTTACCTACCCCCCTATTTCGGGGTTGGGCAATCTAATGCTGTTATTTAAATTTACCCCCTATCGACCCCTGTTGCCATAGCAACCATTCAAAAGTTGCAAAATTTTGCATTACAGCCAATGGAGATTTCAAAGCGGTATAACTCGGTCACCATAAAAGATAATTGCGTGCTGTTTGCACCTGCCCTCTATTTTTTTGGCCCGGGCTATCCGATGGTGTCATTTAATTTTCTCCCCTGCCGACACCTGTTGTCATGGCAATGAATTTTGGGACAAAATGGACTATTTTTCGGCCCCTGTGAAAGATAAGCTAGTTGTTTCCCACCTCACTTAACGTCTGTTTCTGCACTACCTGAGGAAATCAACACCAACAAAATATTGCATTTTTACTTAAAGTGGTACTATTACTTAATCTAAATAACGCACAAAAACACATATTGTTTACATTTTTGACACTTTATCCAGTTGTTTTGTTTATCAGCTGCATGCAATAAAAGTGATCAAAATGTTGGCTCATTGTGTAAACGTAAGGAGACGATTTCTGCATTCATTGACAGCAGTATCGATAATATTATGCTCCAGACTTCACCAGTTGCTTCTTGAATTTATAAACATTCCTGAACGTCATTTGGTAGACACACTGCTGCACAACAGTCAAACCTTGTAATTGACTGGCTCTTGGGACCACAGATCTGGATAGACGAAATTTATCGACGTTTTTCATTCATTTTAATGCGTATTTTGCTTGGTCTTTTCCCCAGGTATTGCAGAAACAGACATTGGGTGAGGTGGGAACTTAAACAGTAATTTAGTAGACAGTGATTTAATAGCCAGTTGTGTCAGAATTATTTATGCCAAAAATTATTAAAATCAGATAATCATGCTTTAAGTTACGGTCAATAATGTTGAGGATGTTTTTTCACATTTTTTGTGTATTTCAACGTATATCTCACTTGTTTTTCTTTCCCTATTTAATGCAGAAGCAGACATTGGGCAAGGTGAAAAAGTGAATGGTCATTTGATGGCAAGTTGTGTCAGGAATATTCATACCAAAAATTACGAGAGTCTGATAACTTTTGTTTAGTCCACGTTAGAATCGAAAATGTTCGGGATGTGTTTCTTGAGATGCAGTGTAGATATTTTTCTGCAGTTTCTGCATCATACATTTCTCATTCTGCTCAGCAGTGTTGTGGGTGAAAAAATTAGGTGTGGCGGGAAGTTTCAATTTTTCGTCAGACACTGCAAATTTCTGGCAGCATTCCAGCAGATGGTTGCACTTTTCATTTCTGATGAAGAATATCAATTTTGCCTGTAAATTTTTCCAAATGAGAGTTTTTAGCCCCACAGAAGATTTTCTGACAGCCAAAAATTTAAGGTGGGCAGTTCCCTCTATACCACAATGCCATTGTTTGTGTGGTGTGTTAGAGCATCGGGGCAGTACAATCGGGATCAGTTTATTCCATGTTGTGTCGAGGGCTCAGATGAACAGGTTAGTTTATTCACTGGCAACTACCAGAACTGTCAGATGTGTGGTGATTGCGTTAATGCAGCATGTACAGTCACTTTTTTGGAGTCATAGCACTAGTACTTTACTAAATGCTTTTCTAGAGCAAATAGATGTTAGGCCTGGTCACCAGACATAACCTGTTTGTTCGTCGAGCCTACGGCATCAAAACGCTGCATGCATCTGAATGTCTCTGGTATTTATGAAGAATTCTCACCAACAGCAGCATCAACACTCAGCGAGAGAGCTATGGTTATAACTAGTAGCGTTAAGCCGATGTCAGACAAACGACAAAGTCGGCCGACTTTTGTGGGCATGGTTTAGTTGCCTGACAAATTCGGCCAAGAAAATCGGTGAACCATGACACACGGCCAATAGTTTTGTCTGCTACTTTATACGTTATTAGCTAGCACAACAGCCGAATGCAGATCGCAAAATAATACTTGCATCACTTTTTTTCTGCATCTAATGAACGAAAATAATAACAAACACAATAAATAACTAAAATAAATATTCATCTTACATTGTAAACAATCACCATGGCAACATAAACAAAATTTGTTGTTCGATATACGAAAAGTCGGCTGACAAAATCGTCGAAGATAGAACATGCTCTATCTTGGCTGACAAAATTGGGCGATTTTGTCAGTTGACAAAATCGAGTAATTTTTGCATGACACATGACAGATTTTTGTCGGGCGACGTCTCCTTTGGGAGAGAAAGAATTTTAGTTAATCATTTCAACTAGCAAATTCTCGCCAGTGCATTTAAATTACTATTTTGTAAAATTCATTTGGCAGAGATATGGATTATGGACTCTCCTGAGCGCCTTCTCGTATTGATAGTGTTCTGTGGTGCATCGTTGCTAGGTGTTGATAACAGAACATGGAGATGTTGGAGGCAGTCGATTCCTGGATCCTCGCTCCCAGAAAACATTCAGGTTGTGTGTCTTTGTTGCCTGTCAGTTTGCTGTCTTTTTGTGTTCGTGTTTGATTCCTCGTTCCAGTGCATTTGCTTTGTTGCTTCCAGGGCCTTGGGAGGCTGGGATTGGCATATTTAGAGGCATCCAGATCACCTGGATAAAACTTTTGGTGCCATTCATTCACTTTGTGACGTGTCTCAGCTGTCTATTTCTATTAATCATGCAACATTTGATCCAGTCAGTTTCGTTTTTCCATTTATTCATTGGTATAACCATTGAAAGATTTGCATCCTTTGTAATCATGCAGCTTATCCCTGGATAGAAGGCTGACCTGAAAGAGTGCAAAATCTTAGGTTTTTTCTTAAGACATTGGTGTTTGGTGTTTGCTAACTTGCCTTTGTGAATGTGTCAGTCTGTGCAGCATAATGTGCAGTACATGGTGTCGAGGAAATGGTGCAGTTGTTACCAATCATTAAGGCCCCACCTACCTAATTCACAATGACATGGATTTGACACAATTTGTGTAATTGGCAATGTTTGTGAAATCTTGTGCAGTCCAGCGATTGTGAATTTTAGCTGTATCATAGGTCATCTTCTTGATGTTCAATTCATAAGTTTTGGTTATTCACGCAAGATGTGACTGTGCTGTCGTCAGCTGATCGACTTCATGCTTAGTTGGCTAAACAACTGCTAACTCTGCTTTACAATGTGGATATATCCTGCTGTCAACATGAAAGTGTAGGCTGTAGCAAGAAAAATTAGGACAATTTCCAGCCATGTCAATGTTCTCTGTGATTGAATGTATTTTTTTGCTGGTTTTCCTTTATAAAGCCTGTGTAATTTGTGTTTTTCTTTCGTAAATAAAGTTGGGTCCTAACCGTTGTACGATGTGGCTGTAGGTATGATCACCTGCGTAAGGAGGCAACTGATGCCAAGCCGGCAAAGGTTGACAGTGCGGCTGAGCCATGGAGAGCGGCACTGGAATCAGCTTTCACTGACTACGTTCACAATCACTACAATAAACTCGGCTCAGTGTCGGTCTACGGCAGCTCCACGGCAGAGGGCAACATCACGCTAACAGCTTGCATAGAGAGCCACGAGTTCAGCCCGAAAAACTTCTGGTAAACTGATTTGTTATTTTGCAACTACAGTAGAATGATAATGCAATCACAGATGGTCTTGCGTGATTTCTCATTTTTCCAAAGCTGGGTGTCATTAACTGTGATGTGAAATCTGTCATAGAGATTGCATGAGGTCAGCAGAATAAGCAAAAATGGCCAAGTGTGTGCTGTGTCAGTTGCTGTACATGTGTCATAATAAGTAAGTAAGTAAGTAAGTAAAACGTCAATTCATACAGCACATTGATCAATGCAAAAAAGCCTTTAAGGCGTTAAGCTACTAATGCTCATAGCTTTGATGTATCAAAGATTTGAATCTGATTCATGGTGCATTGTTTGTGTAATTGTGTCCAAGCCGACTTCGATATTTGCACCAGCACATGGGCAGTGGGGCATGTGGGTAGTTTCTTAACGGCACATCAGCACAATGTAGGCCATTCATTGCTGTACATTATCAAGAGCCCTATTGAATTTGAAGGTCAAAGGTCAAGGTCACAGGACTGGATTTTTGGATACTTCAACATTGCAAGATATGCCCATGCTGCACAGCTAAGTAGGCCAAGGCTCGGCATCAGCCAATAGCTATCGGCCTAGCTGGGCAGTCCTGCAGCTCGGCCAATAGCTATTTTCCCGCTGATGTCATTGCTATAAATATCACCTTATCCGACAGCAGCTGTCACGGACAGTTTAGCTTTGAACAGCTTTAGCTTTGTCTAAAACTTAACAGAGTTGATTTTGTTTGAGTAGGAATGGCAGGTGGCGATCTCAGTGGACAATGACATTTGGTCCATCCAAGGGACCTACTGATCTGAAAGGATTGCTCAAAGTACAGGTCTGACGTTTTACACACACTAGTTTTTTCATCTCAAGCCAGAGAGGCCTTCATTTCTTTTAAGTAGATTATCATCCAATACTGCCATTTCAGAAGCTAAGTCTACACAAGCCTATGATAACATACACAGTGGGAAGTTTTATGGTTAATTAATAGTATCATCTCATTATGGCTGATTGTGTTGATAAATACAGGTCAGAGGTTTAGGCAAAGTGAGTTAAATATCCCGTAATACATATCTTTTCATTACAAGGGTTTTTTGGAACTTTTTGTTTAGAATATGATATTTGCTAGAAATGGTATTGCTTTTTAATGTCTCAACCTGCATAATATAACTTATCATTGAACAAAAAGCTTTAATGTACAGTGTGGTAGTTGTAGCAGAAGTAGGATGTCGGTTTTGATGTGTGGTTATAAGTGAATTGAGTTATAGCAGTAGATGTGATACTAACAGGTCCATTACTATGAAGATGGTAACGTTCAGCTGGTGTGTTCCAAGGAAATCACACAGTCCGTCAATGTTACGGTTAGTTTTTATTTTCATACAGTTGAAGGCCATTGTTTAACAGCAAGCAAGCCCTCTGTCATGTGATTATGCTTACTTGGAATGCAAACCTGGGATATGTTTGAAGCCAGTATTTTCAAATGCAAGGCCAGTCATCTTTGAGGTCACTGCAAAGGCCAGGCAAGAGGCCTTTTACATGCTATTGCCATTAAATCAGTAAGTAAGTGGAAAATTGCGATTTGTGATAGTGTTGTGTCTGTAAGTAAGTAAGTAAATAGCAGTTTATATAACGCCAAAATCTCACAAGAGAATCAGGGCACATTAGAGAGGAGTGCTAGGGGGCAAGATAAGCAGACTGACAATAATAAGTCTTAAGATGATGTCTGAAAGAGGTGAGTGTTTGAGCTCGACGGATATGAAGAGGAACAGAATTATATACTTGTGGTGCGGAAACTTGACAGGCACGGGAACCAAAAGACAACTTATGGTGCGGAACGTCAAGTAGATGGCTGGAACATGAGCGTTTGATACCTTCTGTAGTGGCTAGACCACATCTTATGCATAAAATAAGTCTATTAGAGATTCCAAAATAACGACAAATTTGTAAGCCTAATCTCGAAATGGGAACTCGGGATTACATATTTCTCAATCCCGGGAGCGATTGCGGTCATAGGTTTCAAAAGTTTACTGCGATAATATTAACTTTTGCTGACACTTCAAGCGTAATATCTGCTGCTTGACATGTACACTGTTTGTGTGAAACGTGTTTTGTTTTGCAGTATAATGGAGTTTGAATTAGACTCATGCAGTTACGACATAATAATAATGATAATGGCTGTGTTAGTGATTGCAATCCTGGGATCCTGAATCCTGCTAATTTTGAATCCCGGGATTGGTGACATACAAATTCTGGGTTTTCGGGATTACAAAAATTTGTTAGAATTGTACTTGTCTGAGTGTTGAATGATGCAAATTACAATTATAGCTGTATAAAAAATAAAATATTAAATGTGCACTAAAGTTCTACTTTTTGCTGTGCTCTGTAATTTGTATCTTGACAGTTGATTTGAACAAGATAATTGCATACATTTAGTTATTATATACCTTTCGTAGGGGCTAGACAACATCTTATGCATAAAATAAGTCTATTAGAAATACCAAAATAGCGACCAATTTGTAAGGCTAATCCCGAAACGAGATCCCGGGATTACATATTTCTCAATCCCGGATCCCGGGAGCGATTGCAGTCACTAGGCAATGTGATGTTTGTTGGTGAATGCAGACTGAAGCAGAGACAGCCAAGCAATTCTGTCAGAAGGTCGTTGACAGTGAAAATGAATATCAGGTCGGTGTTTGGTTCGTGCCACAGTTAACCTCTTATACTTTTATACAGTTAACTTTTATACTTCCCTAATCTGCTTTGATAGATTGCTAATTCTTTACTGAACTATGTGTTGTTGTTTTTTCTTTAGCCACTTTGATATTTCATCAGCTGGAACAGTGGTTCTGGGTATTTGTAATGTTTGTAGTTCAGTCTTACTAAGTTCATACGTATGTTGGGTTTTCTCTGTTGCTGGTACCGTAACGTGGAACTCCCTGCCCTGAGATCTGTGTGACGTTTTTCTTTTCAGAGTTCTAATGTATGCAGTGTGTTAGGGCGTTTCCTGGCATTGAAATGGCTATGTAAGTTCTTGCTCTACTTACTTACTTACTTATTTAATTTCAATCAGCAACGTCTTGGGTTGCAAAAGTTGTTGGGCAGCAAGTTGCAGTTTTGCAACAGACATCAGATAATGCAAATTTTCAACAGAATTTCAACAGATGGCTGAAAATTACTGAGAGATAACGGGTGCTGAAAATTTTAATTTTGCTAATCATACTATCCAAAATTGAGGTTTTAGTCCCCAATTTTGCATTTTGAGATTAAAATTTTCTGACAAGAAGATTGTCTGACAATTTTTCGACAGCTGAAAATTTGTTTAGGGGGAATTGCCCCATCTTTCCTTCTGGCCACAACACCATAGACATTATGGCTGTTCTGGTGTTGATGCGTGTATAAATTCATGTTATACTCCATTGTCCACTTATTTCTGATATGTTTTTTTGGTTTGGTTCAAAGACTGCAATTTCGGAGAACTATCAGTCGATGTCGAGCACAACGTTCAAAGCTCTGCGTCGTCAGCTGCCAATCACCAAGATGAAGATCGATTGGAACAAGATAATTGCCTACAAAATCGGCGACGAACTGAAATCGAGGGCTGACTGAGGCTGGAGCTAGCTCTCAGTCAGTCAGTGGGCCGCAATGCCACATTTCTCATTTTCCCGTAAACCTGGTTGCTCTGTACGCAGGTTTCCGATGGGACCAGCTTCACTGATGTAGTATGTGTGGCCAATCTGTGGGTTTTGTGTGCGGACAACTCTTACTAGCATCAAGTTACTGCTGGGTGACATGGTAGCGAGGAAGGGACTGTGGTGTGGACTGCTTGCCATGTTATTTTCAACTAGCACAATTTGTATGTATAATGATAGCTTGATCTAATGCTGATGATGCATCGCATTTAGTGTTGGAAGTAATTACCGTAGTTAACTTGTGAGCGCTTAGTTTAAAAGCTCTCTCTGCATATGTGTGTGTTTGAACATTTTTCGTACTGCAAAAGTTATGTGATCAGTTTTCCCTGCTTTTTCATAACACATTTCCAATTTGTTAATTACAGTATAATGCAGTTTTTGTTGCTGATACTCCATAATGCGGCCGCATTCACATAGACACGAGTACGAGTTCGGGTTTCGGTTTACGAGAGAATGCTTTGCGAATAAAACAATATTATACAGCATGGTTAATAATCTTACTAGTTGCACATCCCTAGCAGTGAACGTTTCAACGATGATGTAATTTCTGACATTGTTAGCTTGTATAAATTTAATTAATGCTATGTATGTGTAGTTTACTTCAGGTAACCCATTCTTATATAAATGTGAATGGTTGCCATTGTAATACATGCAAACTCGTGTTTACTGGAACTCATATACGGGTACTCATTTGTGTATCTATGTGAACACGGCCTAATGTATGGCAAATACTATATAATTGCATTCCCATGCTGCATTGTAGTCTGCTGTAAAGTGGTAGCTATTTGAAGTGAGTAATTTCCTTCAGTGGTACCCGCATGCTTAGTTACTGTCTCGAATAAGTTTGTACATCTCTGTTCCAGGTTTTTAAGCAGAAGTCATATGCTATAATGTTTTCAGTCCTTGAAAGGTTTTCTTTTGAGTTTTTTTGTTATTGGAAAAGAATTTGCTGTGACATTACTTATTGATCACTATACTTCTTGTATGTGTGGTGGAAATGGTATGCAGATTTTTGAAAAAGTGCAATTTTGTAAAAAAAAAGTGTTAAGAAAATGTGTGTTGTTATTTCTGAATATATTATGTATATTTGCATTTGCACACTGCTCTGTTTAGATATTTTTACTTTTGGTCTTCAGTTATTTGTTGGGGGTTTTTGTCAATGTAATGTACAAAGATGAAAGTGCCACAAAATTCTATTTTTTGTCATAAAGTTAATTGCTGTATTTTCTGATTGCATGTTTTGTATATTGCTTTTAAGTTCTAACAGTGATAATAGTAATTAAAATAATAATGACTTCACTTGATGTTCTGTTGTTATAATAATAATAATAATAATAATAGTCATACATTTGTATAGCACCGTAGTCGGGTATTTTATATGTCTGATTAGACTTATAATTTAAATTCCATTTTTTCATATGATATTAGTTTCTCATGAATTATTTTTATTTTTAATAGAATTTATTTTTAATTTAGTTTATATATCTTTTAATTATACAATAGTATCACAAGCTGGTATAAGTTAATTATTAAAGAATTGCGTGTAATGGATTGCTGCAAATATTTATCAGCAGACAGTTAATGTTTCTGAGTTCAGCAGTTAGTCATAATCAGAAAATCTTATCTATTCAGAATCGTTAACTGTAGGTTGAGCTAATTTTCACGTTGTATAATTATAGCCTTTGCTGTTGTAACAGTCACAGTAAATAACACTTTTATATTGTGTTTACTAAACTACGTTTAATGGTTTACAGTTATTGCCTCGTAAATAGCACTTTGGTGGCACATGTAGACCCACTTCTCCTTCACATTCTGCGTGGTTGGCATTTTTGAAGCTGGTTTGGGTTAGAAGTGGATTTTATTTTCTTAAAATGGTTACAGCAAATGCGTGCGTTTGTCGACTGTGCGCAGACCCACCGAAGAATCTCATAGCACCACTCCAGATGTACCGGTATGGGTGAAATTCTAAATGGACGAAAAGGCAGGTAGTAGATGAGAGAAAAAAAGGGGATGTAGAAAACTTAAGGGAGAGGGATAACAGGAGCGCTTTGACACATACAGACTGGCAAACGTAAGTTATCCCATATGTATTTCTTTTAATTTTCATGATCATTTTACACAAAATCGACTGAAAAATATGCCACTTAGAATGGTAAGAACAGCAGTGGTACTCAGAAATTAGTAAAATACGAACAGCATCTCTACATATTATGTACTACATAGACCTCTGTCAATTATGTGGCAAGGATAGTCGGTTTTGTACAGTGGCGTAGCCAGAAATTTCAATCG
>Ga0056128_1006200_pt1 | contig 15090 bp, 7 predicted proteins | sample WorMetLIZISLAND2_FD_71113 | JGI IMG/M metagenome (GOLD analysis project Ga0056128, IMG submission 71113) | Marine gutless worms symbiont microbial communities from Max Planck institute for Marine Microbiology, Germany - Olavius geniculatus... ...
AGCTGTGCGTGGGTGGGATGGCCGGGGGTGGATCGTGTCGACGTTACGCCCCCGCCAGCTGCAGCGTCAGTCCACCACGCCGCGGTTGCTGTCACACTTCATTACCGCTACGCCGGCAGCGTTCACTCGGACGCCGATCTGTTGTCGACCTGCGGCTAGCAGTAGCCTCTCTCTCGTCTTACACCGGCCACTCGGCTCGACTATAGTCCGCGCACATGGACCGAGCGCCGTCCATCGTTCTGCTTTGTATACAGCAACGCCTTCGAGGCCCTTGAAGAAGCTAACCGGAACACCACGCACTGAGGTGTTGAGACTTGGCTGTTTGCTGTCAAAGTCGGGCGGCAGCAAGTGAATTAACGGAACGACAGCATCGCATTCGCATGACTGCACGCACAGAATTTACAGTTTACTATTGCATTTGTATACCGAAGTTGCCTTAGCAGTTAACAGTCATTGCAGCAGCACGTAGTGGACAAAAAAATTCAAAAATTTTCTTCCCGGGGGGCCCCGTGAGAATGTTTCCTCGGGGCTCCGCTGTGGCTCTCGACGGGCCTGCTTATAACCAGATTTTCGGCTGAAGAAAGATGTACTGCCGCTGACGTTTCGTTCGGGTTGCTTGCTTGCTTTGACACGGACGTTTACACTGAGTGACTGATCTGCCGCGGTGGTGAGTTAAACATCTGCTATAACTGTTGGCCGCTAACTGATGTGACTGACGGACTGGAGGCTTGCCGGCCGACTTCTGTTGGCGTGCTGCTGAGATAGACTTGGCGGCCCAGCCTGCCGACAACGCAGCAAGACTGATTACTTGTAGGCTACCGCATGCAGTCAGACGCTCGGATGGAGCTGAATCGACGAGCGGAGCGTGTATTGCGTGCAAGCGAAGCGAGAATAGTCCAGACAGCTTGGGTGGTTTCTATTGTTCCTTAGGACCGGACCCCTTGGTTTGTAAGACAGTTGTGAGGGGGGGGGTAGCAACGGCATAAAAGTGTGGACGCTTTTATACCCATGTTGCTGCTATTGATTAATTAAAAGGAAAAAGAATTCAAACTCCGGAAATGTTTGATGTCGTGAAAAGAAACGACTTTGACTATAGGGCAATTTGAACTCCCCCGCTGAGTATTCTCATCAGTTGATGTTCGGCTTCGATTAACGTCTGACAACCTTTACGACGAAAGATCCTGCGCTCATAGAGCCACCCAAAGTGTGCGTCCAGAGGTGACGTAATACCACCCAAGAAGTCATAGAATACAAGCGAACGGGCCGCGGCGACGGTGCTGACAGCGAGAAGCAATCATAGCCCCATGTGTGCGTGTGTGTGTGTGTGTGTCGGTCCTGCCTCCTTCCCTCCCTCGCCACAGCGGCATTATCCCGTCTGTCCTTCTCGTCGTCGAGCGGCGACTCCCATGCAGCGCATACAGTCGGTCGTTGATCGGTCGGCTGGTCGTTCCTCGCATCTGTTCGCGTCGTCGACTCGTCGTGTCGTCGTCCGCTCGTGTTATTGTCTCGCCGCCCGACGCTTTCACGACGAACTGGCGCTACGACACTGCATCGGAGCAGACGTCTTGGCACTTGCCGGCAAAGACATCTTTGATGAGATAATTAACATACACGTACACGTACCGCTGTTAAACGGATTGCACAACAACCGACGGAGCTATAAAGCTAAGAACAGTTTTTGTACAACACACGATGGCTAAAATTACACTCATCAATACTGTTAATTTTTGATCGAAGTTCGTGGACGGACACGCATTTGGACTTTAGGCATAACCTTCCGTTGTCTGCGTCAGACACGAGTTAATAGTACCCAGCATTTGAACTTTGAATTAGGACTACACGTTGAATATTTTGATATGCACTATAGTGTATATAAATTTACACTCAACTTAATTATTGCAGATACAAGACATGCTACATTTGGTGATGCTGACTGAAGTTTTAGAGCATCTGAATACTGTCGCCTCCCAGCTTAAAATACGCAGCTGCAAACAGCACTCATTATACTGTTTGAAGCGTCGTCTCGCCGCCGTATTATCGACATGCTAATTCGTAACCAGCGCGCCGCTATTTGCATGACGCTAAGTATCTCAAGTCATAGCAATTCGTAGATCAGAAGAAAGACCTGAAGAGAGTAATGGACATTGATTGTTCTCGCAGCGTTTCAACTCGGCACTGTGGGCGTTCCCTCCCAGTCAATGATGTCCTACTCAGTTGAAGCTGACCACCCATCGTCCAGTCCACCCACACGTGTGACTCATTGAAGAACGTCTTAACAACTGCCAATGCCACTGCAGCAGCTATCAACCACAGGGCCCCCTATACAACGTCATAAAACTTCGCCCTCTATACAGCTGCATGTCCGTTGCTCGGTTCAATTGCTTCGTGCCCTGCTTTGCATTTCGTCGTGTCAGAATGGGCCTAAGACGCGAACTCCGATTCAAGGCCCCGAGAGGCTGAGAGGTGCTGCCACTGTGGCCATGAGTGATAGCACTTATACTTGTGTTATGGCAATCCATTGCAAAATGGATATGGTCGTGCCACTTTTCGTACTATGTGGATAAATCATTATGTCCTATTACGACCGCATGGCTTAAAATTTACAACAATTAGTGAAACTTCTTCTATACATTTTGGCGGTGATTTTAAGAAATTAAGCTAAAGGGCCTACTAATTATTTATTATGTGCTCCAGGAAGGTAGGCCTGCTTATCGTGTATTGGAAAATAAACTCTCAAGTGTGCAATGTCATGAACAGCTGATTGAAAATGTCAGCCAGCGGCGGCAGTGTCCGACACAACAACGGCATAAGCCAAGAGAAGTAGGCCTAGGCCCGAAGTTAAAACACGAGAGCTGTGGCGGCTATCAGCGATATCACCATGCATGCGTGCATTTAGTCTCGTTTAACAGCCCGAAGCTGTTTGGTGTTTGTGCCTGTAAACTGTTTTTCATTCATTCAGACTTACTACATCGAGCTGTATCGCAGATAATGAAAGCCCTACAGCAGTACAGCAAATAGGCAGGCTGACGTTTTTATGTCCAGTCCTCAGTGGTCATCATAGAGGCATTAAACATATTTTGCGCCCTCTGACTTGCGCCAGTGTCCCGCCGACCATATCTAGAGAACGAAAAAAAATTCTACAAAGTCAAAGAACATTACTCTTCGAGTGATGTAGGCTAAATCTGCGAAGCGCATATGCGGGAGAAGCCAATTAGATCTTGTCCGAAGGAGATTACACTCGCGGGGATTTATTTGCCTTTGATTTATAGCTGCTGACTGCAGCGGTAGTGCTCCTTAAATAAACAGATAAATAATAAATAATGGCTCGTTGTGCGTTGAGTGTTGCGTGTTGGCAGATGGACGGTTGGATTGCGGCTGACAGCGTGCGGTGGTGCTATGGCGCCTGCAGACATTACATCACGCCAATCGACCGGTCAGCAGCAGCAGCAGCAGCCTCAAAGGGCTTCTGATGCTGCTGGTTACTATAACTGATGACCTATGCATCTCGCGGCAGGCATCACGCAAGGGCTAAGTGCGCTGGGTGTCCACAGGAGGCGCGCTGCAGTAACGCCCCTGGCTACCACCAGCATTACCGTCAGTAACAGAACGTCGAAGAGGATGAGTATAGGTATGTACTTGATAGAGCGGAGCAGTTGTTTGCCAATTTAGTCAGTTTATTCTTAGGAAAATTATTAAAATTGTTACCACCAGATTCTCATCTTTTAAAGCTAAAATGTACCAAATTAAATTTCAGATGGGACTCCGCCCCAGACCCCGCTCAGGGAGCTCGCAGACCCAGATCCTCTAGCAGGACTTATGGAGTCCTACTTCTAAAGGAAAGAAGGGGAGAGGAAAAGGGGAGGCGAGAGGGAATAAGGGAGATGGAGTAATGACTAACCAATAGTCAAATTCAAATATACTCCGAGGAATGGGCATAAGAAAGAAGAGGTGATTTCTGCAAGCCATTTCCTGGGTTCGTTACCTTACGTTGCGTGCTCTAGCTCCAAGCGAAGATCTTAGAATGATTAAGCAGGCCAGACCTACGATGTCGTGGACTTCATACATCAGTTGCTGTAATTTTAGATTTTTCGGTCTTGGTTACGCCACTAGCCAAGGCGGAGCACTTCAGGAGCCAGGAGCGGACTGCGGACACCGGGCACTGCTTCCTATCTGCACGGCCGCGCTGCGAGAACCAGGCTGTGAGACGCTGTGACGAGCTTTCGATCACGAGCACTGATTAATTCGCCAATTTCTGTCGGACGACGACGACGCGCGCGGTGCAGCATCGGTGAGCGCGTCGCTGCTACTGCTGCTAGTCTGCTAGTCGTGCATCTAGGCCTACGTCATCAAGCAACAGCAGCAATCGGCCGACGACGAATTACCACTCACTGCTGCGCACAGTGCAGGCAACGTAGGCCCATCTAACTATCCAGATTCGACGAGACCACGGATGCACTGATCCAGCCACCCACCGTAGGATGTATTCCTATGATCAGCATCTAGCCTGCTTAAATCATAATTAGCGCTGTTGATGCCGCCAGCTAAGCGCTGCTAGGCTACCGCTGCACAAAGCTGTTTATGATTAGACGTCCAGCAGTGGTATCGGGCTTCAGTCAACGACCGGTGTGCGTGCGCTCTCTAATTGCTGAAAACGTTACGGACTTAAAAAAACAGTCCAGATAGAACGATAGCTTTCTAACTGTCTCCACGCTCCAAACACTGAAGTCAATTCGTACAATAACTGACGTTGCAGCGTATTTCCAGCAGTCACTGTCGGTAAATTCAATTTCAATGGCACGCATACACCAGACTCAGAAAAGCGAGCGTTTCTGAATCAACAGTAAAGAAAAAGCATGCATGCTGTGCCTGCAAAATTTGTGCTTTCTGATATTTCTGCTTATTTCTAACTATGAACTTGGTACACAACTCTTTCTGTCAACCATGTTCAGAAATATGGTCTACTAGTAATCAAGAAGTGCTGAAATGGAATAAATACCATTTTTACAGTTTTGTATTTAAAAACTCAATTTCATTCAATAAGCTGAATAATTATGAAGCCGAGTTTGTTGAAGTTAGCGGGTAACTGACCAATGTAGGCCTACTAAAAACATTTTAAGCTAAGTGACTGAAGTCTGAACAAAGACTGCACACAACTCTCAACAATTTTTACCTATACAGATAAGGAGATGACTTATTCACCCATATCTTTCAGAGAAGTCGAAAAATTATAAACGAATTTCAATAAAATTGTGCACAAACGTTTCACGTTTGAGACACAAAAAGTAAGAATGATTATGTTAAGAATCAAAATCCAATAACTAGAGCTGTCACAATTGACGCGTTAATTAACGCGTTAATGCGTTAATAAATTAATGTGCGTTAAAAAATTAACGTGCTTTAAAAAAATTAACGCACATACGTAAATTTACGTTAATTTACTAAATTTTGTTAAGCAAAAGTTGAAATATTCCGTTAAACTGCGGTTATTTGACAATCGAATGAGTTCGAGTAACTAAACTGTAGTTTTCATTCCATCACAACTGTAAATAAATAATTATTTCGATTTTCGATGACATGCTAATAGATTTCTATGCTACCTATGACGTCAGTTATTGTCGATTATACGTTTAAAAATGTGTTTCTAACTTTCTATATTAGACAGGCAGGGCCCCTCAAACGTTGCGAGGCCTGTGATAACTTATCCCCCTACTCTCCCTCTCGACGGGACTAGGTGCGTTAATTTACGCGTTAATGCATTAAAAAAATTAACGCCTTGACAGCTCTACCAATAACACTTCCCCTACCCGTATTTTGCCCCGATTATTCACTCCATAATGCATGTTCAGCAGAATTGTGTTTTTCTAGTAGTCCAGTTACTACAAGTTTCTGAATTCAGAACGTGATATTTTTTTTATTTGTCTAACAAACTTGGTACACAACTCAAAAATGTCAGTGGGTTTTATTGCACTTGTGAAAATACTGCTAAAATTCACATCGATGAGCAGATATAAATAACATGCAATATAACAATCAGGCAGACATGAATGCAAACAAAAAATGCAAACAACACTAAAGTCCCGTCCTTCCTATGAAATGAACTATCGTCATATAGTTTATTTCATCAGAAAATGACATCACGGCTACTGAGCTGAACCGAAGGAGCGTACAAAGAAACACTCACACATAAACAGCATTTTTCTACTATGGCTTTCCTGCATGGTAAAAAAGGCACATTCGAATAAATAGGAAAAAAAATGATAAAACTAATGACGAACTTGTCAGACCAGACACCAGACATCTACTCAGCAACATTTACAGTGCCAGACATAAGCACAGTTACCACGGGGACTGGGACGAAAGGATTGATTTTCACCTTCATGTTATGAGACTCAGCCCCCTCAAATTTTAAATCTTTATTGCTCGAATTGGCAAAGATTCCAGTCTAAATCGGCCAGACCTTTTCGATGGTCATAGTAGCTATGGAAAGTGGCAGTTGTCATTGCCTGGGTGATGGTGAAACCGTGAATCAACCCGGCATAGGCAAAGCCGCTCGCGACTGCTATTTCATACAACAACAGCCACTGCAGTCTGCAGACAGACAGACAGTGGGCAGACACAGCTGCAGACATGCTGCCTAAATTTAAGGGTCGCTATATAGCAGTCGCAAAGTAATAACGAAGATAACCTACTGTTGTCCACTGGTGCTTTCAATGTCGCCAGTCTGATATGCTGGAATGGTTTACTGGACAATCTAAAGTAAGTAAGTAAGTAGTAAGTAAGTAGGTGTAAAGTAGTAAAGGAGCAAAGTCATAGGACCTTTGACCTTTGTTTTGATTGTTTTAGATAGGCCTAACAGTTAAAACATTTTCATTTCGCAAATATTGATGGCATATTAGCACGACTCTTGCAAACAAGATATACAAACGTTGACGATAAATGCACTTTGATTCTGATTCTGACACAGTTACAGACACAGTGGCTTGCATGCAGGGTGAACCGGGAGAGAGAAAAAGAAAGTAGAAGTGAAGGAACAGTGAAATGAGATTCGAAGGAAGATGCCAGTCCCATCCAATTGTAAAAAACGAGGTTGCGCCCCCATTGCGCAAGTGAAGAACAGTCATATAAAGGTTAAAAGGTTAAAGGTGGAAATATAGCTCTTAATGGGAAGCCCATTTCAGTGCTACGCAGCGTCACCTGCCGTATGGGATCACACAGTGTAACCTGCCACCCAACACAGGTAAACGCGCCTCGCCTTAACCCCAGCCAGATAGGCTGGTACTTGTTCTTAAATACATTATTCGGTTGAACATTAGACATAACATAAAAATTAACCGTTTCAAACCTTATTATTATTTGGTTGACAGAGACACTGGTTCATATTTCCTATCACCGGCTTACAACTACATTCTTCTCCGGAACTCACGTGACACTACCCAGAGAAAAGTCGACTCATTTTCGAAAAAGGCAACAGCGGTTGCCGAAATGTCAACCAAACAATAATAAGATTTGAAACAGTTAATTTTTATGTTAGGCCGGTACTTGATTTACCTACCCCGGAGAGATGGAAGGCTGAGTTGACCTAGGCAGCTGGTTACATACGAAGATGGTTTACCTGCTTGCAGGCAGTCACCCATCAAAGAACTAACCCGGCCCAGCGTAGAGTAACTTCGTTGATTGGATGAAATGCGTTACCACTACACCGATATATATCAATAATGTAAATGCCCTTGACGGTGACCATGAAATCGGAACCCCCAATCTAGTACCGAAAACGAACCCAATTGCTCTTCCCGTAATCCCCCAAACGTTAAAGTAGGGAAACCCGGAGGCCCTCCAAATATTAAAGAGAGCTACGAAGAACTGCTACGCAAGCATCTGGTGATAGAGACACTGAAAAACAGAAAGACACAAAGACAGACGGACTGCAGAGTCAACTGGTGAGGCACTTGTACAGCATTGGAAACACCATAAGCGTCAACTGCTATAGAACACGTCCCCCAAATATTTGGACTGAGGGGGCACTAGCATGAATGTCCCACCAATATTACAGAAGTAACAGCAGTAAATGACAAAAACTTTTCACCCATGCAACATTATGTTCAGTCGATTCACCACCAGAAAATCATTATAACCGTTGCCGCCAGATGTCAACATTTAACATCAAAAATAAAAATATGACAGCATGTCATATTTAAAGCTGAAATGTGCCACATTCCTGGGCCCGCTGGGGGAGCTAACAGCATTCCCCTAGATCACCTGGCTGGATTTCTAAGGGGAGGTAAGGGAAGGGGAAAATGGAGAAAAAGGCGAGCGGTGGGAGAGGAGAATTTGCCAATGCATGTCCTCCCAACGGTGGACAGAGATTGGCGCCAGTGAACACCAGTGCATGTTGATTGTTGGCAAATCTTCCGTCCGCTGCCTGTCATGGGATCATTCAGTCATCATGAAAGACTTGTTCTTCTGCTGCCGGTAAACCTGAGTTCTTCAACCATAGACATCGAAACGTATGGGATCTACGGTTCAACCGTTGCTGATCTCGTTCTTGCACTGGTCCTTCCAGCGAGCATGAAACTCTGGAGCCGACAGCATTGTCAAGCCTGTGACAGACAACATTGTAAGTAGTAAAATGAAATCGGTTCTGCCATTTACAACTAACAACAACTGCTGCACAAGTGACGAGTAGGGCCCACAGTTTTCCGCGGCAAATTTGGTCAAATTCTATGGGCCAGTTCGCAAAATTCCACAGCTCATGGTGGCAAAATTGTTCAAATTCCCCGGCTCACCATGGCCATCCGTTTGTGAGTAAACTGAGCTCTGTCGTGTCAAAAAACTTGAGTTATTGAAGACTGGCGTTTGGCTCAGTTATGCTAGCAACATTCAAGGAAAATTATCAGTCGTTTTTTTCTTTTTAAAAGTGCAATCTGTCAAGTTAACTTGTGTTTATTTATGATTGTGCGCCATACTACAATGGGTATTAGTAGGGCTCACAGTTTTAAGCAGTTCAGTTTGATTTTTTCCGTGATATAACTAGTCTATTCAGTTACGCTGTGAAGCCGATGATCGTACTGATATCGATTATTTTTTAAATTTTGGCAAAATTCCACGAAATTCTGCGGAAATATCAAAATTCCGTGGAAAAGGGCAAATTCTGCGGCTTGGCTCTAAGTTTTGTGACTCACAGAAAACTGTAGGCCCTAGTGATGAGTCAAAAAGCCATCTAAACAAAAAACGAAGAGTTTAAAACTTTCAACTTCATAATGCCTTTAACTTGACATTTTGTGTTTTAAGATGATATGGCACATTACAAATTGTACTATTACTACTATTATTATTTTTAAATTTAATGCTGCAGCACTTAATTTAAGGGGTTGTTGGGTCGACTCCCGGTCGGGTTAGGTCTACTATCAAGAGGTTAGTACTTGCATAGCCAACTGTCTGCAGATAGGTAAACCATCTCGGTATAACCTACTCCAATGTCAACTCAGCATTCCATCACTGCGGAGTAGGAAAACTGAGCACTGAGCTGTCTGGCTGGGGTTTGTACATATCATGTGAACCTATGTCGAGTGGCATGTGACACTGCATGATGTGGTAGATGACGCTCCATAGCTATGCGATAGGTTTCCTCCGATAAAGAGCTAGCATACGCAAGCTTTAACCTTCACATTACAATACATTACAAACCTTGCTGTGATGCGGCTACGATGACGTCCTTGGTGCGTATTGAGACTTCCGAGCTGGTGACCGTGTAACTAGTCAGAAGACAAACCATCGTCCGCAGACCACTGGAAGACGCACTCAGTTGACTGACGTTGACAGCAGTGGTAGAGTCCTGATGGTGATTGGTCTGTGTCTGCTGCTGACTGAACCATCGACAGCAGTCGCAGATCTGTGCAAACCGGCTGCAAACACAATTCAGCCCCGGCAATTCATCAGACGTTGCCGACACACAAAAACGAAAATACAGGGTATGCCAAAAAATGATCAAACTTGTTTTTGTCAGAACTTCGTCAAATCTCCATCAAATTCGATAATTTTTGGCACACAGATAGCCAAGACGATAGAAATATGTTAGGTACACACTACACACATCGTCCATCTCACCCAATTTTTGTCAATGCACTACCGTGTAAAATGCAGATGCTCTAGATTGTTGCATAATGTAATTGTATAGTTTTAGTGATCATAAAAGTTCTAACAACTTAATTAAGCACACAATGAACTAAAGTGTGATTTATTTTGCAAAATTATAAGTATGTGTAAAAACTTGCTTTCAAATTATCGAAATTTATGTTCAAGGTGTACACAATGGTTAAGATGCGATGCCACGACTGATAGCGGCATTAACGATCAACTGATCAAAATGCACAGCACTCATTCATGGAATAGACGTGTTTTGAGCTCATTAGTCAGCTATTTTGTTGTCTGCTATTTTCAGGGTAAAATATTTAATACTACAAAATTATTAAATCACGTGAGGCCTTCTGTCAAATTCATAATGAAAAGGTGAACAATCTGATACTGATAATCACTGTGTAATGTAACAATATGGAGCATCTGCATTTTACATGGTAGTGCATTGACATAAATTGGATGAGGTGGACAATGAGTGTACCTCACATATTTCTATCATCTTAGCTATCTGTGTGCCGAAAATTATCAAATTTGGTGGAGATTTGACAAAATTCGGACAAAAAAACAAGTTGGGTCATTTTTTGGCACACCATGTACTCGCCTATCATCTTTATTCACCATAGAATGACAGCACAACAAAAAAAAGAAAAATTAACTTAACTAAACTTAATGAACTCTTTTACCATTTATCAACAATACTGAACACATTTATTCACCAATCAATAATTAGCAGCCAAAATAATGTATTATTTACAGTTACTTATTTTTCTATTTTTAACAATACATCTCTCCCGGCAAATAAACAGTCCAAAAGATATCCCAAGCCCCCATTGTTATTTCTTTCCTTTCCGAATGATATCTGAAAAGGTACATAGCCCAAAATTTGGCCAGCTTAATCTAAAGCAAGCAGTAGTAGTAAATGTGCCCCTTTATTGACTATATACAAAGCCACATCAGAGACAAACTAAATTTAAATGCAGATAAAAAATAACAGCAAAAAATAATGAATGTTCTGGTTTAAAAGTTTGTCAAGTTAAACATCTGGTCCATGTAAGCAAGTTAGAAACATAGCAGCAACTGACATGGCTTCCTTGTCCCGTCGGTGGTTAAGTTGTGATGATGGTCGGAGTTTTTCATGGGATTTCTGCGCCCGGACATACCTGTCATCATTACAATGCACACTACAGTGACTGCCTACTTGCAGCCCCCTCAACCGTTTCACACACTAAGCACACAGCTCACACAATTTCACCAAACAAGTAGATGAAACAAAGGATAATAGGCAAGCAAGCCAACCACTAATCAGTTTCAGCTAGCCTTCAGGCGAACTGTCAATTAGTCTCTTCACTTTCCCCCCTGAACTAGTTTACTTTGGCAGCAAAACGTAGACCGACGCAACTGCTGCCATTTGACCTTCAGGCAACGCCGGCTGGTTTTTAACAGTAAGGGTGAGTACTTACCAAATAGCACATACTGCCAACTCCAAATCGGTAGGGCCCACAGTTTTTCGCGAGTCACGGAATTTTCCCCTTTCCACGTAATTTTGATATATCCGTGGAATTTTGCGGAATTTTGCAGAAATTAAAAAATGACCAGCGATTAGTACAATTATTGGTTCAAAGATGCAATTATATCACGAAATGTGACGAAAAAATTCAAACTGAGCTGCCTAAAACTGTGGGTCCTACTGACAGCTATCTCATTAGAGCAAAATCGTACGAAGCAAACACAACACAACTTCAAATATTGCACTTTTAAGAAGAAAAAAGTTGATAATGTTTTTGTATGTTGCTAGCATAACTGAGCACAATAATGGGTTTTTCAGTGTTTCACATTTCCAGTAAAATGACGGAAGTATCTGAACAGAATAGAGCTCAGTTTACTCACAAATGAAAGGCCACGATAAACCGCAAAATTTGGACGATTTTGCATGGTAAGCCGCAGAATTTTGTAAACTGGCCCACGGAATTTGGCAAATTTTTCCATGGAAAACTATGGGCCCTACTAATCAGATTTGAAAACTGTTTGGCAGGCATTTTTTTCTATGCCACAGAAGAAGAAGAAGATGATGAAAACCCAATCATTGCTGTGTATCTGATAAACGGAAGCTGCTGTTTTGAAAGCTTCAACTAACCGATTGCCCTTCTGAAACTCCACCTCCAGCCAGCGAATAGCTTCCCTGGCACCCGCGTTGTCCTTCTTCAACATGTCCAGATGATCAATCACTATATCAACAAAACAACACTCGATGATCAACATTGTTGATTAATCCGCACACAAAACTGGCAAAAAAAGAAAGACAGTTTAAATGTCAACTGCATGGGTGGCAAAGTAAAATAAGACATACTGTCACTATAACTACACTACAACGGATGGCCGCATAGTGCGCTGCGGTATCATTAGCTCATGCCAATCAGCTGCCACTTCCCAGATTGTAAAGCGCTTCTGGTCAACAGTCTGACTCGTGTAAGAAGCGCTATGGCCAGTACCGGACCTTTTACCTTTTTACACTGTTTAAAACGTAAAATGCAAACAAAAAAACTGCAGACCGACCGTCAGTTGGAATGATGATGATGAAACGCGAGCTGGCAGCCAGTTGTTTGACGATGGTCAGGTGATCGCACAAAGTGGGTGCGTCTGCTATGACATACGGAGGCAGAAGAGTGCCGGTCGTTGCGCCCGTCTGGGTGAGTCCAGTGCATGCTGGGATCGATGGGTCCTGAGCGCCACCAGTGCCAAACAACGAGCCCTCGAGACGACTCACTTCATCCTGTAAACGTAGCTGCGCCATGTCCCGCATCAACTGGTTGCGTCGAGCTTCGGCGCTCCCCTGCACAGGCAAAGGTAAAGGTGAAAACCCATCAGATCCACAAAGCGTCACCTGCCATATGGAATCACACAGTGTTACCTGCCACCCGACACAGGCGAATGCACCCCGCCTTGACCCCAGCCAAACCGGCTGGTACTCGATTTACCTACCCCGGAAGGATGAAAAGCCAAGTTGACCTTGGTGTTGGTTATATACCAAGATGGTTTACCTGTCCACAGACAGTCACCCATCCAAGTAGTAATCACTTGATAGTGAACCGACTGGGAGTTGTTGAAAGTAGGCTATGTTTTCTACAGCATGCCTCATTTTGAATGGTAAGTATATAAGCCTAGCGCCTAGTGCCCAAATAATCTTCGTAGTCCATAGGCCTACATGCTGTGTTGAAACGTGTTTTTGATAGACTAATGTCACGTGTTTATGTCAAGTAGGCTTAATACAGATCAGATAAAACTTTTGATTATAAATGCAAAAAAAACTTTTTTACGTTTTTTTTCAAATTTTTGGCACGTTATTGACGTTGTTAACGTTTTTTCTCAAAACGTTTTTTTTATTTTCTAAAATGAGCATTGAAAATCTCACCAAGAACTTTGAAAAGCGAGCACTTATGAAACCACAGAAACGAATTGATATCATAGTGATTGTAGTTTAATTAGTTAGTATACTGCGATGGTTTTATGACCATTTGGTTGAAATGAAATTAAATAAAGTTGTCTCTGTCTACATTATAGTTCTAAATATAATGCACCTACAGCATTAGGCATTCAGCAAAAAGTTGAACAAACTATGGCCAACGTTTTTCATTTGTTTTAAACGTTTTTTATTCCCGCCAGGTTTTAAACGTGTTTTAATTTTTTTGAAAACGTTTGTTTTACATTTAGGCCTATGCTTTTGATAGCATCCTGTCCAATCATTGGCCTTGTAGTCACTACTTTAAGTACATGTCCGTTATTAACAAGACATCGTCAGAATACAAATAAAATGTTCAAACTTTCACTACGCATGTACTAAAATCTGTAAAATAAAATTTACACAGCACAAAGTCAAATATACTCTGGCCGTTAACAAAAATAAACGTCCAAAAGTACTGTTGCAGTGTGAGCACTTTTCATTTGCAGACGTGTTATCAAACATTAATATTAAAAGTAGGCCTACTACAACCCTTAGTTAGCGTTTATTTGTGTGTTGACTGAGTGGCGCCGACTCGAGCCGCGCCGCCGGCGGAAAATTTTGGCGCCGCCGCCAGCCGAATTTTCGACGGCGCGCCGACTCAAGCCGGCTCGCCAGCCGAAAACAGGTCGGCGGCGCGGCTGAGGAGTCTACCGGTAACACTGTGTGATCCCATATGGCAGGTGACGCTCCGTAGATTTGAGATCGGCTTCCCGTGAAATGCTATACCCTTTAAACCTTTTAAGTAGGCCTATATAGACAACGCACGACTGCATGACTCACGAGCCGTCACGTGGCATGAAATTTCACGATTGGCCTAAAACGAAAGTTGAGAAAAAGGTGTGAAAAAAATCGGCCGGCTGGGAATTGAATTTTACGGCTGTTGGTGTCCGTTCAAAATTGCGACAGACTTGCACCAACACAGCACGATTCGGAAATGCACCGTAGGCCTACTGCAGTTTTTATCTAGCCTACTATATAGGTAACCACACCCGGTGTGATTGGAGATTGAAGGCGGAGGGGGAGTATCGTGGAACGGTGCAGTGTGCCGGCGTGTAAAGGCGCCAACAGAGCGATGTAACCGAACTGAACTGAACTGACATGGTTTAAGTTTTTGATTAACTGACTAATGGGCAAGCATGCATTACAGTAGGCACCGTCTAACGGCGTCGATGACTACGTGACTACGCTCACCTACGCGTCAACCAATGACTAATGGGTTCGCGCTGCTCGACCACTGGTCAGTACGTCAAAAACTAAACAATGCCAGTTCAGTTCAGTTACGTCGCTGTGAACGCGCCTTGAGGTTTCAAGACTTTCAACTGGTGCAGCAGTTGGCGGCATATCGACAAACAGAAGCAGCACAGACCAGTCACTCAGTCGTCCTCTCCTCTCCCCAGCGACCGACTAAATTACTGCCGCAGACCAAATAATGCAAAACACTCCCGCCGCCGCTGCAC
>Ga0056128_1006201_pt1 | contig 15089 bp, 9 predicted proteins | sample WorMetLIZISLAND2_FD_71113 | JGI IMG/M metagenome (GOLD analysis project Ga0056128, IMG submission 71113) | Marine gutless worms symbiont microbial communities from Max Planck institute for Marine Microbiology, Germany - Olavius geniculatus... ...
GGCTTATCCAGGCTTATTCAGTATTATATCAGAGTCCATCTCAAGCCAAAGCTGTTTTTTTGTAACACGGACTTAGAACTATAGTGCTTTTAAATAAATTTTATTTAATGCTTGGTAATTGATAACATTTCAGTTCTAACCACAGTCTTAGCAATGCAGTGAAGAAGAAATGCGGCTGCATTTTTACATTAACAACGAGATAAATGTAATTAGGTAAATGGCGATCTACTGCTAGTAATTTTCTGCCCTCTAGTGCGAGATCGCCGATCTACCGCTAGCACTGACCATAACGTAATGTGCATTTTCAATGGCTTTCTGATGCTTCTGTGTACCTGTCATGTGCAGTAAAATTGTTGCTACTTTTTATCTCTTTGGTCTTCTGCCATATGGTAGCGATGGCACACAGCGTCATATTCGTGTATCATAACCATTATGACTAGTCTTTATTGACAAAATTACAAATACACCAGTGTCACTGTCATACGCAAATGCACAGTAAAAATTAAATTTGTTAAAAAATTAAAGGCAAAAAAGCTAAAAAGGTAAAAATGTATATTACAGCCTTCACCACAGATTCCTTCAGAAGTGACTAGAATAGGTAGAATTAGTATTGTTATGTATGTTTCAGACTAATTTAATAATGGGAAACTGCAAATAATTGACTATTGAGACATGAGAACAAAGTTCAATTTTGGGGTAAATTCCATCATTCTAAAGAGGATTTTTTGATGGGGCCTATAAAGAAAAAAGGGGATAGGTCTTTTTGGGGGGAAACAAAAAAACACGAAAAAACAGACTAGTGGCACCACCTGGTGAATGAAAGACGTACTAAACTGAATATTAAAAAATAACTTTATAGCTCAATAAGCTGCATTTAGAATCCAGAAAACTAGCCAAAATGGGACGAGTGGAGTTTGCTGGGCGCCATAGGAATACACCTAGCCCTAACTGTAAACCCTAACCCTACACCTAACCCTGACCCTACACCTAACCCTAAACCCTAATCCTAACCCTAAACCTAACCCTATTGGTAGTTATACGGTATATATGTGAAATAATAGGTGCAGTGTATTCCTATGGCGCCCAGTAAACTCCACTCTACCTGCCAAAACAGCTTAGTAGTGCACCTTAGTGAATGAATGGCAGTTATAATATACACTAGTACCACTAAGAAAATTATCTGTTAAACACACAGTACGGGATGGGCCAAAAGATAGCACCATTTTTTCTACACCTTATAATTTCACCAAATATTAACCATTTAAAAATTTTTTTACTGTCAGAATCAGGAGACAATTTGTAATAAAACTATCACTATGAATCCCACCACACTCCATGGTTGTCACTACAGTACCTTGTAAAATGTCAGTGTCTTAAGAATGTCAATTATTAAAGCAACTTCTGCAACAACACATTTTAAGAAATTAACAACAGAAACAACATGTTTGTTTTTTCAGTTATTGTCTAAAAAATCACATCTCACAGTTTTTCCATCAAATGTTTAATGCGTCCACTTTGCTGCTGGATGTCACATGCAAGACTGCAACACCACGGATCAATGGCTCGATTAACCAAACGCTGCGGCAGTTTGCTCCACTCAGTGACAGTCGCTTGCTTCAGCTGGTTGACTGTCGTGAATCATCAACATTGATAGGCCATCTGCTGAAGAACATCCCGAACAGCATAATTTAAGTGCGGGCTGTTTGGGGGCCACATGCCAGTCTCGATCAACGTTGAACATGCAACTGGTCAGTGGCATTGCCAGCTTGAGTGTGTCATCTGACATTTTGCAAGGTAGTGTAGTGACACACTTGAGGTGTGGTGGGATATATAATGATAGTTTTGTTACAAATTGTCTTCTGATTCCGACAGTGAAAAAATTTTAAAAATCAGCTAATATTTGGTGAAATTATAAGGTGTACAAAAAATGGTGCCATTTTTGGCCCACCCTGTACATCAGTGCAGGTGATTTTGGATGGAAGCTCATAATTATGTACACAGAAATAGGTGAGATATTTTTTCATAAATTACAAAATATATTATATTATGTTTTGACTTAAGTGAGTCTTTCACTGTTGAAACTGTGCAGTTGAGGCATGCATTTAAATTCTGCAGTTATTGAATACTTCTGAAATTTCAGACATTTTCAGAATTTCATACAATGAATTTTTTTTTGGTTTTTTAGTTATTTACATTGTAATCTTGTCAAAATGCTGTGGCTGCATGCTGTAGCTAGATGGAAGCCATTGCTAAACATGACTTCAGAGCAACACAGGAAGATGAACTCAGCTTTCCAAAGAATGCAATATTAAAGGTTTTTATATTATTTGTGTTCACTTTCAATGCAGTGTATTCCAGTATGGTAGGCCTTTTTGTTGTGAAATCTAATATAATAGCATAAACAGAACTTCATAATCATTGACTGAGCTTTGGTGTAGACTAAAACATGAAATTATGATCAATAAAATCAGTGCTTATAGTGGTCCAAGAAAGTAAGCTATTGTACTTTTTCCATATCTTCGCTAAATTGACCAATTTTCACAATTTTTTCACCAGTAGACTCTCGAAGAAATTTGCTATTTAGCGGCATGCACACCACATTTATTATGTCGCTACATTACCTTGTAAAATATAAATATCCAAAAACACTATATCTACAAATGGTAATAAGGTTAAGTGGTAAATTTTTAAAGTATTTAAGTAAAGTGTTAAATATAAGTTATTATAAGCATTAAAAAGGTTTACTGTAGCTACAGAGTAAGTTTTTATCTTTCAAAACATAGTCACAACTTGTACAGCCGCACAATTGAAATGCATTGCTCTGTATGCTCATGCATTTAACTGAGCAAGACTGCAGTCATCTACCAGCATTGATGTACAATGAAAATTATTATACAGTAAAATCGTTCAGATTATTTGAAATAATGTTTAACATGTTCTTCAATGTTTTTGACACTTACTATAACTCATATTTTAACATTTTAAGCTAGATACTCCAAAAATTTGCCATTATACCTTCTATCCATCTGTAGATATTGTATGTTTTTGAATATTTATATTTTACAAGGTAGTGTAGCGACATAATAAGTGCGATGTGCATGCTCCTGAGCAGCAAATGTTTTACGGTGTCCACTAGTGAAAAAGTTGTGAAAATTGATCAATATTTAGCAAAGTTATGGACAAAGTGCAATAGCTTACTTTCTGGGCCCACTCTGTATAACATCCAAACCATGGTCAGCTGAGATAACAAAGAGTATTTGGTGGAAGGGATTTGAGAATTGAGTAAGTTTTGAATGATTGAGACTGAAGCAGTTATGGTCTTTTTGGATGATTAGAGTTAAAGTGATGTACCCCGGGTTCGGGCTTTTAATTCATTGGCCAGGCTGTGTTCTGTGTTTTTATTAGTTGTGTTTTGTGCTGTGAATACGTTGCATGAATGAGCATGTTGGTTTGTGCTGCGTGTAGATTATCGACACAGAGGAAGACAAGAACTGGTACAAGGCAGAGCTGAATGGATCTGTTGGCTTTGTTCCGAGCAATTACATTAGCATGAAACCTGCTCCGTAAGCTCAACAGCGTTTTGGTCGTTAGGGCTCTTGTTTTTTGGTTACACTAATATGCATCCTATACATGTCATTATTCATTTTCCTGCTAAAACAGTTGCTAAAGCAAAACGGAATGTCCTACAGTTAAGTTATTGTTAATTGATTTTTGATTCCAGAGCTACTTGTAAGTTAAACCATATCGATCTGTTGCCTTCATCACTGCAGCTGTGCACTTGCTGCCAGTATTACTGTTGCAGCCATTTTTATTTCTAAGTCATGTAAAATAACTTTCACAACTTGTTTGTGGTGTTCCGATGAGTCCAGGTGGTTTGTTGGACGCGTGTCTCGGAGTGAAGCGGAGGTTCTGCTGTTGGAAAAAAATGATCGGGGTGAATTTATGCAGAAGGATGGCGCATTTCTTGTACGGAACAGTGAAAACTATCCTGGCGAATTTTCCATCTCAGTCAAGTAAGTACTGGTAGCCAGTTGTGTTTGGATGACTGCTGGCAGCAGTTAAACGTTGTTTAATCCCACAGGCTTGCTGATAACAAAGAGCTATTTCTGTGCTGGTTTGGATGCAACCTTGGCCGACTATCTTCCTATTTTCTCAGCGAATTATGTCCTGTATCTACTCATGTTTTCGAGATGCTGCAGTTACACCTAATCATATCCAAGCAGAATGCAATGCATATATGTACATTGCAATTGTTGATGTTAACAAACGTTTCATAATGACTGCTGATGACAGCTAAAGGGTAAAAGTAGAGCTGTCGAAGCATTAATTTTTTAAATGCATTAATGCACTGCGTTAATTTTTTTAACGCATTAATTAAGCGTCACCTGCCATATGGGATCATACCCAACACAGGTGAATGTGCCTGCCTTAATCCCAGCCGAACAGACCAGTATTTGTTTTACCTACCTCAGAGAGATAAAGGCTGGGTCAGTTTTATAGTTGGTTTACCTGTCCACATCCAAATAGTAACCACTTGTTAATGAGCAGACCAGGAGTCGAACCCAGGACCTGTCGATCATTAGTCTGACGTCTTATCATTACACTACCAAGTCTTATAGTTGTAAAGTTTACAGAACAAAGCTTAGCTAATGACTGATTTCAGATTTGCCAATCAGATTCAGCACTTCAAGGTGCTTCGTGATGGTGGCAAGTACTTCTTGTGGGTGGTAAAGTTTGATTCGGTGAATGAGCTGGTGAAATACCACCGGACGGCGTCAGTCAGTCGCACACAGACTATCTACCTGCAAGACATGTCTCGTGTCAGTTATTTTGTCATACTTAACTTACTTTTATTACCTCCGCCAAGAAGGTAATGTTTTTGCCTGTTTTTGTTTGTTTGTTTGTTTGTTTGTCTGTCTGTGAGTCAGCAAGATAACTCAAAATGTTATGGACGGATCTTTCTGAAATTTTGAGGGTATGTTGGGCATGGTAGAAAATACCAGTGGTTCAATTTTGGGGGTGATCCGGCAGGAATCTTGGATTACGACTGCTTTCTAGTTATTATATCGGTTGTGGAATTTTGTTCATCTATGAAAGCTGTAGTGTAATGTGTTTGTGTAATTTTAATTGTAGCTTTTGCTAGTTTAACTTTTTTGCATTATTTAGTTTATTCTGTATGTTTTTATCACTGTCGTGAAAAACGAATGTTTAATATGGTTGTTTTTTTTTTGCTTAGTTTTGTGTTCTTAGTGTATTGGATCGAAATTGTTGTTACCACATCAGAAGTTGTTCGCATGGCTCTTTGTCAGTTTGCGTGGCATTTTTTTTCACTTTCAGTTTTGCATTAACTTGCTTTTCTTTCTAGTTATGTGTGTTCAGTAGCATCTGGAGTGAAATGGGTTGTTAAGCAAAGATGAACTTACAGAGTTTGATCATCTTTTAGCACACTTGTCACCAATGGTGACAATGAGCACTAGATTGATAGGTAGGTAAATTTTGAAAGCAAATTTTATGCCGAAAAATATGTTTAAATTTGCTAAAGTTGTCTCGGAAAAACTGTACGTCCATTTTTTCAAGCACTACACACTGTGAGGCATAAAAAACACACCAAAATTTATCTATCATAACTTGAAGGTGCATTATCAGATTTTAATAATTTCTTGTACAACTATTCCTGACACAACTGGCCATCAAATGATTATTCAAGTTTCACCTCACCAAACATGTGCTTCTGCACTACCTGGGAAACTCAAAACACATAAAATTGGCATTAAAATGAACAAAAAACGCCAAAAAATATTTGTGACATTAGTCATAGTAACTTGGAGAAGGATAATGAGATTTTAATAGTTTTTGGTATGAACATTTTTGACACAACTGGGCATCAAATGGCTATTCAAATTTTCACCTCACATAACGTCTGTTTCTGCATTACCTGGAGAAACAACAAATGCAACATGAGTTAAAATAAAGAAAAAGCATCAGCAAATTTCATCACTCCAGACTTGTACCCCCTATCAGCCTTGATCACAGTCCATTCGAAAATGTTTGCAGTGTTTGTTATGGGACGACATTAGAAATATCAATCAACTCAAGAAGCGACTGGTTGATGTCTGAAGCAGAACATCATCAAGATTGCTATCAATGAATGGAGAATGCATCTCCCTGCCTGTGTTTCCACAAATGGCTGATATTTTGAATATTTTCTGTTAGCAGTTGCACAAATAAACAGTTGGATAAACTGTCAGCCAAAGTGTTAGAAATTTTGACAATATGCACTAAATGGGTGTTATTTGAATCAAATAATGATACTGCATTGAATAAAAATGTAATATTTTGCTCGTTCTGTTTTCCCCAGGTAGTGCAGAAACAGACGTTCGGTGAGGTGGAAACATAAATGGTCATTTGATAGCCAGTTGTGTCCGGAATATTCATACCAAAAATTATTAAAAATCCGATAATTTATTTTTCAAGTTAAGATTGATAAATTTTGGTGTGTGTTTTTTTGCTTCACAGTGTAGTTGTATAGGTGCAATTTTGTGCTCTGTTTTCAGATCAAGGTGGTTGCCAACTACGATTTCGTTCCAGAGAGTCCTGAGGAATTGCAGTTCCGACGTGGCGACATCATTCAAGTGCTGCAGAAGAACGACCCCAACTGGTGGATGGGCGAGATAACGAGAGACAACACACAGGTGTCTCGCGGACTCTTCCCGAGGACTTACGTTTCGCAGTACTCAGACTGAATTTCTTTCTGCTGATTCAGTACATTTTGAAACTGTGAACTAGGAAGTATTAAAAAGATGATAACTGAAGTATAACTGAAGTGTAACAGGTGACCAGTCTACAGATCAAATCAGCTGCAGTTTTGTTAGCAGGGAGCATGTCAGATCTTTGTGAACAAAGTGACAGCAGACCAAATATATTGCACACTTCGGGGCAGTTTTTACGCGTGAAAGCAGCTACTGCTTTAGCGCATCTTAGCCATTGCAATTCTGTCTCTGTCTGTCTGTCTGTCCGTCCGTCACACAGGTGGATCAGTCAAAAACACTGCAAGCTAGGATCACCAAATCTTAACCATCAGCTGCCTAGAAGACTCTAGTTTCAAGAACCGTAAAGGTTTTCCATAAATTTGAAGGTGGTCACCCTGAAATCTTAAGGGTGCTAAATGAGAAGTGGGCAGGAAAAATTTGTGATTTTTAGCCAATAGGTCGCTGTATCTCAATAACGGTGTGAGATAGGGCCTAGGTTACTATTAATCACTAATAGGAAGTCGTACACTGGCTCTCGATTTCCACCGAATTCAATGACCTTGGATGACCTTGAATTCCAGAATAGGGGTTTTCATAGATTTTTGGCGATTTCAGGCTGCGAGACACATTTCAAGAGCGAATTGCTCCGAAATCAATTGAGATAGACATGGAGAAGCTGCATATGAAATTTTCAGCATTGAACGTAGATTTTGACGGTCCAAGTCTCGATTTTCTAGGTTCAAGGAAACCTGCGCACAAGGGCATCAAAGAGCAGTACCCCTGTAAAAGTTGTTAATTTACCGTTGTTGGCAAGTCTTTTGTGAAAACGGTTGCAGATAGGCACCCAGTGACGAGCTTTTTAGTCGTATCAGCATCGATGACTTTTAAAGACACTGAACTTGCAAAATAAGGGGTTTTTATTGATTTTTGCGATCTTCGGCTGCAGTGCACACTCCAAGAATGAACTGCGACGAAATGGCTGGAGATAGACTGACAGTTTGTGAACAGGAACTGCTACAGGCTTTCGCGTGCCTCGTAAGCATTAGCTCAAATTTCTTGTTTTTATAGCTGCAGATGTATACAATAACTTTGCATAATTGAGCTGCATTCTTGATAAGGCTTCATTTTGACTGATTTGGTGAATCAAGGAGGTTGTGTTTATTTTGTTATGGAAAATAAACTTTCTCTCTCTCCTCTCTCTTAGCAGAAATAGAAAAGAAATATTTCCTGGCCAAGTAATTTGCTATATTTTGAAATTTTTGGTTCTGTGCAACCTGAGAACATGTGATTAATAGTAGTCATTAATCAGGCACTCATTGTCTTAAAATAACACAATAAAGTCCTACTACAAATCCAGGTGTTTACATATTTCTACAGAGGCCTTGATTCACTAACTTATGTACAGCTATACACCATAGATCATTTATTCAATGTATGTTATTATTTTGATTGTGCAATTTTACTGTAGTAATGTGATTTGTATAATGTTGCTTTAAACATGTCATTAAAAGAAGCATTATTTGTATTAGTACGATATATTGTTACAGTATAAAAATGTGGAAGGCCTAGCATTCCATTAGTTTACTACAGTGTGTATTACTTTCTATATTTAACGCATTTTGTATTTTTTCAATACTGACACAGTGTTCGTTTGGCAGCAGAAAGGGCATCTTTGGGGGTTTTCAGCCCAACCTGAAGTTACTCTAAAGTAGCCCAGTTAAGATGAAGATGAACATTAAATGTTGCACGTTGTTTGTTTTTTAGCACAGATGTTTTTTAAAATTATTTTTTTATTCCAACACGAAATCTCCGAGATGCGTCGGCCAATCAGTGGGACATTTTGCACGGTGATCAGCACTAGGCTGAATTTTATAACGCCGGTCCAAAATTTCGGAGGCCTACAACCAAAAATATTTAGGGACCAAAAACATGCAAAATTTGGCACAATTTCGGATGACTTCAAAGTTCGACGGCCAGTATCTCCGGAACCGAAGAAGATATTCAAAATCAGACAAGTACATGATCTACTGCGATTCTTCCTGCATTAGGGAAAAAGTGCGGTGAACTTTGGTTCACCAATTTCAGAGATCTAAGGGTGGAATCATACCCACCCAAATCGACTTTTTGGAATACCATATTTTGGCCCCTAGGAGGTGCTGTGCCGCCAAATTTTTACACCCGCGAGAGAATAACCAAGTCTTGCTAGCGCACCCCACACCAGGGATGGGGTCTCCCTTACAATTTTTTTCCAAGTTGGGTCAAAAATTTGCTTAAAATTTAGTAAATGAGCACTTATAACTTCTGGCGTAGTGAGATTAGCCAAACGAAACAAGCACGTGACGTGCCGCTATTCAGGCACGATAAATTGGATACAAGGTTGAGGGGTACCGACCCTTAAAATTTGGGAAGGCAAAAAATGCCCCAAATTTGGCGTTATTCAGGAAAACATTCGACTTTGAGTGCAAATATCTCTGGAATGGATGAAGATAACGACAAACTGTAAACAGTGTTAACGAGAACGATCTTTCCGGCGTTGAACAAAAAAAATTGTGAACTTCGGTCCACTACGAACAAAGTTATAAGCGCTCATGTTGACCCACCCTAAGTCAACAATGTGCGTTCTGCATTATGCTAATGCATTTGAGTTCGGGCCACGTGACTTTGCTGGCAGAGAAATTTTACCCCCTCTGAATTAACCCCCCAATCAAAATTATGGCGCCGGGCGGACTCGCGTTGGGCTTTGCTCCAATTTTCTGGTTTTATTTGTTTCACATTTTGTACATAAGCAGCCAAGTTTCTGTCGTAATTGCGTCACATTTGACCGTCGTTAATAGTTGTTTTACTGCAGAATCTGACTACAACTCAAACGGTTGCTACACTACCTTGTGAAATAGTTGAGAGTACTAGAATTTACAGTATGCTGTATAGCGATGTGTTTGAGATGTGGTTGATCATTAGTGGTCTCTGATGGAAAAGTATTGCTGGAAGCATCTGTGATGAATTTTTAGGAACAGATGAAGTTGGCGACTTACTTGTTACTGATGACCTCGTGTACTATGAACTGTTTCCATTAGTCAGACTGCATAATATACACGGTGTTTCATAAAAAAACAACCCCTTTTTCTTTCTTTCATAATTCACTCAAATGATGATCAATTTACATGAACTTTTTACCAGTTGTAGCTAAAGAAATACTAATTCAAAACATTTCTACTAAATATGGCAGTTGATTAAATATTCTTTGCTAGTCGTGACGTAACGCTGACGTCATGTGTCACTGGTACAACTTTTGTGTCAACTGGTGCTGTCAGTTGCTATCCCGTTTCGATAACTTAATCTGATGAAAAACGTTCATCATGTCAGCACTAAGCAGCATGGAGACATGAAATCATGCGTCTCGCAATCCAAAAACTCAACCTTCTCGCAAGCTCGGTGTCCTAGTGCACTGTCTTGCTCGAACATGTGAAAGTCAACTATCCCTACAGACATGTAAATGCGATTGCTTTGCGCATTTTTTGTGGCTGCAGCTGTAAAACTTCAAGAATTCGTCATCAATGAACCAGGTTTCTCACCATCGGAGCAGGGTAGCAACTGACAAAACCAGTCGAGATCCATGTACCCGTGACACATTGTAACGTCAGTGTTAGCCATATTTTGTTGAAATATTTTGAATTATTATTTCTTCAGCTACAACTGGTAAAAATTTCATGAAAATTGGTCATCATTTGAGTGAATTATAAAAGAAAGAAAAAGGGGTTGTTTTTATGAAACACCGTGTATATGCTACATGGTGCACGTTTACCAAAGAAATTAAAAACTGTCTATTTTTATATTGTTGTAACAGATGTGTGGATGTGCTTATGGTAGCCGTGCAGCAGAATAGAATCCATAAGATCTTTATTTCTTCTTGGACAACCCAAGAATGCACCATATTACATGAAAATTGTGCAGATTTTTTTGCAGGTCATTGCAATGATCTTGTGCAACCTTCCTATGGGGCTGCCTATGAAAGTAGTTGCATTAACATTGGACAACAAAATTGTTAATCAAATTCAAAGAACACTACACATTTGCCAGATGGTTTGACATAGTTATTTTGCTAAAGAATGATTAGTTAGTAAAAATTTTAGTAGTAAGTTTGCAAGTAGAGTTTTCAACAAATAACAAAAACACACGATTGCTCAGAAAGTGACTTTTGTACACAATTATACAGTAAATGCCAATAAGTTACCTGTTTCATTTCTGTGCTCAGAAAAAAAACACGCACTCATGTTTTCTTTTGTATCGCCGTGAAAAATGTTCAGATTTCCACAAAATTTTCAGGGAATGTTTAGTAGGAAACGTATTCCACCGCTGGAAAGATGATTATACATGTTTCCTCCTAAACACTCTTTGAAAATTTTGCGGAAATCTGAACATTTTCCATGGAGATATGGAAGAAAACGTGAGTGGGTGTTTCTCAGAACACAGTGTACATATATTTCTATTCCAGCTTACATACATCACTAATTTAAATGCATATAAACATTGTACAGTACATTTAGTCATACTATCCATTAGCTACATTACAGTGGGGGAGGAAAATTTTAGCCTGTCAGAAAATTGTCTTCTCATGGAAAAATTTTCTTCCAAAAATACAAAATTTTGGGCTGAAATTTTCATTTTGGGAATGAAAATTTAGGGACAAAAATTTAACTTTTATACACCCGTAATCTCTTCTGTTGGAAATGTGCACACTGTCTGTCAAAAAACTTCAACTTCCTTAACTCATAATGCTGCATTGTCCTGTGGATAATTTAAAGAAGAGAGCTGGATAATATATAACAGTGACAATCAGTATCAGTGGTAACAATATTAACGGTAACAAGGTTTTGCTGTAAAAGCCGACACTGTTGATGCAAGTCAGTGGGATAAACAAACCTACCGAGGTATTCCTGGATAGCAGTTGTCAAAATGATGTGAAACTACAGGGTGGACCAAAAAATGTGTCACTTTACTTCTGTCCTTATCTCTGCCAATTATTGATCGATTTTCAAAATTCTTTCACTGGCACACTCTGTGGACAATTTGCAATAACGTGATTATTACATACCCCACGACAACGTCTCTACACAACCTTGTGAAATATCAATGAAATATGCATATTTAACGATAATAACAAACAAACATATTGTAACATTGAAAAAAAACACTTCAGACTAACATTACAGGGAATGGTCTGTATGACACTAGACTGCGTGGGTATAACACATACGAATCATTCATCGCAATGCTGGTCTGAAGTTTTTTCATTTACCTAAATTTTTGTTATTATCGTTAGTTTTTGCTTACATTTATAATTCACAAGTAGCGTAGAGATGCATTTACTGTGTGGTGGGATATATATTAATCACATTATTGCAAATTGTCTACAGAGTGTGCCAGTGAAATAATTTTGAAAATCGTCAATAATTGGCGAAGATATGGACAAAAGTAAAGTGTCACGTTTTTATGGTCCACATTGTATTGTGTCCCAAAAAAGCATCCCCAACGTTTTCAACTGTAACTTGAAAACCAATTATCAGATTTTGATAATTTTTGGTAAGAATATTCCTGATACAAATTGCCATCAAATAACTATTCACTTTCCCACCTCACCAACGTTTGTTTCTGCACTACCTGGGGAAAACACAACCAGCAAAATATCACTTTTTTTATCCAATGCTATATGATTGCTTGATTAACATAACGCGCAAAAACACATGGGCCTGAGTGCATTACCAATGCGTTAATTAATGCGCTAAAAAATTAACGCAATGTGTTAAAAAAATTAACGCTTCGACAGCTCTAAAAATGAATAAACTTAACAGGTTAACACCACTGGGGTTACCTGGAGATGGGCACAAACACATAGTGATAGCAAATAACAAGTCTCCTGTTATCTACATCTTTTTATAAGGAACTGTAATGTAACCAATAAATACAGTTCATAAATTTCATAGCAATGCTATACCACACTAAGCCGCAGCGAAACAAAAGTAGAAAACACACCAGTACAAAACTCCAAAGCACAGGTCTCGCAAATGGAATTTAATTCAAGCATATGCAGTAGTAATCGGAGCCGTGGTGACGGACGTCGTGGAAGACGTGGAAGATGTAGTGGTTGCGACTGTTACATTGTGCAGCGGTGCGGCGCTCGGTGACGAATGAAAGGCATAGATGTCAGTGGCAACACATTGCCAGATAATGACGCTCGCAACGATCAACACATACCAGTACTTGTCACCCGTCTGCAGTCAACCACATTTCAGCACACAGTTTCATGGCAGAAATATCTGCCTTAATCTGTTCAATATGTGTCACAATCATTCTGTTCAAAGAAGAAACTTCTGACAGTGTCCTAGACGACCTGCAGCTGTTAGTGTTTGGACGTACTGCATTACAGCATGCTTACATTTATTTTTCATCTACCAGTCATCGGTGCTGGAAACAAACGTGTTTATGGAGCTTTAAGCAAGGAAAAGTAATGCTCATAAAAACTGCTGAAATACAATGAGTGGCAAAGATCATATCATGCATGTTATCTTTAAAATTTCTGCAGACTAGCAAATGCAGAATCTAGTTTATATATGCACCAAGCTGTGTCTCTATTGGTACAAATTTGCTCCTACTACAGCCAACTTGTAAGTAAGCAAGTAAGTGAAATGTACATTTATATAGCACATATTGTTAATTAACCTCTAATGCAGCACTTTCGCCACATTTAACCAAATAGCAACCAAACAACAGTAGCACTCACCAAATGTCCTTTTCTGTACCACCATGCCTGCAGAACAATTTACCAGACACACTAAGAAATATATAGAAAAAAGTAGGCGATAAGAACAGCGTTAATTATCTAACTGTGGGCAATGTGTATAATGATGATGACGAAAAAGAAGGTAGTAAAAGTTTTCTATCAAGATATGACAATATAAACTATACACCCTAAATCCTGAACTGATTGGTAACGGGTATTGTGCCCCTCCCCAAATGAATAACCTGTAATAAGTAATTTAATAAACCAAGTTGAACATAATAATTCCAGATCAGTAATGAATCCTCTCGTGATAATGCAAGAAACCTTTGTCAAAATATTACAAAATGACTAACATTTGAAAACAGATATATTTAATCAGTAAAGAAGCAATGGGATATCTATCTTCAGCATCTGAGATATAGCCGGTGGAGTGATCAAGTAACACCTAACTGCTTAGGTTTTTTCCAGAAACAGCATATACTGTGCACATAATGACAAAATATACAGACAGAACTTGCAAGATAAATGCATTTAATACGTACATTAATGCCACCAATAAAGCAGCTCACTGCAAAGCAAATCAAACCACCAATATAAAATAACAGATCACAGTGCATAATTTTTAATCCTAAACAGAATGATGGCGTAAACTATAAAAACAATTGAGAAACTCAAATACAGAATGACACAGCAGACGTTACATGAAACATCATGGAGACTACCTTACCAGACAAACCATCTCGGTATATTACTAACCACCAAAGCCAACTCAGCCTTCCATCCCTCCATAATAGATAAACATCAAGTATCATCTGCATGGCTGGAATTGAAACAGAGTGCATTCACACATGGCCAGTTACAGGCAACACTGCGTGATCTCATATGACAGGCAACACTCTATATAGCTGTCAGACTATAAAGAGCAAGAGACACCTTTAGCCTTTTCAACTTTTGAAATAAAACCTAACTTAAATCAACACCAGTGCTCTACAGATAATTTGACTAAAGTTAGAGTGTGCTATTAGTGAAAAAAATGTAACCTACAGATTCTTATTTCTAGTATAAAGTTCTGACGATATCCATGTGGAATTACTTCAAGAGGGGCATCAAATGACAGTTGGGTGATAACCGACTTGAAACAGATAACAAGTAAACAACAGTTTTTGCAAAATCGATGAGCAAAACTATTGGAACAGAAAGTGGCGTACGTAGCATGTTAAAGGCAAGCAAATATAAAAACTTGTTGGGCTGAGCTTGAGCTTGAACGATGCAGAATATAAAAGCAAGCTACAACACAACAGTCAGAAAAAAATTATACACACTTTGTTCTGCTGAACAATAACTCAAATGTTACTTCTAGTATGCTATATGTTTATCAGTTATAACGTACAAAACATAAGTTTATACACTTGTTAACAGCAGCATTAAAAAACTCACACATCGAAAACAGCAAAAATTACAAAATTATATTGCCCGCATCACACTGACTGTGTGTCAATGTGCTGCTGAATAATATCACTTTTTGTAATTTTTGCTGTTTTCGATGTGCAAGTCCTTAAATG